>Ga0214171_1000408_pt1 | contig 15090 bp, 10 predicted proteins | sample TroBogEpilimnion_40_FD_153009 | JGI IMG/M metagenome (GOLD analysis project Ga0214171, IMG submission 153009) | Freshwater microbial communities from Trout Bog Lake, WI - 02JUL2007 epilimnion | ecosystem: Environmental > Aquatic > Freshwater > Lake > Epilimnion/Euphotic zone | place: Trout Bog... | reverse complement strand
TCGCAGCTTTGGCGGTGCCGTACCATGGGTCTATCGTGATGATCTGACCTTTGCCGAATTCAGCCGCATCGCCGAGCACAATCTGGGACTGCCAGGTGTCACTGTCGCTGAGCGTGCATCACGCGTCTATCCGCTCAAATCAGTCGCCTGCCACATCCTCGGCTACGTGCGTCTGCCAGACGATCAGCGTGCCTCAGCCGAAGATCGCAAAGGCTGGGACTACTACGTGCCGGATGACTTCGGCGGTGCTGGCGTGGAGAAAAGTTTCGACAACTACCTGCGGGGCAAGCCCGGCGTGCGCGTCATGCAGCGTGATCAGCGCGGCAGACCGGTCGGCGAGGTCGATGATGAATACGTGGAGCCTCGCAAGGGCAACGACGTATACCTGACGCTCGATGCACGCATGCAGATCATTGCCGACAAGGCCTTGCGTGATGGCAAGATCGGCCGTGGTGCCGTCACCGTGATCGATCCGAATTCCGGTGAGGTGCTGGCGATGGTCTCTGTTCCTTCCTTCGATCCGAATCAGTTCATCCCCAGCATCCAGCAGTCGGATTGGGATGCCCTCCTGGGCAACAACACCATCCCTCTGCTCAACCGCGCGGTGAAAGGCCATGTGCCAGGCTCGACCTTCAAAATTCCCATCTCGTTTGCTGGTTGTCTTGCGGGCATTCAATTGAGCCATTTCAACTGCAGCGGCAGCGTCACCTATGGCAACAAGGCGATGCAATGCTGGATTCAACGTCAGAACGGCGGCTCTCACGGCACACTCAGTTTGAGTGATGCCATCAAATTTTCCTGCAACTGCTTCTTCTACCGTTACGGCAATGCTGCTGGCATCAGCAACATCACCAAGGTGGGTAAAATTCTCGGCGTTGGCACCAAAACTGGCATTGAGCTGGAAGATGAAGATCCTGGGATTTTGCCCAATCCAGACTGGTTGCGCGCGCATCGTCCCGCCGAGCGCTGGAGTGATGGCTACACCGCCAACACCTCCATCGGTCAGGGCATGGTGCTGGCATCCCCCCTGCAAATGGCCTCAGTCAGCGCCACTGTGGCCAACGGGGGCAAGGCCTGGAGTCCACATCTGCTGAAGCGCGTGATGGATCATGACCAGGCCGTGCTGGAAAACCCACCTAGCTTGCGCGGGGATCTCTCCGCCAGCGTGAAGGCAGAAGAAATCGAAGTCATTCGCAAAGGCATGTGGAAGGTCGTCAACGATCCCTCAGGCACTGGCAAAGGAGCTCGCATCACGGGTGTTGAGGTCGCGGGCAAGACCGGCACCGCGCAGAACTGGCGCCTCGACGAGAAGCGCGTGAGACATGACGACAACCACACCTGGTTCATCTGTTTCGCTCCCTACCAGAATCCTCGGTTTGCCGTCTCAGTGCTCGTGCAAAATGGCAAATCCGGCGGTGGCTGTGCCGCTCCCGTGGCGCGCCGTGTTCTCGAACAATGTCTTGCTTTAGACAATCCCAAGTACATTTTCCCTATCACGGCGATGGAACCTGCGGAAGGTCATTTCAATCATATTGCATCCGTCCAATATGCCGACGCTGCGGTGCCAGAGGCACTCGGCGCGGATGAGGACGCTGACGTGGGCACGGGTGTGTCCGCGCCAGAACCGGATGATGCTGGCGCGCCGCGTGTGAAAACGACGCCCAACATCAAACCGAAAGCCGATTCAGCGGGATCGGCGGGAAGCAACTCGGAACAGAATGTGCCCAAGGCCGTGCCAGTGCGCAGGGTCGGTATTTTCAACCGGGGAAGCTCCCAGGAAACCAAACCATCCGATCCCGCTCCCAGCGGTGGCGGATTTCTGCGCAGGCTCTTCCGCTGAAGCGCTGCACCATTTTAAGGGAGACTTTACATCATGGCATTGACCTTCGTTCAAAGAATCAAAGAACTGCTCACTGGCAAACGTGACATCAAAAGCGGTGTGCGTCTCGTCATCAACTGCGAGAAACTGGAGAACCGTGTCGCCTTGCTCGACAAAGGCGTCGTCGAAGAATACAACATCGAGCGTGTCGGCACCAACAGCCTCATTGGCAGCGTCTTCAAAGGCCGTATCCGCAACATTGAACAAGGTCTCAAGGCCATGTTCATCGACATCGGGTTCGACAAAAACGCCTTCCTGCATTTCTGGGATGCCATTCCCGCCGCGCTGGATGCTGGCCTGGAAGAGATCAATCGTGGCGGCAGCAAAAAGAAAAAACGCATCGAGGCCAAGGACATTCCCAGCCTGTACCCGATCAGTTCCGAGATCATGGTGCAGGTCACCAAAGGTCCCGTGGGCAACAAAGGTCCGCGCGTCACCACCAACATCTCTCTCGCTGGCCGTCTGCTCGTCTTGATGCCGTTGAACGACACCTGCGGCATTTCGCGCAAGATCGAAGACCCGAAGGAGCGCTCCCGGTTGCGCAAGATCATCGAAAAAATCAGCCTGCCGGAGGGCATGGGCATCATCCTGCGCACCGAAGCTTCGGGCAAACGCGCTCGTCACATCGTGCGCGATCTGAACATCCTCCTCGACGAGTGGGATCAGATCGTCGCCAAGCGTGACGGCCAGAACGCCCCTGTCTGCTGCTTCCAGGAGCCTGATCTTGTCGAGCGTACCGTGCGTGATTTCCTCACCGAAGACATCGATGAAGTCGCCTGTGATGACGCCGCTACCGTCGAGCGCATGCAGCGCATGGCTGCGCACATCTCCGGCCGCGCAAAGCGCCGCATCAATCACTACCAGGGCCAAAGCGCCATCTTCGAGCACTACGGTATTCAGAAGCAGATCGACAATGCCTTCTACCGCCAGGTTTGGATGCCATGCGGCGGCTACATCGTGATCGATCAAACCGAGGCTCTCGTCTCCATTGACGTCAACACCGGCCGCAACAAAGGCCATAAGGATGTCGATAAACTCCTGCTCGAAACCAACCTCGAGGCTGCCGCCGAAGTGGCTCGCCAGCTTCGTCTGCGCAACATGGGCGGTCTCATCGTGGTGGACTTCATCGACATGAAACACCGCCGCGATCAGATGGCTGTGTACAAGCTCATGCTCGATCATCTCAAGCGTGACAAGGCCAAGACCCAAGTCCTCCAGATCTCCCAGTTTGGCCTCATGGAGATGACCCGCCAGCGCCTCAATGAAAGCCTCGGCACCACGCTCTATGAACCCTGCCCCTACTGCAAAGGCCACGGTCAGGTCAAAACACCGCTCACTATGAGCGTTGAGTTGCAGCGCCGACTTGTCTCGGTGCTCGGGCGTGCCAAGGAGGACCAGAAGAGCCTCATCGTCATTGTGCATCCTGAAGTGCTCAACCGCCTCAAGACCGAAGATGGCGAGTTGCTGGTCGATCTCGAACGCAAGTATCAGGCGCGCCTCACCTTCCGCAGTGATCCCGCGTTCCACCGCGAGCAGATCACCTTGGCGAATGCGACCACGGGCGAGGAAATCCGCCCTTGATCGCGGTAGGCCGCGTCACAGGCGCTTCATTCACCCAGATCTAAAAACCCCTGCGCCCCAGTAGCGCAGGGGAGGTTATCACGACCTTGCCAAGGTTTCGTGGCGTATTCTTCAGCGCTGGGAAACCTTGCCGCCTTGGAGCAGTTTTTCGAGATTGGCGTCTGGGCGCACGCCTTTTTTAATGGCTTCGTCGTACTCGGCACGTGCCTTGTCCCATTGCGGCGGATCCCAGGTGATGTAGAGCACCGCCAGATTGAAGTGGGCCTCGCCGTAGGTTGGGTCAATAGCGAGGGCCGTCTTAAACTCGCGCTCGGCTCGCTCGATCAGGTTCAACTTGGTGGCAATGATGCCAAGATAATGTCTGCCGCTGGCATTGTCGGGCCGTTTGGCGAGGCTCTTTTCGAAGTAGGTCATCGCATCTTTCCAGCGTTCCTGTTTGAAATAAGTGACCCCGAGCGCGAAGGCGGCGGGCTCATTGGCCGGGTCATAGGCAAGCGCTTTCTGCAGGGACACTTCGGCCTCCGCATGTTTGTTTTCACGCTGGCGTGTGATCCCCAGACCGATGAGTGCAGTGACGTTTTTGGGCTCGGCCCGCAACGCATCCTGATAGAGTCGGGCCGCGCTTTCAAAATCCTTGCTCATGTACTCTTCGTTGGCCTGGCTGATGAGTTTTTCGACGGAGGTCGGTGCCGGTGGGGCGGCTTTTTTATCACTCTCTGGCGATGCATTGGCGATGAGGGTGGCCTGCACTCCCTTCGGCCCCAGCAGTTCGCGTGCAGCAGGATCAGTGAAGAGTTTTTCCTCATCCGGCGTCAGAATCATGCGTGCGTTCTTCATTTCCTCGACCTGCTTGACGAGATCGTTCGAGGCGTTCTCCATTTTCTGCAGCTCGCCGATCATGAGCTCCTTGGCCGCTTGCTGGCGGTGCTGGACGCGCAGTTGGCGCATGATGATGCCGCGCAGCATTTCGTTTTCCTGAGTGAGTTCAGGAGTGGTGGCCATCTTGCCCTCCATCCCGCCCTGCACCTCTTTGAGCTGCTTCGTGAGTTCGGCGACCTGAGTCTGGTAAGTGGCGCTCTCCTTGCGCAGTTCGGCCAACTGGCCTTGCAACCCGGTGAGCTGGCCGCGCAGCGCGACGATTTCTTGATCCTTGCGCCCGACATCCGCCTTCAGGGTTTCCACCTGCTTCTGCGCCTCGGTGATCTCCTTTTTCAAGCGTTCGTTTTCTGCCACGAGGCGCTTTATTTCGGTACTGCTGGTTTTCTTTTTCAATGCATCCACATCTATCTGCAATCCCAGGCTGCGTGCGCTGGCGGCGTCTCGTTCCTTCACAGCTACGTCTCGTTGTTGTACCGCTTCTTTCTGCTTGTTGAGCGCGTCATCACGCTCCTTCACAATCTGTGCGCGTTCTTGGAGAATCTTGGCGCGCTCGGCCTCCATGGCAGCCATCTCGGTGGAGGCTTTGGCCAGCTTTTCCGAAGCCTCTTTGGCGGCGGATTCGGCAGCGATCAGCCGTTGGCCGTTTTTGCGCATCTCCAATTCCACCGCCATTTTTTCCTCCATCAACTTGCCGACCTGAGCCTGCGCGGCACGGCCTTGCTCCACGTCACGGCCCATGGTCAGGATGCTTTGTTCCATGGCGGCGGCTTTTTTACCGAGGGCCGCGTTTTGTTCACGAGCAGTGCTGATTTCGCCAGAGGCCCACTGGTACCAGTTCTGCCATTTGCCGAGATCAAGCTGCTGTTGGTTGGTCTTTGATTCCAGCTCCCCAATGCGCTGTTTGTACATGTCTTCCCATTGCTTGAGGAAGTCGTTGATGCTGGGCAACGGCCCGGAAGTGGCCGGAACTGCCGGGGCAGTCTGCGCCAGAACTCCAGGGCTGGGAACCCCTCCTGCAGACATGGCGGGAGGAGGTGCTGCTGCCGCTGCGGTCACTGGGGCAGGCGCGGGAGCGGGAGCGGGGGCTGCTGAGGACGACGTTGCCGCTGCGGTGCGCACTTGCAGTCGTGTCAGGGCGTCTTGAATCTTCTGCTGACGCGCCGTACGCATCTCCGGCTGCCATGCGGGGTAGTTGCGGGCGATGCTTTCCATGATCTCCCCAGCCTGCTTGAATTTGCTTTGGGCAAGGGTGAAGTCACCCGCAGCTTCCAGTTTGGCGGCTTCGTTGTTGAGGACAAAGCCGCGAAAGTACTGGTCTGCCGCTTCGCTGTTGGTATCTAGGGTCTGGGCATGCGACACCGGAGCGGTCATGGCGAGCGCCGCCATGAGGGTGAAGACGTGAAAAAAACGATGCATGGGGTTTTAGAGAAGGGAAGGAGTTTACCGCTTCACGGCAGTCTTGTAAATGGCCTTGACAGCCTGACTCAAGCTTGCCGCCGCCGCAGCACCGCCACCCAGCGGTCCACCGACTTGCCGGGAGCGTCCTTCAGAGCACGGCTGTTCTTGTTGCGCTTGTTGCTGACGACTTCCATGCCCAGCGACTCCAGCGCGCGCAGCGCCAGCCGGTGCTCCACATTGAAGTAGCTGGTGATGACCAGCATGCCGTCGGGGCGCAGCTTGGCGATGCCCTGGTCGAAAATCTTCTTCCACAGTTCCTGTCCATGCCAAAAGTTCTGGTGGCGTAGAAAGACCATGTTGAAGTCATCACTCAGCTCTTTATGCTGATCGATCTTGGTGGCGTCCTCGATCAAAAACTTTGCTGGGAGATGCCCGTGAGTTTCACGCGCCTGCCGGATTTCACGAATGCGAATGTCCGCGCCAATCATCTCGACCCCGCCCCCCTGGGTGAGTTCGGAACCGACTTTGATCAGGGTTTCCGCCTCATCACAACGCCCGCACGCGAGGTTGAGGATGCGCATGTCCTTCTGCCCCTCAGGCAGATGCGGCGAGAGCGAGTCATGCAACAGCGATTTCAGCTTCGCCATATCTTCGGTGATGACAGAGGTTTGCATGTTCTGATTCAGCTCCAGTAAACGTGGATGACGACCTTAGTTCCTTGCTCGTAGATTGCAATTTCAGCGAACTGAGCTCCGCCGCCGGGCGATATTGTTTGATGCATGTCGAGCACGCTTTTGGAGTTGCGATAGGGATTCTGGGTGCCTGGCGACGCATTGAGCCATGCCAAAATGTCTTCCCGCTTTCCGGTGAAAGTGACAGTGAATTCGCGGGTGAACATGCTGCCCTTTGTTTCGACATGAACCGCGCTGTTGGAAACCGGCAGGCGATTCAGTCTGGCCCACTCGCAGGCGCACGCAATCGCGCTGGACTTGTTGAGGGGACTGTTGGGATTCAGCATCATCCAAACACCGCCTGCGATGAATGCCATGGAAACGCATGCGGCAACCGCACAGGCTTTGAAACAGCCACGCTTGCTCGAAGTTTTGGGGTGTTCCTGCTCCATCACTCCAGCTTGGTAAACACCCCCGCTGCGGCTTTGACGGAGATGCTTTGATTGGCCGCATACGCCTTGGCGGCAGCCATGCGGATTTCGGGGCGGGAACCATTGCGCAGCCAGACTTCGAGCGCGTCACGCAGCAGGAAGGCACCGGGATACATCAGTTGCTCTGTGGTGAGAACGGGGCGGACTTTCAAGGCTTCGAGATGCGGCTTGAAGAAACTGCCGCTGACACAGCATAGGATAATGGCGTCCGTTGACGGTGTTGCACTCCCCAGGATTGGCACTCCTATAGGTGAGTCCATGAGACCATTGTGACCGATGAAGGCCGTGAGATCACTGCGACGATCTTGCAGGTTAGCGAAGTAGGCTTCCAGGCACTGGTGAATGTTTTTTCCGCGCCATGCTTCAGCGATGAGAATGCAGTCTTTATCTGCATGCCGGTAGCTGCGCCGGTCCAGAATCTCTGGCTTGGGATTCAACTCAGTTTTTTCGAGCTTCCAGGATTTGCTGCGGCCAAAGATCGATCTGAATCCCTCGGAATCGCCCCAGTACAAATTGGCATCCGCATCGTCACCGTTGCCGATCTTCGCTGGCACAGGTGCGATGCCTTGACTCGCGTTGTCAGCGAGGGCGACGAATACGTGGATGCGTTTGGGCGCAGCGAAAGCCCCATCACCACAGGCAACGGCAAGCAGACTCAGCGCGATGCTCCACAACTTCATGATTTGCCGTCAAAACTTTAATTCCTCTCCGAAGATCATACGTGCAGCCTGCGCGACATCCTTGTCTCCGCGACCAGACAGATTCACCAGGATGATCTGATCTTTGCGCATGGTGGGGGCCACCTTATGGACTTCAGCGATGGCGTGGCTGCTTTCCAGCGCGGGGATGATGCCTTCGACCTGACTGAGTTCTTGGAACGCGGCGAGCGCTTCGTCATCGGTGGCGTAATTGTAGGTGACGCGGCCCTGCTCGTGCAGCCATGCGTGTTCCGGGCCAATGGCGGCGTAGTCGAGGCCGGCACTGACGCTGTGGGTGAGCTCGATCTGACCGTCGGCATTTGCCAAGAGCCAGGTCTTCGTGCCTTGCAGAACACCGAGGCGTCCGCCTTGAAAGCGCGCGGCGTGGCGCTCAGGGATGATGCCGTCACCACCAGCCTCCACGCCCGTCATGCGTACGTCTTTGTCATTCAGGAAAGGATGAAACAGTCCGATGCTGTTACTGCCGCCGCCGACGCACGCGACGAGGAGATCTGGGAGCCGCTCTTCACGCTCCAAAATCTGGCGGCGTGCTTCGACACCAATGACGCGGTGGAAATCCCGCACCATCATGGGGAAGGGGTGGGAGCCGAGCGCGGAACCCAAGATGTAATGCGTGGTGCGCACATTGGTCACCCAGTCACGCATGGCTTCATTCACCGCTTCCTTGAGCGTGGCCTGCCCTGCTGTCACCGCGACCACCTTGGCACCGAGGAAGCGCATGCGCGCGACGTTCAGCGCCTGACGCTCCATGTCCACCTTGCCCATGTAGATGACGCATTCACAGCCAAAACGTGCGCATACCGTGGCAGTCGCGACACCGTGCTGTCCGGCACCGGTTTCAGCGATGATCCGCTTTTTGCCCAGGCGTTGCGCTAGCAGGATCTGCCCGAGGGCGTTGTTGATCTTGTGGGCACCCGTGTGCAGCAGGTCTTCGCGTTTGAGGTAAATTTTCGCGCCACCGAGTTTTTCGGTCCAGCGTTCGGCGAAATAAAGCGGAGTGGGGCGTCCGACGTATTCGTGGAGCAGCCGGTCGAGTTCCTGCTGGAAAGCAGGATCGGCCTTCGCCTTCTCATAGTGGTCCGAAAGCTCGGTCAATGCCGCCATGAGCGTTTCAGGCACGAACATGCCACCGTATTGGCCGAAGTGGCCATGGCTGTCGGGCATCACGGGAAGGGGAAGTATGGAGGCAGCGGTCATGGGGGAATCAAATTAGATCGAAGACCGGAGCTTGGCAACGGCTGCGCTAGCTTCCCGCAAAGTTGTGGCCTTGCTCAGGAATGGACGGTGCCGCCTTCGAGCGCGGCAAGTTTCTTTTCCAGGGCGCGCACGCGTTCCAGCAAATCGGGAATCTTGGCCGGTAGGCTGAGCATCTTGCGCCCTTCCATGAGCGGCCGGGCGGGATAGCCAGTGTAGGCACCGGCTTCAAGAATGCTTTTGGTAACACCCGATTTGGCGAAGAACATGACTTTGTCGCCAATCTCAAGGTGGCCGGCCACGCCGACTTGACCACCCATCGTGACGTAGTTGCCCAGGCGCGTGCTGCCGGAGATGCCGGTCTGTGAGACGATGATGCAGTGCTTCCCCAGCGTGCAGTTGTGGCCGATCTGCACCAGATTGTCGATCTTGCAGCCCTCACCGATCCAGGTGCGGCCAAAGCGCGCACGGTCAATGGTGGTGCAGGAGCCGATTTCGACATCGTCATCAATCTGCACAATGCCTACCTGATCGATTTTCTGGTGGCGACCCTGTACCAGTTCGTAGCCAAAGCCGTCGCTGCCAATGACCGAGCCGCTATGGAGAATGACGCGCTGGCCCAGAATGCAGTATTCCTTGATGACAGCGTTGGCATGGATCACGCAGTCAGCTCCGAGTTTGACGCCACGACCCATGTAAACTCCGGCATGAATCTTGCAGCCATCCCCAAGTTGTGCCCCTGACTCAATCACTGCATGCGGGCCAATGCTGACTTTTTGCGGGTCAAAGACCACGTCTGCTGCGACCGTGGCGGTGGCATGCACACCTGGCACAAATTCAGTGGCAGGTGGGCAAAAGAAACGAATGACGTGTGAGAATGCCAGCGTGGGGTTCTTGAGGCGGATGAGGGCGAGCCCTTCTCGTGCCTGAGTGGCGTCAAGATCCTCCGGCACAAGGGCGGCGGAGGCTTGGGTGGTTTTGAGCGCTGGCAGGTAACGGGCATTGCCCAGGAAGGTCACCTCTCCCGTCGCGGCTTCCATAATGGAGTTCAGGCCGGTGATGACGGATTCTGGACTGCCCTCAGAAAGAGTTCCTCCGACGAGTTCAGTTAGTTTCTGCAGGGTGATCGAATTGCTCATGGTGCAGAATAAAAGGGGCGCTCCAACGAAAAAGGCACGTCGCAAACTTTGCGGCGTGCCTCGAAACCAGACCGCCGCAGGCTACTTTTTAGGTTCAACGGTCTTAGGGGCAGGTGCGGCGGCATCTTCCTTCTTGGGCTCGGTTCCAGGAGGTGGCGCGTCTTTGTTCAGTTCGACGATGAGCTGATCTGTGAGGTCGGTGGCGGCACCTTCTCTGACGTGCAAAATGATCGGCACTGTGGAGAGGCTGACACCGGTCTTGTCAAAGACGATGTCGAAGGCGTCTTTCTTGGAACGGTCCCGCACGACGACGAGGATCTCCTCATAGAGGCCCTTGCGAATCTGCATGTCCTCTTGTTTGAGCTGCTGCTGCCGACGATCTGCGAACTCCTGCATTTCCATTTCCATGGAGCGGATTTCCTTCAGTTTTTCATTCAGTTCAGCGCCGTATTTAGCCCGTTGTTCGGGGGTGATGATTGGATCCTGAGCGATCTTCTGCAGCTTTTGGGCCTCATTGGCCAGGTTTTTGTACACCTCTTGATGCTCCTGCATCTCCTGGTGGGCCTTTTCGTAATTTCCCTTGTATTTCTCCGCTGCAGTTTTGGTTTTGTGGAACTCTTGGAACACTTTGGACATGTCGATCACACCGATTTTGAGGTCGGCGGCCTGAAGAGTGACGGTGGCGAGGATAAGGGCGATGAACGCGCTGCGAATCATAAGAGTGGGAGTTTGGACGGGATTGGGGGGGCAGACAAACAAAATGTCCGTTGCACGGTGTTAGAACTTGTAGCCCATGTTGAACTGGAAGCGTCCGGCCTTGCCTGAGGTAGGGTCCTTGCCGATTGGAACGGCATAGTCAATCCGGATCGGTCCGACAGGAAGGAAGAGGCGCAGGCCGAGGCCGGCATCGGAGTAAATCATTCCATTGCCAGTGGTGGCACCCGTGGCTCCAGAGATGGTGCCGACGTCACCAAACACCACCACACGCGGGGATTTATCGGTGTTGGCAGTGATGTGTACCGGAACAGAAAATTCGCTGGAAGCATACATGGAGGTCAGGCCACCGATGGGTTCACCGGTGTTATCCTTGGGACCAGCATGACGGTAAGTGAAGCCGCGCAGATTGTTAGCACCGCCGAGGAACAGGCGCTCAAAGATGGGCACCCTTCTGCCGCTTTCCCAGCTATTCACAGCTTGGAACATCCCTTCGAAACTCAGAATGGTGTCTCCCGGCAGGTTGAAATACTGCTGACCTTTGAGGCTGCCGCCATAAACCGGGACATTTCCCCCAAGACCAGACAGCATCACGCCTGCTTCAAACCTGTGACCACTGCGCGTAATGAAGAAGCTATCGCGGGTGTCATGCACAAAGGTCCCATCGATCTTACTTTGAAGGTAGCTTCCTGCCTCCTGGGCGATGAGAGGAGAGGCACCGCTGGCGATGCCTTGAATCTTGACCTCTTGCAGGGTGTAGGTGGTATCAAAGTAGGCGTGCTGCCCTACGCTTTTGCGCAGTCCGGAGGAGATGCCAACGTTGGTCTGATTGAAGAAGTTGGAGAGATAGTAAAGGTTGTGGAAGAACGCCTCGACCGTGAGTGCCAATTGCTGCCCCAGGAACCACGGTTCGGTCCAACTGATGGTGACGTCACGACGTAGCGCACCCGCACGGATGCTGGTGTTGAAGCGCTGGCCACCACCGCGGAAATCCTTCCAGTCGCTGATGTCAAAGTTAGTCTGCGTTACCTGGATGAATGCAGTGATACTGTCGATGGAGCTGAAGCCTGCACCGAAGTTCACCTGGCCGGTGGGCTGCTCCACCACGGAGATGTCCACATCCTTGTAGCCGGGCACGGTGGTGGGAGTGTTGCGCGATTCCACCGTAGTGAAATAGTTCAGATTTTGCAGGCGTTTTTTGCCGGCTTCGATTTTCACCGTGTCCAATAACTCCCCTGGGGCGAAGGGCAGTTCGCGACGGATCACCACATCCTTCGTGGCTGAGTTTCCGGAAATGTTGACCTTGCTGATGTAAGACTTGGAACCTTCGGTGATATCGTAAACCAATGCGACCTGGCCGGCACCGGTTTCTAAAGTTTCTAAAAAGTGGGTTACCACATGTGCATCGGCGTAGCCACGTGAACCGTAGTAGTCCTGAATTCTCTTTTCATCAGCCTTGATGTGACTGCCGACATAGGGGAGGCCAGCTTCAGCCTGGATGCCTTTGTTGAGTTCTTCCTGAGTGAAGATGGTGTTGCCGGTGATCTTAACCGCTGACACATCATACTTGGCACCTTCATTGATCACGTAAACCAAGTCCATTTGCTTGGAGTTTACCTGCTCACGGCGCGTCTCGGTCACTTTGGCATACATGTAGCCTTTATCCTGAAATGCCTGCTCGATTTTCTTGATGTCTTCTTGCTGGTCTTGGGTGCTAAACTTGCCTTTTTTACCCCACAGGTTCCAGAAGTGGTGCTCCTGAGATTTGAGCTTGCCGCGCAGCACACGGGACTTGATGGCAGTGTTGCCCTCGAACCGGATGTTATGAATGATACCCCGAGCACCCTCTTCAATTTTAAAAGTCACCTTGGAGAACCCCTCGCGGATAGACGGGGAGATGTCATAGCTGGCGGTCGCATCAGCGAACCCCTTCTTTTCATAGGCTTCCACGATCTTTTGCTGCGCTGCGGAAAGCTTGATGTCATCCACCGGGTCTCCCACTTTGACTGCGACATCCTTGCGTAGCTTAGCATTGTCGATCGAGTTGTTACCGACGAAAAGAATTTCGGCAATCTGGCCACGGCCAATGATTTCCACGATCACTTTGACACCACCAGGCACATCCACCGCATTGATTTCGATGTTTTCAATGGCTCCCGTGCCGTAGAGCGTGCGCATGTCACGTTCCCCAGATTCGTCTGTAAATGGCTGGCCCACCCGGGTCGACATCTGGCTGCGAATGCGGTTTTCATCCAGATGCACCGCGCCCTTGATGATGACCTGAACTTCCTTCACTTTTTTTTTTGTCCCTGGAGTCCCTGTGAGACCCATTTGTGCCCGCACCACCTGAGGTGAGAAAATCATTACTATGATTGCCACAATGAAGGACAGCTTTAGGTAGGGCATGGGATGAGATCCGTAATTCATAGGCAAGGGGCAGAGTGGACAGACGGTAAAAAGGCCGGGCGGCGAGGCACGCCCAAGGGGCGGACGACAAGCCTGCATTACTGCTTCCGCACCGCTCCACGTCAAGGCGTAAGTTCGGCGGGGGTTCTTGCCATTTTTTGCGCTCATACAGTGAAAAATGGTGTTTGAGTGGTTTTCGTCCTGCTCAAGGCAGCTAAAATGGGGCTTTCAGCATCAGAACAACTAGAGCAACAGTTCTGTCACCAGCCATGCCCCGTTCCAATTTTCGCAATTACACCCAGTTGCATCTTGTCGTGCTGGCCTGGGGACTCACGGCGATATTGGGCAAACTCATTCAGCTTCCGCCTGTGGATGTGGTTTTCTACCGCACGGCGATTGCGGCGCTTTGCTTTGCAGGGGTGGCCTTTAGTATGGGGCAGGCTCTTTGCGTTTCGCCCCGCCGGATCTTGGCGATGCTCGCCGTGGGGGGCATTTTGGGTCTGCACTGGATTTTGTTCTTCTGGTCTGCGCGTCTGGCCACCGCCTCGGTCTGCCTTGCGGCCATGCCTACCTCCATGCTGTGGTGTTCGTTGATCGAACCTGTCATCGATGGTTCGCGGCGTTGGCGACCGGCCGAGCTTCTGGTGGGCGCGGTCATGGTGGGGGCTGTGTGGCTCATCTATCACGTGGAATTCCGCCACTGGCTCGGCTTTTCCGTGGGCATCACCGCTGCGGTGTTTGCCGCCTTTTTTGCCACCTTGAGCAAGCAGCAGGTCGCCGGTGACATGCACTGGAGTGTCATTGGCTCATATCAGATGAGCGGTGCTTGCTTTGCGGCCTGTCTTTCACGCCCCTTCCTTGAGCACGGCTTCATGCCCGTTTTACCGGATGCGGCTTCCGCACTTTGGCTGGGTGTGCTCGCGCTGGTTTGCACGGTGGCCGCTTATGCAGGATTCATGGATGTGCTGCGCCGCGTCAGCGTCTTCACGGTGAACGTCGTTTATAATATGGAGCCGGTGTACGGCATCGTGATTGCAGTTTGGGTGTTTGGGCAGGCCGAATACATGAGTGCAGGTTTCTATCTTGGGGCGGCGGTCATCATTGCCGTCGTGCTGACCTTGCCTTGGATTCGGCGTTGGGTGGAACGGTGAGATTGCTGGACAGGGCGCACCACGTGGGCTTGCATCGGCAGCACCGTGAACCGCCTCCGCCACATTCTTGTCTCCGCCTCTGCAGGTTCCGGTAAAACCTACCAGTTGGTCCGGCGGCACCTGCATCTGCTCGCTCTCGGGCAGTCGCCGGAGGGCATCGCGGCCATGACCTTCACGCGCAAAGCGGCCGGCGAGTTTTTTCAGCGCATCTTGCAGCGGCTGTCCGTGCTCTCGCAGCACGCAGAGCAGCCGGAGCAGTACTTTGCGGGCATGGCACCTTTACCGGAGCAATGGCCCGAGTTTGTCACGCTCCTGCGCAAGGTCACGCAGCGGCTGCATCGCCTCCGCTTGGGGACGATGGACAGCTTTTTTGCCAACATCACCGCCTGCTTTCCTCTGGAACTCGGCTTGCCGCTCGGTGCCAGTGTGATGGCCGAAAATGAAGCGGCTCAGGCACGGCGCGAGGCGCTGGATGCCCTGCTCGAACGCATTCATTCCTCGGGGGATGATCAGGCGGGTCGTGCCCTGCTCGAAGGTTTCAAACAGGCCACCTTTGGCATTGAAGAGCGCAGTGCGGCACGCAGCCTAGAGGCCTGGATTGATGATCATCATACCACCTGGCTCGACAGCGGGGATGTCTTGCGGTGGGGAGATTTGCCCAAGGGGGGTCTCAATGATGCCAATGATCTGGCCGCAGCTTTGGAGGATCTCAAAAATTATTTCGTCCCCGCCAGACCTAAGAGCGCCAATTTCATGGATGAATTGATCGAGGAGGCACCCCGCTTGGAGCCTGGCAGCAAGCCTGAGGGCAGAGTGGAGGACTTCTTGAAAAAATCGGCGGCCTCATGGCGGGAACTATGTTCTGGCA
>Ga0214171_1000406_pt1 | contig 15158 bp, 14 predicted proteins | sample TroBogEpilimnion_40_FD_153009 | JGI IMG/M metagenome (GOLD analysis project Ga0214171, IMG submission 153009) | Freshwater microbial communities from Trout Bog Lake, WI - 02JUL2007 epilimnion | ecosystem: Environmental > Aquatic > Freshwater > Lake > Epilimnion/Euphotic zone | place: Trout Bog... | reverse complement strand
CGGCTACCTCACACCCAACCAGTTCGAAACTCAGCACATCAACCTCAACTAATTAAGCGTCTCTGGTCCAATATTGCGTTGCACCTCAGAGTTGCTTTTTGTCCGCGCGATGTGACGACTCTAAAATGCTATTAAATATGATGAAGTGGTCTAACACTCACCTCACTGATACGACCCCAACCACCGTCAACTCCCCGACTTCATCCGCATACTCACCTCCCGAGGCCCTGACACCGCAGGCGGCTGATCAAATTCGGCGAGCTTCTGCTTCCATTCGGCGGCCTGGGCGGCATTGCCGGTGGCTTCGTGGAATTGAGCGAGGCGTTCGATGGCCTCGCGAAGGTGAAAGCGTTCTTGTTTAGGGAGGATGTCGGCGTGTGTCCTCAGCCCCTCGTAGCCAGAGCGCAGCAGTGGGACGGCTTCGGTAAATTGCTTCTGCCGCAGCAATGCGCCGCCGAGCAGGCTCTCGGTATGATAGCGCAGCCAGTGGTCGGGTTGTTGTTTGATGCACTGGCCCAGACTGTCACGGAGAAGCGGCACGGCCTTGTCGCATTGACCGGTTTGCAACCACAGGCCGCCGAGATCAGCAGCGGCAGCGGCCACTGCTGGTGGGTCTGCGGGCGTGCGTTTGCGCTGCAGTTCCAGCAGTTGCTGCCAAAGGGATTCTGCCTCCGCAACTCGGCCCGCATGTCGGTACAGCGCTGCCAGACTGGACATGGTCGCGAGTGTCTCGGCATGTCCGACACCGAGCACGCGCTGCTGAATTTGCAGCAGATCGCCGTACATTTTCTCCGCCTGCGCCTGCTCGCCATGACGGTCGTGCATGCTGGCCATGGCCAGCATCTGCGCGAGCACATCAGGATCGCCGGGGCCAAAGGCTGTCTTCATGGTCTCGAGGGTTTCGAGCTGCAACTTCGCCGCCTGTGCGCGTTTGCCATCGGCATCCAGAGAAGCGGCCAGTTGCTGCATGGAGCGCAGGGTTTGCGCATGGCTGCCGCCCAGCACGCGCTGACGGACTGCGAGAGACTCCTGGCGGAGCTTTGCGGCTTCGGCGTAGCGACCATGGTCGTCATACAACTGGGCAAGGGTGTCCTTCTGCGCCAGGATTTCAGGGTGCTGGGGGGGGAAGGCGGCTTGCAAGGTTTCCAAAACTTGGAGCTGGGAAGCTTCGGCTTCGGCATGCCTGCCCTGCACCTCATATTCACCAGCCAGATTTTTCAGTGAGAATAAAGTCTGCGGATCGCTGGGACCGAGCACGCGGCGTTTGGCGTCCAGGCTTTGGAGGTGCAGCTTGAGAGCTTCTTCATGCCGCCCACGCCGACCTAGCAGCAGGGCTACCTGGTCCATTTGTGCCAGCGTGTCGGGGTGCTCTGCGCCGAGCGATTGCTTCACGATTTCCAGCGCGCCGAAATAAAGCTTCTCCGCCTCGGAAGGCTTGCCTGCCGCTTCACAGGCCTGGGCGGTGAGATTCATCGTCACGAGGGTGCGTGAGTCTTTGGGACCCAGCACACGGCGCGTGCCCTCCAGTTGCTCGCCACGGCGTTTCATGGCGTCGGCATACCTGCCCTGCACGGTGTAAGAACGCGCCAGATGGCCTAGAGTCGCGAAAGTGTCGAGGTGGTCCGCACCGAGCACGCGTTTCTGCAATTGGTAGAGGTTGAGGAACAAGGTCTCGGCCTCCTGGTGCTTCTCCTGCTCGTCACACACGGCTGCTAGGACTGTGATCGTGATGAAGGTATCGGGATGGTCTGGCCCCAGGGCTTTTTGCTGAGCGTTCAAGGTCCGGCGCAGTTGGGTCTCAGCATCCACGTAGCGTCCATCCGCTTGCATGGCACAGGCCACTTGTCGCATGGAGCGCAGGGTATCGCGATGCGACCCGCCGAGCGCGAGCATGCGCTTCTCCAGGGCACCGTTCAGTTGCTTCTGCGCATCCAGTGGTTGAGACAGCGCTAGATACGTGAGGCCGATGGTCTCTTGCGCGCGTGCTCCGGCCTCGTGGTTCTCAGCCAGGGTGTCCAGGTGATCCACCGCCTGGTCCAGCATGTGTTTTACCAGAGTGGTGTCTTTGTCCTTCACCGTCTCAGGGGTCAGCACGGCAAACATCTCCTGCAGAAACCGCGAGGTCATGGAGTGGGACTCGACCTTTCGTTTGGCCGTCACCTGGGCCAGCTCCTGCTTGTTGTGTACCAGCAGCCAGCTCGCGACGACCATGCCAGCGGTCAGCAGCAGGACCAGCACCGCCGCCAGAGCCAACCATCCCCGGTGCTCGCAGATAAAGCTGCCAATTGCCGTCTCCTTTCTCACCGGCTGTTCTTGCATGGCCGCAGCCTCTTTGAGGTAGGGCAGGAAATCGTTCTCCAGCGCCTCGGCGGAGAGGTAGCGGTTATCCGGCCGTTTCTCGAGCGTGCGCATCACGATCCAGTCGAAGTGCTGCTCCAAAAGTTCGGGGTAGGTGGTCGTCTCTACTTTGCGGTTCAGGGCCAGGCCAGCAAGCTGTGCCCTGGGCAGGGAGCGCATCATGGCGGAAGGCTTCAGCACCTGGGTTTCCGTGACCACCCGGCGCAGCTTCTCCAAGTGCTCTCCTGCGTCTCGTGGTGTGTCGATCGACAGCCGTCCGGTGAGCAACTCATACAGCAGCATGCCCAGCGCGTAGATGTCGCTGCGCGCATCGATCGTCTTGGTGGTCAGATGCTCGGGGGCTAAGTAGGCAGCAGGGGAGCGCAGATGACCGGCGGGTGTGACAAGGGCGTGGTTCATCGCCCGGGCGATGCCGAAGTCCGTCACTCGCAGCAGCGGCTCCCCTTTATCGCTCCAGTGCGCGAGCAGGCTAGAGGGTTTGAGATAGCCATGCACCACGCCTCTCTGGTGTGCGTGATGGATGGCATCACAGGCCTGAATGAACAAGCGCACGCGCATGAGTAGAGAGAGCTTCTGAGCATCACAAAACTGCGTGATGGGCGTCCCATGCAGCAGCTCGGTCACGAGATAGGGCTTGCCGCCCGGGGTCATGCCGCAGGCATGCGGCTTGGCGATGGCGGGGTGGTCCAGCAGCGCCAGCGCATGCTTCTGCGCCTCGTAGCGGATCAAAAATTCATTGGCCGCTGCGGCCACGATCTTGATGGCCACGAACTCCGCCACGCGCTGGTTCCGCTCGGCCATCCACATCGTGCTGCCGACACTGTCATCCATGATTTGCAGCAGTCGGTAAGGACCGATCATGTCTCCCGGCTTCTCTTCCACCAGACCATGGCTGGGAGATTTCGGCACGCGGATCCCACGCGTGTGGGGCGGCTGCCCTTCGGTGCAGGGGCGATTGCGCAGGCGGTCCCAGACCTCATTCCACAACACGGTATCTTTCCCACAGGCACTGGTGAGAAAGACATGGCGTTCGATGTGGTTCGCACGTTGCAGCGTTTCAAGGAAGAGCTGCTCGACGCGGGCAGGGTCGTGGCTCATGGGAAGGAGGACATATAATTTCCATAATCATATGTTCCGACTTATCCCGTTGGTACTGAATCAGGACTTAAACAGTTCTTAAGCCACGCTCAAGGCACCAGCTCGCCCACCAGCAGGATCGCGCCGGGGTAGAAGGTAGTGCCGTCAAAGCGCTCCGGCTTGTCGATCTTGTTGCCGTTCTTCGCCAGGATCGTTGCCTTGTCCGGCTGCTTGGCATCGATCACGATCTTCACGCTATGCACCTTGTCTTCAAGATCACTGCCAATCACCAGCGCGCTAAGTCGGTGGTAAGTACAGTAGGCATCAAAACGCGGCACGATCTTCGCGGGTTGATCATCCAGCGTGATGCTGACCTGCCCGCAATCCGGTCCAATGATGTCATAGATGGAGCCGCGCGTGCCCTTGAATTTGAAAGTGATCGTCTCGCCGGGCTGCGCGCCTTTGTGCAGCGTCGTCATGCGATTGGCCCACTGTTTGCCAAACTTATCGGTCTTCGAATCGAGCAGCGTGAAGCCTTGGGACAATGTAGCAGCGGTGATGGGAAGTAGCTTGGCTTGCTCATAGTTCGTGGCGATGAACGGAGCGCCCAGGGTATGCGCGCTCGGTGCTTTCGATGCGGCCTTGATCGGCTCTTGTGAGCGCACGATGGCCGCCAGGTACAACTCGTGCCCCGTTTCCACATGCGGATGCACGCTGTCTGGCGCGAAGACGAATTTCCCTTCCAGTGATTTCCTCTCTTCGTCTGTCTTCGGCAGCTTCGCCTTCCACACCAGCTTGCCTTCCTTGGCCAGCTTCGCCACTTCCATGCCCATGTGGATCGTTGGGATGCCGTAGTGATCGGCGATCTTTTCCATCGCGCTCGCGGAGCGCTGGAACTTCCCTTCCAGCATCGCAGGCACGAGCGCTTCTGTCACTGTATAGACAAAGCAGATGTCGCAGTCAGGCAGCGCCATCCACGTCTGACGCACGATGCCCTCCATGCAGCGAAAGATCTGCTCCGGCGAGGCACCGCCGTCATTCACGGCGAACTCCACGAACATCAGGTCCGGCTTGTGATCCAGCACATCCTGCTTCAAACGAAACACGCCCAAGTCCGAGCCCGTGCCGCCAATGGCCGCATGGTTCACCAACCCCTTTTCTGGTGCTCTCCAGTTTTCTCACATGGGTAGCTTTTGTTTCATGGGACTTGGCATGGTGGCGACCATCGTAGCGGCTTTCTCTGACCATGACATCGTGCTACCAGCCTTTCCGGCCGTATTTGGTTTCGCTATCTACCTTGGGATGCGGCGATATTCTCGACTCCTAAACGCGTCGAATACATCAACAACATTATGAACCACCGGCAAACCAACACAGAACAACTAGTTCGCCCAAGAGCAAAAGTCCATCGCCTCACCAAATGAACCAGACTTTTATACCATGGAGGGTTGCGACCGTGCTGCTACTTGCATTGCAGCTTCTTGCGTCGATCACCGCACTGGCTGGTGGCAGCATTGACTTCGCGTCGGTTCAGAAGGAGCTAGAGGCAGAAGCGCCCAAACTGATCCAAGCCGCTTGTGCGTCATTCGACATCAATGAAGTTGGAGGAGCGCTGAGACTCGGCCCCCATAGTGCCGAAGCTCAGATCGAAGGCGATGCTGTCGTTGGCAAGAGAGTTCCTCCTTATGAGTTTATGTGCAGACTCAAGGGTTCGAAGGGTGACTACGATCTTTTGATTGTGTTTGACAGAGGCGACTCTGGATGGGCTTTTACCGTTCGAGATCGCACGCCAGTAACCAAACCTACTCGATGAAACACGGCTTCCAAGGATCAATCAAGGGTGAACAAAAAGGATGCTGGCAACGGCTCGTATGGCATCTGTCGTGTCATCGTCGCTTCCCGCTCGCCGTCGTCTGATACGAAGCGTTAGCCCGAACTACGCGCATGGGAAAATTTACCAGCTTAAATGAATCGAAGGAGTGGATCACCCACAACTATGGCAACGTTTTCTTTCGGCAGCCGATGTCGGCTGGAGAGCGCCTTGTCATCGGTCCATCCAGGGCACACGTCGAGTTGATGCTTTCCCTCGCCCAGACGTGGCGCACCCAGCGGTTCTACGTTCTCTACGTTTTGCTTGTCTCTCATAGTGGCGCGGAGTTGGGCCGTTATCAGTCGCAGCTGATCGAGTCATTCGAGGATTTGCAGGTGTTTTTCTACACTTACGAGACATTCTTGGAGTCGGACGGTCGTCACCACATTTGGATCGGCTCACCTTCAAATGACGGTTTGCTCATTTACGACCAGCACAACGTCATCTTTGCCTATGGCGACTTGTCACTCTACGAGCAGGCTCTTACCTCGCGGAGTTTCACACGGGGCGAGTTCTGGTTTCCGTCTCCACACAGTCACAGTTATCCACCCACGAACGTTCAGCAGGAGGAGGAGTTGCTGCGGCATTTTCCTTGGCAGCGTTCAGCACTTCAGGAGGGCGATGAGTGGGATTGAGAAAGAAGGGCGGGCTAACCATGCGCTGCAGCAAATCCGGCTTGAGCGTCGCGGTTGCAATCGTCGAGTCCTGTTCGCCGGATCACTGAGCTTGGGGTCGTTACGCGATGCTTGTGCACTCCGATGACACACGGCTTTCCAGACCACTTGACCACGGCGCGGCTTTTGCTGCGCCGGTTACGTCGAGACGATGCTGAGGCGTTGTGCGCGTATCGTTCTCTGCCCGAAGTGGCTCGTTATCAGTATTGGGATTCGTTCGGCCCGGACGATGCGGCCCGGTTGATTGAGTCGCAGTTGACCGCAGAATTTGACGTTCCGGGGACGTGGTTCCAGTTGGCAATCGTACAGGCAGCTACGGGCACCGTCATCGGTGACTGCGGTCTCCACTGCCGAAAGGAGGACTCGCGTCAGATGGAGATTGGCATCACGCTGTCACCTCGTTACCAAGGCCGCCGCTATGCCGACGAAGCGGTAGAGTGTCTGCTCGACTATCTCTTCGGGAGTCTGGACAAGCACCGCGTGTTTGCGTCCACCGATGTTCTCAATCGCCCGGCCGTGGCACTGTGTCGGCGGTTGGGTTTCCGGCAGGAAGCGCATTTGGTGGATCATCTGTGGTTCAAGGGCCAGTGGGGGAGCGAATACGTGTTTGCGATGTTGAAGCGTGAGTGGGAGGAGCGTCACGGGCAAGGGACTGAATCCTGTGAACGAAAGCCATGATGATCTTACCTGTTGTTGTTGACCATGTCTGTTTGGCGGTTGCGTTTATCGCTCCGGTTTACGTCGTGTGGCGGTCTTCTCGCTGGCAGTTCACGATCCCGCTTGGTGCATTCATCTTCTGGTTCACGCTGCTTATCGCTGGACCTATTATCTCGGCGCTCGATCCTTTACGCGACGCGGCTATGCTCGACACGATTTGGTTTTTCTTCGGTTGGATTCTGGGGCTTTTCTATGCGTGGGTGCTATACATGATTCGAAGAGCTTTTCTACGCAAGAAGCCCTCGACAAGCACACCATAATGACCGGGTAATGGGGGCAGGTTGCAAAGAATGGACACAATGCCCCGGGAGTTCATTCGAATGCGCAGACAGACAGAAGCCGCCGGGAGGAGTTCAAAGACATTTGGGATAACACGATGATGACTGCGATTCACAGCCACGCCATCGGAGCTTGATTGGGAGTTCAGTGCCTCAAACAAAACACACACTTTGAGCCAGCGGGCGCGTCATCCAATGGGACAGCGTTCGCCGATGTTGTGGACGTTGTTCAGGCCCTCCGCCACGAGGCGAGATGGGAGTGGCGCGAGAACGGAGCCTTGCGCTAGAGCGGGAGACAGTTCCCAGGAGGCAGGCATACGCCCCCATTAAAAATGCGCGTTTGAATCCGCTCTGGGCGGCGTTTCTATCGGCTCTTCATGCACACCTCTCCCATCCGCGTCACCATCTGGAACGAATTTGTCCACGAACGGCAGAATCCCACGGTCGCTGCTCATTATCCTACGGGCATCCATGGGGCGTTGGCGGAGGTGCTGGGAAAGCAGGCGGACTTCCAGGTGCGCACGGCGACGCTGGATGAGCCGGAGCAGGGCCTGCCGCCGGAGGTGCTGGACAACACGGACGTGCTGCTGTGGTGGGGCCATGCGGCGCATGATCAGGTGTGCGATGAACTCGTGACGCGCGTGCAGCAGCGGGTGATCGCGGGCATGGGGCTGATCGTCTTGCACTCGGGGCATTTCTCCAAGGTCTTCAAACGCCTCATGGGCACGAGTTGCGCGCTGTGCTGGCGCGAGGCGGGCGAACGCGAGCGCGTGTGGACGATCAATCCCGGCCATCCCATCGCGGTGGGTATCGGTGACTGCATCGAGATCGAGCAGTCCGAGATGTACGGCGAGCCCTTCGGCATCCCGACGCCGGAGGAGCTGATCTTCGTCTCCTGGTTCCAAGGTGGCGAGGTCATGCGTAGCGGCGCGACGTGGACACGCGGCAGCGGGCGCATCTTTTACTTCAGTCCTGGGCACGAGGTCTATCCCATCTACCACATTCCCGACGTGCAGCGCGTCATCACCAATGCCGTCCGCTGGGCACGCCCGCAGGGAGCGGCAGCGAACATCCCGCGCCATGTGCCGGTGGAGGTGGCGAGAGAGAAGATCGAAGCCCGTGGCGGCACGGTGCATGAGGCAGACGGCAAGCTGGCTGGGCATTGAGGAGAGGCTGCTGCGGAAGGTTGGGCCTCTGGCCTGACTGCGGCCTGGGGCGTCCCGCTTGCAGGTTCCAGAGCATCTGAACTCAAAGCGGGTAGATTGTGGAAAGGAGAGTCATTTCCGTTGGTTTGGGGCGCGGAAGTGCGCAGCGCTTTTGGAGTGCGGCTGCGCAACCCTGAAAGGGTGAAGCTGCCGCTTTCGAGCGTCTCGTGGCACGCGTGTGCTGACCGGCTGGCGGTAGTCCACCAGCTCCCGCCTTCGAACCACCCGTGGTATGCGTGGGCCGATCAGCACGTCGAAAGCGGTAGCTCCGCTCGTGCCTCACTGCGCAACCGCACTCCATATGGGAGGTGCTCGCAACGCTTTGGGAACAACGCAAGTCCCTGCCGCGAAGTGTCGCTTGTTGATGCAGATCTGGAAATCATTCAGAATCAGAGGCGAGACGCCTTGATCCGTTGACAGGCCGGAGGCCTATGGTCCAGGCTTGGTGCTACTGCGCGGTGATGTTCGCGCGCCCGCCGCGCAGGACGTACTTCTGGATCTTGCCGGTCGCAGTCTTGGGCAGTTCAGCGATGAACTCAAAACCATGCGGCACTTTGAAGTGGGCCAGGTGCTCGCGGCAGAAGAGGCGCAGGGCTTCGGGCGTGGTGGTGGCGCCAGGTTTGAGAACAATAAAAGCCTGTGGGGATTCACCCCATTTTTCGTGCGGCAGACCGACGACGGCAGATTCCTGCACGGCGGGGTGGCGCAGGAGCACGCCCTCGACTTCGACGGAGGAGATGTTCTCACCGCCACTGATGATGATGTCCTTCCAGCGGTCACGGATTTCGATGTAGCCGTCGGGATGCACGACGGCGGCATCGCCGCTGTAAAACCAGCCGTTGCGGATGGCCTTGGCGGTGGCGGCGGGGTCGTTGTAGTAGCCTTTCATCACGGCATTGCCACGGATGATGATCTCGCCCATGGCGGCACCGTTCTGGATGACTTCGCGGCCGTCTTCATCGACCACGCGGACCTCGGCATTCGCCAGGTATTCGACTCCCTGCCGGGCTTTGATCACGGCGCGTTCGTGCGCGGGGAGCTGCGCGTGCTCGGGGCGCGTCTCGCTGATGGTGACGATGGGTGACACCTCAGTGAGGCCATAGACGTGGGTGATGTCCCAGCCGAGCTCCCCTTCCATGCGCTCGATGGTGGCAGCGGCAGGCGGCGCGCCAGCGGTGATGACGCGGACGCCACGCGGTGCCTTCTGGCGCAGCTCCTCCGGCGCATTGGCCATGCCGATGAGCACCGTCGGCGCTGCACAGAGCAGGGTGATGCCTTCCCTCGTGATCGCTTCAAAGATGAGCCGGGGGTCAGCCTTCGGGAGGCAGACATGGCGGCCACCCACGGCGGTGATGGTCCAGACGAAGGTCCAGCCATTCGCATGAAACATGGGCAGCACCCACAGGTAGCGGTCCGCGCTGCTGAGGTGGGTGTGCATGAGATGACCCATGATGTTGAAGGCCGTGTTGCGGTGGGAAACCATGACGCCCTTGGGATTGGCCGTGGTGCCGCTGGTGTAGTTCAGCGCGATCATCTCGGTCTCGCAGATTTCAGCGGCGGTGAAATCGGGTGAGGCAGCCGCCAGCGTGGCCTCGTAGTCCGTCCAGCCGGGCTTGCTGCCACTGAGGGCGATGAAATGCTCCACCCCAGGCACCTGATCGCGGATGGAATCGACCGCATCCAGGTAATCGGCATGCACACAGACGACGCACGCACCGCTATGATTCAGGATGTAGGCGAAGTCAGCGGCCGTGAGGCGGAAATTGATCGGGACAATGACGGCCCCGATCTGCGGGACGGCGTAGAACGCCTCCAGGTGCGAGTGCGTGTTCGGCGCGATGGTGGCCACGCGCTCGCCGGGCTGCACCCCGAGCTGCTGCAGCGCAGAGGACCAGCGGTCGCAGCGGTCAAAGAACTCGCGGTAGGTGAAGCGGCGGTCACCATCCACCACGGCTTCGCGGTCAGCATACAGTCGGCGGGCACGGCGAGCGAAGTCGAGGGGCGAGAGCGGTGTTTCCATGAATTTGGGCCGATCATAAGAAGACAGGCCCCGCACTGGCGAGCGAAAAACAGGCGCAGTCTTTTCCGCCTGCGCGATGATTCTTGCCACGACTTTGCCGAAAAGGTGGCTTAGAATATGGCCCCCATGACTGACATCGACCCTGAAACACTCGCCATCCGCATCCGCCAGTCACTTGGCTGCAGCAAGGACTTGGCTGCCGATTACGTCAAGGGTATCAGCGATCCCCCCGAGATCATCCACGGCAAAATCGTCGTGCGTGATCCCGAAGGGCGCATCGTGGCCCGGGTGCCTGAAAGCGTGCTGGCTTAAGCCGGCCTAGACCGGGCGGGATTGGATGCGGGCGACCATTTCGCGCACGTGCCAGGCTTTCCCGGCGCGTGGCTTCAAGATGGCGAGGCTGCGGGCAAAGGAACCCCACTTGAGCACATGGATGGTCACGCGGCGCGTGCCCCAGTGGTGCATCAGGTCGAAGGTCGGCTTGTAGAGATCGATGGTCTTGGTGCCAACGAGAGCGGAACCGTAGTCATCGACGACGTAGATGGATGAATCGCCCTTGATTTGGAACACAGTTCCCACCGGGTAGATGGACCAGTCTGCAGCAGCGCTGCGGACTTGGCCGTGCTTGAGCAGGGTACCGGCAGCCGTGCGGGCGCCGTATTCGATGTGATCGCCTTCGTCGTGGGTGTAGGCGGTTGTCTTGACGCCTGCAATGACCTGGCCTGGAGTGCCTGCTGGTGGGGTTGTGGTTGAGCTTTTAACTTCTTCCGCAGTGGCGGAGACGCACATAACAGCAAGGCACAGGAGGGTGGTTGGATTCAATCGGTCGGTGGGTTGTTGGGTCGCGCTCGCCGGATGGGGGGCCCGGCTGGAGGGGCGCGCATGGTGTCGAGTTCAGCGTACCTGTCAACGCGTTGGTTTGTAGCCGGGTCGGGCCGAAAACCCGACCTAGGACGACCCTAAGGCCCAATTTAGCGCCATACCGTCACTTTAAAAGGAGAACTGCCCCGTAAGCCTCCGCCCCGCCGGGAGACGCCATGGTCTGACTGCCGAATGTCGCAGGTGCGACACAAGAACCTGAAATAATTAGTCTGCCGGAGGGGTGCCAGGCCATGCAGTAGGCATTGTCCCCCTTAATTCCGCCGCTTGGAATGAGCCATTCGAGGCCGCCTTGGGCATCCAAAGCAGCGGTGAAGATGTCGGTGGACCCCTGTGTCTTGAGCGTCTGCCCAGCGAAGGTGGCCGTCTCTGAAAACTCGCCCGTCACGAAGCAGCGCCCGGTGCTGTCCGTGGCGACGCCGAGGCAGTAGTCGGTGGCCGGACCCTGGAGCACATGGCTCCAGACCAGTTTGCCCTCGGGGCTGTAGTGCGCGAGCACGCCGTCGTTGTCTTTGTCGCCAGTGCTATGCACGGGTCCGTCATTGAGCAGGCCTTTGAACATGCCTGCGCACCACGTACGGCCTGCGGTATCCACGGCGATCTCATGGAAGCCTGCACTCGGCACACCTGGCAAAGAGGCCGCCCAAACACCTTCGCCGCTGGGCGTGAGTTTCAGCACGATCCCGGCCTGGGATTTGGCTTCCAGCTTCACGCCATCCATCACGCCCGACCCGCCGCCACTGCCGCCGATGTAGATGGAGTCGCTGCCATCCACGCCCACTCCATGACCGCTGCCGGAGAATTGTCCGCCGGTGGTCTTCACCCATTTCAGGGTGCCCGCCGCGTCATACTTAGCACAGAAGATCGGCCGTGTGGTGCTGCCCGCATTGACCGTGACCTCGCCAAATTTCGCTTCGCCTGCCACCGCGCCGGTGACAACGATGTCGCCCTTGGAATCAACCACGATGCCGTGGCCGTAGTCGTAGCCTTTGCCGCCGGCGGTGCGGATCCAGAGCAGCGTTCCGCTTGTGTCGTATTTCGCAATGAAGACGTCATAATCACCCGCATTCGGCAGCGTCTGACCGTTCGCCTGCGCATCGGTGCTTTGGTAATGACCGGTGACGTAGGTATTGCCCGCCGTATCGGTGGCCACGCCATAGCCACGGTCCACCAGGCTGCCGCCGAGACTGCTTACCCAGAGGAAGCGGCCCTCTTTGGACACCTTCGCCAGGAAGAAATCCATGCCGCCGAGGCCGGTGCGCTGTTGGTCGCCAAAGGTGCCATCATCGGTGGCTTCACCCGCCAGGAAGACATTGCCCTCGCGGTCAAAAGTCACCGCGCGCGTCTTGTCACTCTTCGCTCCGCCACCGGCTGCGACCCACTCGAAGGTGGGCGCGGCGGCGTGCAGGGAGCTGGCAAACAGGGCAAGGCAGAGTGTGCGCAATGAAATCATGGCCCGCAGCATACGGGCGCATGGGGCGCGGTGTTACGCGCTTACTGAATCGGCGAGAAATCCGTCGCCTTCATGTAGATGCTCTTCACGCCTTCAGACATGGGCTCGATGGTGAGGGAGCCACCGTTGGCGGCTTCGCTGGCGGCCTTCGCTTTGATCCAGTCGGGATCCGTGCGGAAGGCAGCGAATGAGGCCAGCCCGGCCTCCTTGCTGTCATGGGACAGGATGTAGATCAGCTTGGTGCCAGCGCCTTTGTCGGCATCCGTCGGTGTCCAGTAGGCGAGGTTCGTCATGCCGTGTTTGGTGAAGAGCTTCACCGTGTGGTCGCGGAAGCGGGCGTTCAGCGCGTCTAGCTTCCCAGCGGGCGTCGTGTAGGTGCGCATTTCAAACACGCGTGGCTTGCTGCCTTTGGCGATGGCCACCGGTGGCGAGTAATCGGTGGGGGTCATGAAGATCGACTCCGGTGGCTTGGCGAGGATCTTGCCCGCTTCTTCACTGGCCTTGCGTGCGGCTTGCCATTCAGGGTCGGCGCCAAAGGCCTTGAAGCTCTCCTTGGCGGCTTCACGGCTCTTGTGCTCCAGCACGTAGATGAGGGTGGTGTCAGAGCCGTTCTCCTTGTCCACCGGCACCCAATAGCCGACATTGATCATGCCATGCTTTTCAAACAGCTTGCAGGTGTGGTCGCGGAAGCGCGCCAGCAGCGCGTCCAGTTTGCCCTCGTTGCAGGTGTAGATGCGGAGTTCGTACACCCGCCCGGCATCTGCGGCGTGGATCAGCGGGGCGAAAAGACTGCCAAGGGCAAGGGCGAGAAAAGTGAGGCGCTTCATGAGGGAGAGACAAACGCAGCGGGAGGAGCGACTTATCATGAAGCACCTGAACTCAATTCGCTGGATGGTGAAGTAGAGAGAGTCACTTCCCCGCCGTCGCAGTGATTCGGTAGCGAGCTGCTCCAGCGTGGCGAGATTGTCCATCGCGGAGTGGTCCGCACTCTCCGAGTGCGGTCTGGGAATTCGGACACCGCACTCGGAGAGTGCGGCCCACGCCACGCTTTGGTCTGCGGAGCTGCATGGCGCAAACCTTCCCTTCAATCAAGTGCGCCCGATGCTGCAGAATACCAGAGCCACCTGCCCCAATATTTGATCTTTCACACCCACAGGCCTCCTGCTCTAATCCTCACTTACCATGAGCACCCCTCGCACCTTCCGAGTATCGCTGATCTTCATCGCAGTCGCAGCGCTGGTGGCTCCGGCCATGGCGCACCTTGGCGAAACCAAAGCCGAAATCGCGAGACGCTTGGGCAAGGGGCAGACCTACCGGTCCCGTGGCGGCTGGGAGCAGCGCGAGTACCCGAAGAATGGCCTGACGACCTATGTCGTTTTTGTGAATGACAAGTCCATCTGGGAGCTCACCAAGTGCAATGACAAGAAGATCACCGACAGCGACATCCAGGCCCTGCTGAAAGACGCCTCCACAGGCGGGCATCACTTCATCTGGCATGCGGTGCAAAATTGCTACCTCCGGGACGACGGCAAGGTGAAGGCGGAGAGGCAGCCCCGGCATGACGACTTCTTTTCGATCATGAACATCGAGGCCATCGCCGATCACGAAGAGGTGTCCCAATTCGTCTGCCTGGGGAAAACGGTCCAGGAAGTGACCCAACGCTATGGTCAGAGCACTCTTTTGAAACCTCGCGATGGGATGGAACAACGTGAGTACGGCAAGAACGGTTACACCATCCACGTCGTGTTCAAGGACGGGCGCTCCGCGTGGGAATTCTACAAGCGCGAGGACAAAGACATCACCGATGACGACATCGTGAAGATCCTCACCGCCGCCGGTGGCGGCTTCCTGTGGGACGAAGCGACGAAAGGCTTTTTCAAAGACGGCAGACGCCTCCAAGCCCAACGCGAACCCGGCCACCCGGATTTCTTTTTCATCAAGGACAACGACGCCATTGGGCGGTGATGGCTGGATGCGTTGGTCAAGGGAGGTGGGGATTTATTTCGCTGCGCATCACCGATTTTGAATGCACCCACTTTCTAAGCACGGAGTGCTGACATAACTATTAGCCGTGGGTGCAGACCATATCTATTCTCTTCTATGTTGGCTATTTGCGTTATTGGGATGCTGCATTGCGGATGGCTTGTTCGATATTGTCGTCCTTAAGTTCGTATTGGTGGAGAAGCTGAACATTCTCATTAGTGATCATAACCTGTCCTTCGATTCCTCCCCGGTGTTGCGATGAATAAGATGGATTGTTCGCCACATCTTTAGAGCTAATTATCCACAAAACAATCTCATCTCGAAAAACGGCAACCCAAATAAACACTTTGCAGCAATCTGGCTTCAATTGCTGAAAGTTCATTAGAAACCGCTTCTTCGTGTCTCTTGAGAGTGCCTTCATGTAGAGAGGCTCGTCACTGTCACGGTCAACCGCTCTTGATGCTTTGACCTCGATTGATATCCCATCGAGCCAAAGGTCGTACTGTCCAGAATAGTTTGGATCGAGTTTCTTGGACGGCTTTTTTAGGTTCTTCGGGGATTGGCGTGTGATTAGAGGACGGGTTTGAGGTCAAGTTTGCCGCAGAAGAACAGGATGCGACGGCGGTAGCTCGCGAAGCTGCGAA
>Ga0214171_1000404_pt1 | contig 15189 bp, 14 predicted proteins | sample TroBogEpilimnion_40_FD_153009 | JGI IMG/M metagenome (GOLD analysis project Ga0214171, IMG submission 153009) | Freshwater microbial communities from Trout Bog Lake, WI - 02JUL2007 epilimnion | ecosystem: Environmental > Aquatic > Freshwater > Lake > Epilimnion/Euphotic zone | place: Trout Bog... | reverse complement strand
TCGAGTCATTGGGGCCTTTCCAGAGTTCGCTCCTGCAATCGAACATTGCCCGAAGAATTGCTCACACGATGAAGAGAATTGCGCCTTAAACCACTGGCCATCCCTCTCTGAGAGCGCACTCGGCCGCCTCGCCAATTTACGACGACTTCTTGCAGAAGGCTCCAAGTAGACTCTCCTCTATGAGAGATCTTGCACTCGACCTTTCCCTGGCGCATCGCTTAGCGAATGCGGCCGATGCACTCTCGATGGCGAAGTACCGTTCATCCGAGCTGGTCATCGAAACCAAGCCTGATCTCACACCTGTCACCGATGCTGACAAGGGCATCGAATTTATGATTCGCGACATCCTCTCGCAAGAGCGGCCGCTCGACCTCGTGATAGGCGAAGAGTTTGGTGGCAAGGATGAAGCGCTCGCACCAACAAACGATAAGTACTACTGGGTCGTCGATCCGATTGATGGCACTAAGAATTTTGTGCGTGGTGTTCCGACCTGGGCGACGCTAATCGCTCTCGTCAATCCAGAGCATGAAGTCATCGTTGGCGTTGTCAGCGCTCCGGCGCTCTATCGACGTTGGTCTGCTCATAAAGGTGGCGGAGCATTTGTCAGTGAAAATGGCGAGACGCCACGAAAGATTTCCGTCTCTGCTGTATCGACTTTGAGTGATGCATCAATCTCGTACTCTGACCTTGTTGGTTGGGGCGATCGTCGTCAAAAATTTATTGATCTACAAGAGCGAATCTGGCGCACCCGTGGCCTCGGAGATTTCTGGTCACATATGTTGGTAGCCGAAGGATCTGTTGATATCGCGGTCGAACCATCACTTGCTCTTTGGGATATGGCGGCAAATGCGATCATCGTGACAGAGGCGGGTGGAACCTTCGGCGATCTCGATGGCGGATTCGGTGCACACGGGCCTAACGGTCTCTCAACCAATGGAAAACTGCATCAAGCATTTCTTGATGCGGTGAACTAACGGAATACGAGCTCACTGCATGGGTCTCTTCTCATTCTTTAAGCGCCGAAATAAGGCAAGCTCACCTGCTCAAGAAGTAATTCCTGTTCCAGCAACCTGGCACCACGCTCTCACCGAGATTGCGATCGTCACAGATCCACTTGGCGCTACCCCAGGGACCCATTTGGATCGTGATTTTCTCTTCTCGGTCATCGCTTCGATCGCAAGTGAGATCTCGCGCTCTGCTCTCGGCTCGGGTGCAGAGAACGCGGATAGCTCCGATCCTATTCATGCCTTGCCTGATGAAATTTCTGCAAAGGCTGCCGCTGAAGGCATCGTGATCGCCCACCATGAGGTCGTAGGGCTCACCTTTGAACCATCCCTTGGATTCGCCGCACGCCTGAGTGCGCACTCTAAGAAGTACACCGTCTTACTAGGGGCACAGGCAGCAGTCGCTCGCGCAAGTACGCCATTTCATGAAGAGATTCTCGCCTTTATAGGAAATGAACTTCCGGTCTCGACTGAAACGCTCAAGGCCAAAAGATATGTGCTTGCGATCGACGGTATCGCCTATGTAGCTCTGACTACTTCATCAGAGCTACGGTAGCTTCGCCCTAATTCAGACTAGAGATCGATCCACTCTCCACCAACGAGTTCGTTAGCGCGTTCTGGTCCCCATGATCCAACAAAGTATGGGAAGAGTGCTGGCTCGCCAGAGATGACGTTCTCAAGGATGCGCCAGGTTTCCAGGACAGAGTCGATACGCGTGAAGCGCATATGGTCACCAGACATCGCGGCACGTAGCAGACGCTCGTATGCCTCTTGGCGTTCACCAAGAGCAGCAGAGAATTCAACGTTGAGCTGAACTGGCTGAGTTGAAAGTGAATCTCCAGGTGACTTTGCAAGGAGTTCGATATCTACGCCATCCTTCTTACCAAGACGGAAGCGAAGAATATTCGGAGCACCAGCTTGTGACTCGGCAAAGAGCATTCGTGGCGGTTGCTTAAATTCAATAACGACTTCAAGTGTTGTCTCCGCGAGAGCCTTGCCGGTACGAAGATAGAACGGAACTCCTGCCCAGCGCCAGTTATCGATATGGACGAGCGCAGCGGCGAAGGTCTCGGTATCTGAATGTTCCTTTACGCCAGGTTCATCAAGGTAGCCGACATACTGTCCGCGGACAACACTCTCGGGGCGCAATGGCGCAATGGCGCGGAAGATCTTGAGCTTCTCATCTTCCATGTTGTGTGAATTAATCTCTGACGGTGGTTCCATCGCGATGAGCGCTAGTACCTGAAGGAGGTGATTTTGAAGGACATCGCGCAGTGCGCCAACGCCATCATAGAAAGCGCCACGGCCTTCAATGCCGAAATTCTCTGCCATTGTGATCTGAACACTTGAGATGTAGCGGTGGTTCCAGACCGGTTCCCAGATTGAGTTGGCAAAGCGAAAGACCAAGATATCTTCAACCGACTCTTTTCCAAGATAGTGATCGATACGGAAGATGCGCTCTTCTGGAAGAACTAGTTCGAGTGAATCTTGTAAATGGATCGCAGATTTAAGATCGCGACCAAATGGCTTCTCTACGACCAATCGAACGTATTCCATGAGGCCAGCAGCGTGGAGTCCGCGGGTCACTTGCTCAAAAGCTGAAGGTGGAATCGCAAGGTAGATAACGATGTTCTTCTTGCCCTCAAGACTTACAGCGAGATCGTCGTAGAGCTTCTGCTCTTCGTACTTACCGACGACGAGATCTAGGTGCTTATCGAGAAACTCGAGCACCTTGTCATCAGGGGCGGCAACGGTCTTCTTGATCGAGTCAAAGGCGTAATTCACAAACTCTTCATGGCTCCACTTTGTTGAAGCGACGCCAACAACATCTGTTGTGAGAAAGCCACTTCGGGCCATGTTGTAGAGGGCAGGAAATAACTTCTTCTTCGCTAAATCGCCAGTAGCTCCAAAGAGCACCAGCACATCGGCATCAGCTAATTTCTTCTTACGGGGTGTCACGTAATCCTCTACTTCTTCTTCGCTTCGATATGTCCGCCGAATTTCTTCCGCATTGCTGAGAGAACCTTATTGGCGTAGAGATCATTTCCGCGTGAAGAGAAGCGGCCCATGAGTGAGGCGCTCAACACATTTGCAGGCACTCCAGCATCGATCGCAGTTGCAACAGTCCATCGTCCCTCACCTGAATCTGAGACCGAACCTTCATAGCCATCAAGCTCTGGATCTTCTTGATAGGCAATAGCTGTGAGATCGAGGAGCCATGAGGCCACAACAGATCCGCGACGCCAGACTTCGGTGATCTCGCGCATATCCAGGTTGTACTTGGTCTCGCTATGTTCACCGACAGTTGTTGGGTGCTTGATGCCGGTTTCAGCTGCTTTGAAGATATTGAGACCCTCGGCATAGGCAGCCATTGCGCCATATTCAATACCGTTGTGAACCATCTTGACGAAGTGACCAGCACCGACTGGGCCACAGTGGAAGAAGCCAAGTTCAGAGTTGGCAGGTTCGCCTTCGCGACCAGGCGTACGCTCTGCTGCGTCAAAACCTGGAGCGAGCGCTTTAAAGAGTGGAGTGAGGCGCTCGACAACTTTGGTATCTCCGCCAATCATGAGTGAGTAGCCGCGCTCGAGACCATAGACGCCACCTGAAGTACCGACATCAACGAAATTAATTCCCTTGGTGGCGAGCCAAGCAGCGTTTGCAATGTCATCGCGATAGAAGGTATTTCCACCATCGATAATTGTTGAACCAGGTGCGAGGTGTTCGGCAACTGAGCGAATAGTCTGGCTGGTAACTTCTGCTGGAACCATTACCCATACGATCTGAGGATTACTCTCGCTATTTTGCGAGGCCAAGTCGGCAAGCGATGAGAGACCGGTGTATCCCTCAGATGCAACGGCCTTAACAGTCTCTGCATTGACGTCATAAACGCTGATAGTGACTGGGTTATTCGAATCAATGTGGGATGAGATTCTGCGAACGATATTCGCGCCCATTCGACCCAAGCCGACCATTGTGAATTGAAGTTCCTGGTTGCTCATCTTCTTCTCTCTCGTTTCATCACGTATCCGTCTGACGGAGACTAAATCAGATCTTGATATCGGTAGCGATAACAATCTGAGTTGCAGGTGAATTCTTTCTCAACATTGAGATTGGGCTCTGCTGCCCGCCATCTAAGAGGTCTGCGAGCGCTGCTCGCTTGCCCTCTCCAACGGCAAAGATATAGATAGCAGAAGCTCGAGCTAATCGAGCCGCACCTATCGAGACCCGCTGCGCGGGTGGCTTAGGAGAATTATCTACGGCAATGGCCGATTTCGTTGAATCTAACTCGTGAGTATGGCCAGGGAAGAGCGAGGCGATGTGACCATCTTCACCCATGCTCATGATGACTGCGTCAAAGCGCTTCGTATCGGGAAGGGCTTGATCCAAGGCCATCGCATAGAGATCGGCCGCCGCATCGAGGGTTAACTCAGAAACTGGTGCGGCAACACGATGGAAGGTGAGTCGACTTAGGCTTCGCGTAAAGGCCGCCACCAAAGTTGTATCCGAACGATCTGCATGATCTAGTGCTACGAAGCGCTCATCGCTAAACCAGATATGAAGGGTCAGGGCTGCGTCGAGATCCGAACCCTTCTCATTGAGAAGGCGGAAGAGGTTCACATCGAGTGCCTGCGCGATCGCAAGACCGGTGCGGCCGCCAGTAATGACAATGTGAGCATCGCGATTCTCGCGCCAAGCGTGGAGAATGGCTGAGACAGTCCGTTCTGCAACGACTGAAACGAGTTGTTCTGCCGAAGGATCAACCAGAGATTGGTAGGGGCTCACAGGTATAAGAATACCTGCATAAAAAATCCGGCAAGCACTGGTGAGTGCTAACCGGATCTTCTCTGTAGTAGCGGGGACAGGATTTGAACCTATGACCTCTGGGTTATGAGCCCAGCGAGCTACCGAGCTGCTCCACCCCGCGTCGGTATCTCAATCTTAAAGGAAAGATCAATAATTACCCAATCGGCGCTTACTTACTCCCCTGCGCCTTGATTGCTGCAGCAATTGCCGCCTTCAATCGATTCTGGGCTTGGCCATATGCCGTGAAGTCACCACTCTTGAGTGCTGCTTGTGAATCTGCGAGCGCTGATTGTGCCGCAGCAAGTGCACTCTTGAGTGAGGTATTTCCTGCGAGTGCAGTAGATCCAGTTGAGGTTGAGGCCCCAGTGCCATTACTCAATGTCGTGCCAGAGTTACCACCGAAGACTTCATTGAGTGCACCTTGAAGTGTGTTATCGAAGCCAATCTGGTCTCCGAAACTCACCAGGACTTTCTGGAGAAGTGGATATGCCGCAGAGTTTGATGTCGCACGAACATAGACCGGCTGCACGTAAAGCAGACCTCCGCCGACAGGAAGTGTCATCAAGTTTCCGAGGACGACATCAGAGCCACCTTGACGCAAAAGTGAGAGCGCTTGAGCGACCTCTGGCTTCGCCTCAAAGTTTGATGCGACCTGTGATGGACCCGAAATATTTGTTGATCGCGGCAGTTGCAGCACTGTGATCTTTCCGTAGTCAGGACCAGCGTCAGAGTTCACGACTGCAAATGCGGTGAGGTTCTGTCGACCGCCCTTTGGCACAAAGCTCGTTGAGAGTGAGAAAGAAGCTTTCTTTGCTCCAGGCAATTGCATTGTCTGGTAATAAGGAGGTTGAGTTGCAGCGTTTGCACCAAGTGATGATGGGTCGCTTGGAATACGCCAGAAATCCTGACCGCCGTAGAAGGCCGCAGCTGAATCAACGTGATAGGTACTCAAGACATCACGCTGAACATTGAAGAGATCTTCCGGGTAGCGAATATGTGCCAAGAGCGCAGGTGAAATCGCACTCTTTGGTTCGACCGTGCCAGGATAAGCCTTAGACCAGGTCTTCAAGACTGGATCGGTGGTATCCCACTGGTAGAGGTGAACGGTGCCATCGAAGGCATCAACTGTCGCCTTCACCGAATTGCGAATGTAATTCACATTTTGATCTGCAAGCGGTGCAACCGAAGTGGTTGCTGCACTTACCGAGTTCGTTGTTGCGGCAGCGAGGTTGGTCACCTTCGCATATGGATAGCCCGCTGAAGTCGTGTAGCCATCGATGATCCAGACGATATGACCATTTACTACTGCTGGATATTCATTGCCATCGAGCGTCAACCAAGGCGCCACCTTCTGCACGCGATCCATTGGATTGCGATTGAAGAGGATTTTCGAATCCTTATTAATGAGGTTTGAGAGGATGATCTTCTGGTCCTTATATTTCACAGCGAAGAGCAAGCGTGTGAGCATCGAACCCATAGGAACACCACCAGTACCTGTATAGGTGTAGTTCTTCTGGCCATTGGCTGAAGAGTCATCTGGGTAATCGAGCTCTGCCGGGGTTGAGGCCTTAGTGCCGCCGACGATGGAGTAATCCGGGACATTCTCACCAAAGTAAATACGTGGTTCAAATGCGCCAAGGCCGCTTGTTGGTGGAATATTTCCAACAGCAAAGGTTGGCTTACCATCAGCATCCACGGTATTGGCATAGGCGCCCACGAATCCGAAGCCGTGGGTATATACCAAGTGATCGTTAATCCAATTTCGAGATGGACTTCCTGCGATATTGAGTTCACGTACCGCAACGACGGTATCGCGACTCTTGCCATTGACGGTATATCGATCCATATCTAGTGAATCTGGGAAGGTGTAATAGGGCTTGATCTGCTGAAGCTGGCGGAAGGTCGCTGAGACCACATTGGGGTCGAGCAAACGGGTATTGGAGACAGTCAAGGCATCCCCTGAAAGCTGGCCACTGGCGACTGTTGTTGTTGCTTGGTAATCCTTGATCGTGACTTTGTCGAGACCATAGGCGGCACGAGTCGCATCAATATTGCGTTGAATAAATGGCGCTTCCTTCGTTGATTCAGATGGCTTTACTTGGAACTGTTGAATGAATGCTGGATAAAGACCGGCGATCAGAACAGATGAGATCACCATCAACGAAACACCAGCTGCTGGGAGCACCCATGAGCGGCGAACAATATTTGCGAAGAAGAGGAGTGAACAGACGACGGCGATGCCAGCAAGAATTGCCTTTGCAGGAAGAGTTGCATTGACATCGGTATAGGAGAGGCCGGTGATCAAGTGGCCAGTCTTGAGCGCAAGGTTGTAGCGATCACACCAGTAAGCCCCAGCCTTGACGAGCACCAAGAGCCCAAGCAGTACTGAAAGTTGGACTCGCGCAGCAACAGATGTTCGATCTTCTCGGACCTGTGGGCGAATTCCGCCATAGAGATAGTGAATTCCTGCAGTCACGATCAGAGTGAGAACGAGAGTTGAGATAGCCCACCCAATAAGTGCTTGATAGAGCGGCAACTTAAATGCGAAGAAGGAGATATCCAGACCGAATTGGGGATCCTTGCTACCAAATGGCGTTGCATTCTTAAATTGGAGCCAGATCTGCCAGAGGCGAGCCCCGGAACTACCAGCGAAGTAGAAGATGGCGACTCCCGCAGCAATGAGAGCTGGGCGCTTAAATGGATCGAGCTGCCCGCGATAGCGCTCGATATTCTCGGCCTCAATCGAAGTCGGCACATAGATCGGACGATTGCGGTGTGCGAGATAAATATTGAGAGTTATAACAAGAGATGTGATCACGCCAAAGGCGATAAAAAGTTCAGCTTTCGTAAGTAAGGTAGTTCGCCAGACAGATGAGAAGTGAACCGAGCGGAACCAGAGAATGTCAGCATAGAAACCACTGAGCGAGAGGAGGATGACGCCCAGAATGACGAGCGCGGCAACTGTCAGTGGAAAGGGCCCAACCTTCTTTCGTCCAAAACCAGCACCGGCAGGGCGCTGCGAGAAGGGGTTATTCGGAAAATTGAATGAGCTCATAGCGCACACTCTAGCGTTCGGTCGGGTTTAGAGCGGATCCTGATCTGGGCTTTGAGGCGGAAGGGGACGGACCGAACCTTGAGCACGCTTGGTCTCGGTAAAACTGCGCTGGAAGCTCTGAAAGGAGTTCACAGAACGATTGGTCTCATTCTCGTAGCCATCTTTAAATCGCGCGACCCAGACGGCGTAGATGATCGCTCCAGTCACAGCAAAGAGCGGAATGAGCCACCAGATCAGCGCTGAGAAGGCGGGGTTGCCATGAGCGGCCGCTGTTGTAGTCGATGCCACAATGTGAAGTGCTTCATTCATTCTCACTCGCCCACTCTAATCTAAAGCGGCGCGGAATATTCTCTGAGTTCGCAGGGTTCTGCATACATGCATTTCTATGACCTTGGGGAGAGAATGGTGCCATGAGCGGTAACTTTGGATTCACTCCGGGTGGGGATTTCTCTGACTCGCAACCTTCTCGGGACTCCTCGCACCTGCCGATGATTGCAACGACCGCCCTACGCGATAGCGCTCGCAATTTTTTAGCGAGTAATTCTGTTATCCCAGTCGGCATGCATGAGGTTGATCAGATTCGCGAAGCCTTGGAAATCGCACAGAATTGGCTCGACAGCGCCACCATCTTTCCCAATCTCTCTGCGCTGCAAGATGTTGCATGGAGTCGGAAAGATTGGCTCGATTCATCAATCGCCGGCTGGCAGAAGATTGTGGAACCACTTGCCGAAGGAATGGCGAGCGCTCTCGCCGAATTAATGAGCGGTATGAACGTTGATGATGTTGATATGGATGAAATTCCCGATATGGCAAAGCCAGCCTTTGCAGCCATGATGGGTAGCGCTTCTCCCTTTGGTGGCGGCATGCTTGCGATGATGCGTGGGTTTATGGGGAGCATGATCGCTACCCAGTTAGGTCAATCAGTCGGAGCGCTCTCGCTGCGGGTGACGGGTGCAAATGATGTCGCTCTCCCCCTCTTTGCGCGGAGCGAGCCACGACTTATTCCGCAGAATCTTGCGCTCTGGGGCGAAGGACTCGATATCGAAACAAGTGAGATACGAATCTTTCTTGCACTCCGTGAGGCAGCAGCCGTTCGGCTCTTCACACATGCGCCTTGGTTGAGTGATTACATGCGTGATGCGATCGCTGCGTATGGCCGAGGAATCTCTATTGATATTGAAGCGATACAACGACAAGCAGAAGAGGCGATCTCATCAGGCGATCTCGATGTTGAGAATGCCGAATCAATTAATCGTGCGATTACAAGTGGCATGTTTATGCCTGAGCAATCCCCGCAACAAGCTGCAGCTCTCGAAAAAGTTGAGATGGCACTCGCACTTATTGAAGGGTGGATCGATCACGTCGTTGCTGTTGCTGCCAGCGATCGATTGCCATCACTGCCTGCACTCCAAGAAGTTGTTCGTCGTGCGCGAGCAACAAACTCTCCTACTCAACAACTCTTTAAATCACTCCTCAATCTAGAAGTATCACCACGGCGAATGCGCGAAACCGCAAAGTTCTGGGGTGATGTACTGCAGATTGCAGGTATCGAAGAGCGCGATCATCGCTGGGAGGATTCTGCACTTCTTCCACAAGCAAGTGATCTCGCAGACCCGGCGGTATTTCTCAAGAGCACCACAGTTCCTGATGATTTGAGTGGATTGCTATAGCCCATAAAAAAGCGAAGCCCCCGGTCGCACAATTCTTTGTCAGCCTTCCCCTTGCTGACAATGAACGGTTATCCGAGGACTTCGTGCGAGAAAACTATGGGTAAACCCCTCTTAAATCAAATAGACCGACTAGAGATCTCAAAATATTTTTGCGACTCTTTCAGGATCTCCCTTGATTCTGTGCATAAGTAGGAGAAAATTTTCCATCGTTATCAGCTGCTTGTTGATAACTCTGTGGAGAAACAGGGGATAAAGTCGAATGTCGGTGGAGAACTTTTTCCAAGAGTCGATCTTCGAGGATATCTTTCCCGCCGTGGCAACGGCTCAGAACTTTCACACTGAGCAGAGATCTCGTAAGAAGCGAAAGCAGGAGTTGACCACTTCTCCCTCGCAACTCATCGCACTCCCTGAATTTAGAGTTATCCGATCCACTAGGCGAAAGCGGGGCATTACCGCCTTTCGAAATAATGGAATCATCGAGATTCACATCCCGGATCGCACCCTTCGGCGTGATGAAGCGACAATCATTCCCGAGATGATCAATCTCGTGCTCACTCGAGAGGCGAGATCTCGACGTGGAGATGACCAGTTATCTCAGATGGCAGAAGAACTTTGCAAGCGCTACCTCCCTGAATTCCACGAACGCCCCTCCTCGATCCGCTGGCGGAGCATGCAGGGCCGCTGGGGTAGCTGCACGACCGTGGATCGGACAATTCGGATCGCCGACCGATTAGCGAGCGCACCTGCCTATGTCCTGAACTGCGTCATCTTCCATGAATTGATCCACCTCAGGATTCCGGGGCATGGAGCCGACTTTGGGGAGCTCTTGGCCCGTTATCCCGAGCTTGAGCGCGCCGAGGCCTACCTCGAGGGCTTTGAGGCGGGTATTGGGGCCCCAGCAGAGGCGATATCCACAGAAGATATCGACGAGGAAATGCCCTCGATATCCCACCACGCGTAGAGCGGCAGGGGTACCCTGAGCGTGTACGCACGCTCAGCGCGGGAAGCACCTGCGCATCACGACGAGTTGCTGCGGCGATAGGAGGGTCACCATGGCCGAAAAATATGTAGGAAAGCTTGAAGACAACTCTGGCGCTTACTGCGTTAAGTGCAAAGAGAAGCGTGCCTTCGAAGGCGAAGTCAAGGTCTCTGACTCTGGTCGCCGTATGGCACAGGGCATCTGCTCTGTCTGTGGAACCAAGCTCAACCGTATCTTGGGTAAGGCGTAATCGCTTCACTCTAGAAAAGGAGTGAGCCCCACTCGCTTGTTCTTCGCAGCCCGTACTCCCGCCTCACTGAGGTAACGAGTACGGGCTGTTTTCTTTTGCACGCATGCTGATGCCTTAACCCGCTCTTTCCCACACTCTCGAAGATGCAACCTCCCTTCAGCACGCATCGCGAGACTCTTCGCCCGTGAATGAAGAGATCTATCCACGCCTCAAAGCCTCCTTTCGAGTGCTCACAAGAAGAGATGGGACGATCTATGTGGGTGATGCTCGGGAAGGCTTCGTCCTTGATGCAATTCCTTACCGACAGATCCTGCGCCACTCAACAGGGGTTCACGCCCACGCTGAGATCGCACGCCTGCTCGATCTCTCTCCCAGCGCACTTCTTCAACTTCTACATGAGCTCACCGCACTGGGAGTCATCGAGCATCACGCGGGCCCATCAACTACAGGAGCACAACATCATCTCAATGCCAGCGAACGAGTAGATAGCGAACGATCGTTAATCACCCATCGATCAACTGATGGTGGCCAGGGTGAACTTCATGCGCGGGCAACTTTTCAGATTGAGATCCGCGGTGATACTCGGATCGCACGCAACCTCTTGGCGCTGCTTGCTGGTAGCGGATTTACCTCAACAACTGTGTATCTCTCGCCCTATGACCAGCCATTACTTCACGCTCGTGATCTCAACGCGCTCTCGGTGACAAGTGAGCATTTAGGCAAAAGTAAGTCAATGCATCATCGGGATATCGTCAGGCAGAACAATCTCATCATGCACAATCTCGTACGATCTGATCTTCGCGTTGTGAGCACACGCGGAAGGCAAGATCTCATCGTGGCAACAGCGGGGGTGGATGCCCAAGAGATTCAACAATGGCAGAGTGAAGGAGTTCGACATCTTGCAATCAGTGAGGTGATTGCGCAAACTCTCGAAATCTCACCCATCATCGAACCTGGTGCGGGGCCCTGTCTTCGCTGCATATCGCTGCATCGAAGAGATGCCCTCCCCGAAGATCTATCACTTCTCGTCCAGCCCGAGCAGACGGGTGAGCTTCCTATCTCTTCCGCAGCACTCGTTGCAGCGCTCCTCGCCTCAAAGATCGCAAACTTTTTTCACCGGGTGCACTTTTCGGCAGGCATCCCAGTGCTGGGCTATCCAGAAGAACTAGAGAGCTACCGGCGAAGATCCCAGGTGATTAACTTGCTCGATCCATCGCAGCCGATGGAAGATCGAAGGTGGAACTTTCATCCAGAGTGCGGGTGCGTGGACGTCCGACGCCGCGCTTGGCCGCGATGATCTGACCGCCTTCAAAGAGTTCTCCGCCCCAGACGCCGCATGGCTCGCCCCGAGAGATGGCGCCTTCAAGGCATGCCTTCTGCATTGGGCATCCACCACACATCTTCTTAGCGATCGCGATCTGAACGCTCTCTTCCGAGAAGAAGAGCTCTGGATCTGCGGTGTGGCAAGGAAGCGTGAACTCATCGCCACCTCCGGTCACGCAGGTCACATCTGATAGGCCGATCATCGCTTCCGCGCCGTCGATGCCCTCCTTCGACTGGGCCCATCCTGGTACTAATAACTCACTGAAGAGAACGCTCACTTCTCTCACTTCCTCTCAATAGTTTCTATGAAAATAAAAAAGGACCGCATATCCTTTCGGATCTGCGGCCCTGGTGGCTCTCTATCGGTTAACCGATAGTGCTCCAGGTTCCGCCTGATCCGTACTTATTGGCATATGTAAATGAATATCCGTGACGGGTTGCGTCAGCGGGTGCATTTACGGCCGCAAAATGGGTATGGGTCGCAGGTGTTGTGGCACGCCAAGTAGAGCCCAAGACGGCTCCCTTGATTGATGATGATGTACTCATGATCTCCACGGCTTTAGGGTAAAGCACCCGCGTTGATCGGCGCAAGCTAATTAATTCAAGCGCCTTCGCTACTTCAAAGCCCCAAGAAAGGGGCTTGGCTCCCCTGATGTGCTCAGATGCACCTGCTTGCGTGCTCGGGTCAGGCCCACATAGAAGAGGCGTCGCTCCTCCTCGAGCGTGCTCGCCGATGAGCCCGACCCATCGTGAAGCGGCAGAACTCCATCATTAACGCCCACGAGGAAGACGTGATCCCACTCAAGGCCCTTTGCCGCATGGAGGGTCGAGAGGACTACACCAGGCAGAGGGGGCGGGTTATTTTGATCGGCCCGGTCCTCTAGTTCACGCAGGAAGGTGCGCATCGTTGGAGCGCCATCTGCATGCATATCTCTTGCCAGGTTCATCAGCGCTCGGATGTAATCGGCATCGCCGAATGGACGCAGCACTGACTCCAAATCGCGCAACCAATTCTCATCATTCGGGATGACGGATGCACTGCGGATTACCTTCATCGCATCGCGGACATCTACTCGATCGAAGAAGCGCTCTGTGCTCTTGAGCTGAGATTCAATGCCTCGATTGCGCAGTTCGCGCTCGAAGAGATCGAGCTGTTGGTTAGTGCGCGAGAGGATCGCAACGCTCACCTCTTTGCCCTCAGTGGTTGCTCCGCCTGAGATGAGTTGCGAGATGCGATCAACAACTTTCACTGATTCACTCGCTGGGCTCTGGAAATGATCGAGCTCAAAGTTCTTGCCATGAGTATTCATCGAGACGAGCTGTTGATTGCCGTGACTCTCACTTGCCTGCAAAACTTGATTCGCCATCTGAATAATTTCGGGGGTCGAACGATAGCCACGGGTAAGTCGAATCACCTTGGCATCTGGGAATCGACCAGTGAAGCCAAGGAGGAATGCCGATGTCGCGCCAGCGAAGGAATAGATGGTTTGAGCAGCATCACCGACTACGCAGATATCGTTTCGGTTTCCAAGCCAGAGATTGAGAAGGCGTTGCTGCAACGGTGAGACGTCCTGATACTCATCGACAGTGAAGTAGCGATATTGATCGCGGACTCGCTCGCCAACGGCGCGGTCCTCTTCCAACATTCCAACGGTGAGGAGCAGAACATCCTCAAAGTCGATCACTCGCTCTTGCCGTTTAAGCGTCTCATATGCGTCATAGACCTTGGCAATTTCGGCAAAATTCTCGCGATCCGACTTTCCATTAGGGATGCGGAGCGTTCTCCCTGCTGTGATCGCCGCGTCAACGTAAAGATCGGCTCCATATTCGCCGGCCTTTGCCCATTCGATCTCACTAGAAATTTCGCGAAGTGTTGTGGCGCCAGGGGCCAAGAAGGTATCGCTGCGGCCCATCGCCTCTGACATAAAGCCAGCTTTACTCGTTAATAGTTTTGGGAAGGCGCCACCAAAGGAGTAGGGCCAGAAGTACATCAACTGCTTCAGAGCTGCTGAGTGGAAGGTTCGTGCGCTGACATTAGGCACGCCCAAGGCACGAAGTCGTGCTCGCATCTCACCAGCAGCGCGAGCAGTGAATGTGAGTGCCAGCGTCTTACTCTGATCAGTGACCCCTGCTTCAATCGCATAGGCGATGCGATGGGTAATAACTCTCGTCTTACCTGTTCCTGCGCCAGCGATGATTGAGACCGGCCCTCTTATCGCCTTAACTGCCTCCTGCTGCTCGGGATCGAGTCCATGCAAGATCTCCTCTAACTTCATCTCGTTGAACTACTTTCGCCAAGATTCAAGCGTCTGGGCACTCTCAATGGATTCAAAAGTTGGACGAGCGCTGCCATCTGCGAGCGGTACAAGGTTGTACCAAGATTCAATCATCGCTCGTGCCACGCTGATCTTTGGAGGCAAGAGAAGTTCGCCTGCTTGGATCTCTTCAATGATGGAGTCGCGATCAAACCAGCGAATCTCTTCGATCTCTTCGCCATCCGGCCTTGCATTCTCTGGATCAACGATCGTTGCTTCAAAGGCGATCATGAGTGATGCCGGGAAAGGCCATGGTTGTGATCCAAGATATTTCACGTCGCTGACCAAGACGCCAGCTTCTTCCGCCACTTCGCGCGATACACACTGTTCGAAGGATTCACCTGTCTCAACAAAACCTGCAAAGGTTGAGAAACGATGCTCAGGCCAGACTTTCTGGTGGCCCAGCAAGATTCGATCGCGTGCATCTTTTACTAAAACAATAATCGCCGGATCTGTCCGTGGGTAATGTTGTGTGCTGCATTGAGGGCACTCTCGAATTGATCCGCCAAGAGCTGGCTCAGTCTTTGCGCCACACTGTGAACAATGTGGATGTTTGCGATGCCAATTGGCCAACCCTTGTGCGTGAACAGCCAAACCGATCTGAAGATCATCGAGTGCGCCACCGATCTCACGGAGCGTCTTGTAATTCTCGGCCTCACCACTGATCTGCGGCGACATAAAGAGGAAGTACGGTTGATTACCATCTAGGCCAAGGAAGAACTCATCGCCATTATCTGGAGCTTCAAAGCTCTTCAGGAAATGGAGTGCGGATGTAGCAGGATCGAT
>Ga0214171_1000393_pt1 | contig 15397 bp, 15 predicted proteins | sample TroBogEpilimnion_40_FD_153009 | JGI IMG/M metagenome (GOLD analysis project Ga0214171, IMG submission 153009) | Freshwater microbial communities from Trout Bog Lake, WI - 02JUL2007 epilimnion | ecosystem: Environmental > Aquatic > Freshwater > Lake > Epilimnion/Euphotic zone | place: Trout Bog... | reverse complement strand
TGATGAAGAACACGGCTGCCCTACGCCTGTGGAGATCGTCCACCCCAGTGACCCCACCCGCACGAAAAGCCCGCCTGTGGAAGCGGTCCACGAAGACTTGCTACAGCCGGTGTTTCGAGGGGGAAGACTCGTCGCTGAACTTCCCACGCTGGCGCAGAGCCAAAGCCGTTGCCGCGAACAGCTTGCACATCTCCACGCCACTGTGAAACGCCTCCAGCATCCGCACGAGTATCCTGCCGGGGTGGAGCGCACGCTGCATGAGCGGAAGCTACAGCTCATGCAAAAAGCGAAGCCATGATGCCAGTGATACACGCATGAAAACCCTCCTCCTTATCGACCTCCAAAATGACTTCATGCCCGGTGGTGCCCTCGCGGTGCCCGACGCGGATGAAGTCATCCCCATCGTGAATGAATTGATGCCGCAGTTTGAGCTGATCGTCGCCACGCAGGACTGGCATCCGGCGGAGCATGGCAGCTTCGCCGCGAATCATCCGAGCCGGAATGTCTTTGAACAAATCGATCTCGACGGTCTGCCGCAAACGCTGTGGCCGGTGCATTGCGTGCAACATACTGGGGGCGCTCTGGTTACACCGGGTTTGGACACCCGACGCATCGCCCGTGTCTTCACCAAGGGCATGAATCCGTGTATCGACAGCTACAGCGGTTTTTATGACAACGGCCATCGTGCCTCCACCGGTATGAGTGAGTGGCTGAAGGGGCAGGGAGTGCGTGAACTCAGCATCGCCGGAGTGGCGACAGATTACTGCGTGAAGTTCACTGTGCTTGATGCCTTGAATGAGGGCTTCCGGGTGAACTTGATCGCTCAGGCCTGCCGAGGCGTGAATCTCCAGGCTGGAGATGTGGGTCGTGCCCTGACTGAGATGCAGGCAGCAGGAGCAGTGATCTTGAATTGATCACGCAAAATGCCCGCACTCTGCCACTGGGGCAAAGTGCGGGCATGGCTCTTGGTGTCTTACTGCGCCAGGAACCCACCATCCACATTCAGCGAGGTGCCGGTAATGAAGGAAGCCGCATCGCTGGCGAGGAACAGCACCGGATTGGCGATCTCCTCAGCGCGGCCCATGCGGCCCACGGGATGCAGTGAGTGCATGTAGTTCAGCGCTTCTTCACTGCCACCGCCCGTGAAACGGGTGACCATGTCGGTCTCGATGGCGGCGGGGGCCACGGCGTTCACCCGAATGCCTTGTTTCGCGTATTCAATGGCGGCGGCCTTGGTGAGGCCTTCGACGGCGTGCTTGCTGGCCACATAGACGCTGGCTCCGGCCATGCCGATATGTCCGGCCACGCTGCTGGTGTTGATGATGACGCCCGCTCCTTGTTTGAGCATGACGGGAATCTCATGCTTCATGGAGGTGAGCACACCCCAGACATTGATGTCAAACACGCGGCGGTAGTCGGCCTCGGTGGCATCCACAATGGGGCCGGTGAGTTCGACGCCTGCATTATTGAAGGCGACATCGATGCGGCCATAAGCAGCCACCGTTTTGGCCACGAGCGCCGCCACGTCCGCCTCCACAGCCACGTCTGCTTTCACGAAGGTGCTTCACCACCTGCGGCTTTGATTTCAGCGACGACGGACTGGCCTTCGGCTTCACGCCGACCGCTGACGATGACTTTGGCTCCGGCTTTGCCGAAGGCGAGAGCACTGACCTTGCCAATGCCGCTGGTGGCTCCGGTGATGAGGACGACTTTGTTTTGGAATGAGGTTTGCATGAGAGTTAAGTTTTGAGGGAAGGAGTTGGGAAATTGAATCAGGCTTTGCCGCCGAAGGACACGTGATCGTCGAAGTCGAGGAAATCGAACCACGTGCCGATGTCTTCACGCGCTGCACCACCTGCCTTGGCGATCTGCGCGCTGATGTACTCGCGGCTTTCGTTGTCCGCAGGCACGGCGGCTTCACGGTATTCGCTCCAGTGGGCGATCTCGTAGTCGCTGCGTTTGTGCAGCGCGCTCTTCTCGATCCACGCGAACATGTCGGCGTCACCCAGTCCCTTGGCCGCTTCGGTTTTCAGGGCTTCATGATCGATGCCGGTGAAGCTGAGGAAGCGCTGATCCAGCGGGCAGTTGTAATGATACTCGCCATTTTTACCGGCGATTTCAGCACGGCATTTGTCGAGCAGGCGGGGCAGGAGGACGTAACCGCCGAGGCGGACGCGCGGGCTGCGTGGGGGACGTTGGGTGAGGTCGATGGACATAGGGGTGGGTTTGTTTGGGGTGTGGTTTTGGGGTGAAAAAGAAATCAGGCGGCGAGCGCGGCTTCGAGGAAGCATTTGCTCTTCACGCCGGTGATGGTGTTCACGGGCTGGCCGTTTTTGAACACGATCAGCGTGGGGATGGCGCGGATGCCGAAGCGGGCCTGGAGGTCAGGGAAGGCGTCGATGTCCACCTTGGCGATGGTGGCGCGTCCGGCTTGCTCGGTGGCAAGCTGGTCGAGGATGGGAGACATCATTTTGCAGGGGCCGCACCACTCCGCCCAGAAGTCCACGAGGACGGGCAGGTCAGTGTTGGAGAGGGTGGCGTCGAAGGTTTCAGTGGTGAGGGCGATGGGTTTCATAGGGGTGGTTAGGTTAAGAATAGACCGGTCGGTTTATATGGGGTGAAAAAGAAAGTCAGGGGGTGAGCAGCGTGCGGATGAAGTTCAGGGCTTCACGCGGAGGGGTGGCGTCACGGCAGACGGCGGAGCGCTGCATGGCTCCGTTCCAGAGATCGTGAATGATGACGGCCATCTCGGCTGGGTGGACGGTTTTGGCGATCTTCTTTTTCTCGATGCCTTCCTGCAGCACCTGCTCCAAAATGGCGATCGCCTCGCGATTTCCTGCTGCAAGCACCTCGCGCATCGCTTCACTCATGTCAGCGACTTCAGCAGCCAGTTTGAGCACCAGACAAGGGCATTTCCCTTTGGTCTCAAGCACACGGCAGATCGTGCCCTCGCAAAAACTCAGCAGCCTGCGCAGCGGGTCAGGCTCAGGTGTGGGAGACAGCAGCATCTGCTTTTTGTAGGCTGTTGAATCAGCCACATAGTGCTTCAGCATTTCCACACCAAACTGCTCCTTGGATTTGAAGTGGTGATAGAACGAGCCCTTGGGCACCTTGACGGCTTCAAGGATTTCCGTCAGACCGACTGAGTGAAAGCTCTTCTCAAGCATCAGCCCTTCGGCTGCGTCGAGAATGCGTTCTTTGGTCGTTCGGTCGCTCATGATGGGAAACAATTAGACCGTTCGGTCTAATTAGTCAAATGCATTTTTTGGTTCATGCCATTTGCCCGCTGAAACGCAGTTCTCGCGTGCAGTCTCAGACGATTGAATGAATCTTCCATCCCCATGAGCCTCACCCACCCACACCTCGAAGTCAGCATCGGCATCCAGCGGCTGCGGTTGTTTGATGACATGCGCCTGGTGCGCGAGTGGGCATGCAGCACGTCGAAATTTGGCATCGGGTTCACTGAGGGCAGCAACAAGACGCCGCTGGGCCGCTTTGAGGTGAAAGAGAAGCACGGCGGCGGAGCTGACAGCGGCACCATTTTCAAGGCACGCGTGCCTGTGGGGCAGTGGCAGCCTGACATGGAGACAAAATCGGATCTCGTGCTCACGCGCATCCTCTGGCTGCACGGCACGGAGCCGCGCAATGAGAACACCTACCAGCGCTACATCTACATCCACGGCACCAACGACGAGAAAAGCATCGGCCGCCCGGCCAGCCATGGCTGCGTACGCATGCGCAACCGTGAAGTGATCGATCTGTTTGATCTCGTGCCCGTGGGGACGCCGGTGTGGATTGAGGAATGATTTCCGCGCTCTTGATGAATGGATCAAGAGAGCTTGCCTAACTCCGTTGAAAACACCTCATGCAGGCGCTGGGTGAATTCCGCCGCGCTTTCATCCGGGGGGCTGGCGAGGGGCTCGCCGAGCGTGATGCGCATGTGGATTGTTTTATCAGGCAGGCGCCACAGCGGCCATCCCTTGGAGAGGTAGTCGCTGTTGGTTTCGATGAAGACCGGCCACACGGGCGCGCACGACTGGGTGGCGATGATGCCGAGGCCACCCTGAAGGGGATTGATGCACTGCTGGTGCTTCAGCGTGCGGGTTCCTTCTGGGAAAAACAGCAGCCGGTCCCCCTGGCGCAGGGCTTCGATGGAGCGCTGCAGCATTTTATGCGCGGGTTTGTTGGGGATAAAGCCCGCCAGTTTGGCCCCCCCGCGCAGGAATGGATTGCGCATTAAGGTCGCCTTTAAAATGCAGCGCAGTCCGTGAATTTTGGAGAGGATGAAGACGGCATCCCACAGCGCCGGATGGTTGGGCGCGATGATCAGCCCGCCTTTGACTTCGCGCAGTGCCTCGAAGCCAATGTATTCGCACTTATACACACCACAGGCCCGGAGGAAGGTGAGGAAGACGCGGAATGCCACACTCAACAGCCACTGGCCCAGGGTGCGGGATGTTTCCAGCGGCAGGAACGGCTCCAGCACGGCTCCGGCCAGCACAAACAAGATGCCGCCAACAGCCCAGTAGGCCATGCTCAGCAGGAACACCACTGCCAGCCATACTTGCATAAGCACGCGATGGACTAGCGGCGCTGGCGCGCATCTTGGAGATTGCTCTGGGGGGGAATCGTGAATAAGACCGCAGCATGCCATCTGCCGCCGACCTTGTTCAAGCGCTTTCCTCCCTACCGCACGGTTCGGAGTTTCGCTTCATTGACGAACTTGTTGAACTTACTCCTGGCGTTTCCGCCAAAGCGGTGTGGAAACTCAAAGGGGGAGAGGAATTTCTACGCGGCCATTTTCCCGGTGCCCCGCTCATGCCTGGCGTGCTGATGATTGAGGCGCTGGCCCAACTGGGGGGCATTCTCATTCAAACCCGCCCCGGCGAAGCCCCGCTCAAAAACCTCCGTCTCACTGCGGTGCGTCAGATCAAAATCCTCGGCAGCATCACACCCGGTCAGTCGCTTCATCTCAGCGGAGCGCTGCAGGGCATGCTCGGCAATCTCGGACAGGTGAGTGGCGAAATCTGTGATGATGCGGGCAACGTTATACTCACGGGCGCAGTCACACTCGCGGGAGAGCGCTGATTACTTCGGCAGGCGCAGCATGAAGCACGCGCCGTCCTTGTGGGCGGCATCCAGCGTGATCGCACCACCCAGCGCTGTGGCCAGTCTGCGGCAAAGAGCCAGACCTAGTCCGACACCCGGTGCTGAATGGGCCGCCTGATCGGCACTCTTGTGGAACGGATGAAAAATACGCCGCCTCTCGCTACGGGAGATGCCACCACCGTGATCGCGCACTCGCAACATGGCAAACTTGCCGCTGGTGTCCGCCTCCAGATGAATCACCGGCTGCGCCGCACGAGGGGCCGCGTATTTGCAGGCGTTGTCCACGAGATTGAACAGAATTTGCTCCACAGCCGCCGCATCGACATGCAGCTGCGTTTTGCGGTCCGCATCCGTGGCCTGTAGGTTCACCGTCATGCCGCAGTCATCCGCACGCTGCTGCAACCGTGGCAGAATGCGGTCCAGCAGTTCGCCAATCGTGATGTTCTCAGCTCGCGCCTTGGCGCTGCCGCGTTCGAGTCGGGCGTAGGCGAGCACGTTTTCGACGAGATGGCTCAAACGGCCCGCTTCACCGGTCAAAGTGTCGAGATAGGTCTTCCGCTGCGTCTCATCGGTCACCATGCCATCCGCCAGCATCTCGGAATAAAGGCGAAAGGTGGTCAGTGGCGTGCGCAGCTCATGCGTCACTGCGGAAACGAAGTCCGCCCGGCGCTCGCTCAGCGCCACCGTGCCAAATAGCACCAGTCCCACCGCCACGGCTGCGAGCAAGACACAAGCGAGAGCGATGCCGAGCGACCTGCGCAGCGGCGTCCAGAACGGCAGCGGCGGGAGCTGGATGGCACCTGGGACCAGCCGCACTGGCAGGGCGGCGAAGCGCAGAGGATCATCATCCGGGCGTGTGCCTGCGCTGGCATTCGCCGCAGGCTCCAGTTTTGCATCAGGAAACAGATCCGTGATCTCACGCAGCAGGGATTCGCGCAGCGCGGGCCAGTCCAGCCACACGCCCTGCACCATACGCACACCATCCACGAAGGCTTCGCGTGTCAGCATGAGATTGCTGCCGAGCCACACGCCCTGAAACGGCCGCGAACTGTTCATGTTTGCGGTGGTTTTGGGTTGCGGCGGCGCCCCGAAAGGATCGGCCACTGCAGCAGGAGCGGCGGGGGCTGGGGCAGACGCATTACCCAACGAATTCACTGCATCACCTTCCATCGGCACCTTGGCCGCTGGCATGGGTGCCAGAGTTTGCTGCCGAGAAGCCATCTCCTTCGCATCCATCGGCTTCGCAGTTGAAGCAATGCTGGTGGCTGGCTTGCTGCTGTCGGCAGGTTTCTCCGGCTGCTTTTTCAAAGCCTTCGCCGGCACTGGCTTGGCCTCGACCGCCTTTTCGTCAGAAAGCACCAGCGTGCCGGAACCTTGCTTCATTTTGATCTGTGGCTGCTGTTTGATCGCCTCCTCCGCCTGAAAATTGACCGCACGATTGCGGGAGAGGTTCTCCGTGTTGTTCAGCGCCATTTGCTGGGACACCACCTGGCCCTGCTGGGCGTTCCAGGCCGGATTGCGTGGCAGCTTGGCGTCATTGGCCTCGGTCCCTTTGGAATCATCAAAATCAAAACGGGCGACGCAGGCCATCTCAGCGAGCAGTTGGCGATTGAGCGCGGAGGCCGGCGCAGGAGCTGCCGGAGCCGCACGTGCGCTGCGCCAGGGCAGGGAGTCACGTTGCTGTTGTGGCGTGATCACATTCATCGGCTTGGCGAGCAGTTCGCGCAGACCGCTCAGACGTTGCTCGCTGCGCGTGAGGTCATCTGCATTGATGAACTGAGCCAGTGCCAGGGTGCGCTCGTTGTTTTGCGGCACCTGCGGGGAAAAAACCTGCCCGCGTGAATCCATCTGAAAATGCAGCAGCACATGCTCCGGCACTTCCGCGAGCAGTGGCGACGGCACCAGCACCTCGCCCTTCGCCACATTGTCATACGCTTTGTTGACCAGGCCCTCCGGCGAATGGAACGGACGAAAATCGTAGGGTGGCCGTGCATTCTCGCGGATCATGAGCGCGCTCGCCTGGAAATCGAGCCGCCATAGCGCCAGCCGCACGCGCTCCTGTTGGTCTGCCTCGCGAGCCGCCGTTTCCCGCTCCCGCTCCAGCGCCAGCGTGTGCCAGCTCACCCACGCCATTGCCGCGAGCAGCAGACCGAGGCAGGCGATGAAGGTGATCCAGATATGGAGCGGTTTGCGCATGAGGTTTTCAAGATGCTGAATTCATCAAGCCCCAGACAAGCCATGCAGCCATGGAGAGCACAGAGCATGCGGTGGCAATTCCCCCGAGCGGACAACATGAGCTTATGCCCAGAACAAAAGCAATGAACTGACTGAGCAACCACGGTCCAAACCATCCCAATGAAAAGAAGATCCATCCCCCAATCATGCTTCCGATGGCCGCCGCTGCGAAGATCCTCAGAGTGGCGGAGCTACCGTAGAAGTTGGATTTCAAGTTCATGAGTTGTGAAATCAGGCGAGCTGGTAGCCTTTGCCTCGCACTGTGACGATGACACGCGGCGACTCGGCATCATCTCGCAGCTTATGGCGCAGATTTGCAATGTGCATGTCCACGGTGCGTGTTTCCGTCTGCTGGTTCTCGATGTGCCAGACGCGCTGCAGCAGTTCCTCGCGTGAAACCGGTCTGCCGCGATTCAGGGCGAGGTAGCGCAGCACATCACGTTCGCGATCGGAAAGCTCCGCACTTTCACCATTGTCAAAACGGGCCACTCTCTGCCCGAAATCAATCGTCGCTGCGGTGAGCGTGAGCGTTTCACTCACCGGCTGGCGTTCGGGCGCACGGCGTAGCACCGCCTCCACACGGGCGAGCAGTTCGCGCACGCTGAAGGGCTTCACCACGTAGTCATCCGCGCCCAGCCGCAGGCCGCGCACCCGATCATTTTCTTCGCCGCGCGCCGAAAGGATGATCACCGGTGTGCCAGGCCGCTCACGGCGCAGGGCTTTCAAGATGTCAAAGCCGCTCGCATGCGGCAGCACCAGATCGAGCAGCATCAGATCGAAGGTTGAACTCAGGGCCAGCTTCATGCCTTTCTCGCCATCAGCCGCCTCCAGCGTCGTGTGACCGGCGAACTTGAGCGCATCCAAAACGCCGCGACGAATCGCGGCGTCGTCCTCAACAACAAGGATGGTGGCAGGCATGGTGAAGTTTAAAGGTTCATTTCTCCCACGCGATGCCTTGTTTCTCCGCCTGGGCGCGCAGGGCCTTGGACATGGCGGTGTCGAGAGTGTCGGTCTTGGTGGACTCTTTGCGCTTCGTTGCAACATAGGCCTCGCGTTCTTTGTTCAATGCCAGCACCTGCTTCTGGATCTCCGCGCGCTCGGCGATTTTCTTTTCGAGGTAGGCTTTGCGCTCATCGACGGTCATCTTCTTCATCTCTTCCGGGAGGTCGGCTTCTTTGACCTTGGTGATGTCGAATTCCTTCTGCTGACAGGCATCCACCAAATCCCAGCTGCTGTTGAAGTAGCTTTTGCCCACCTTACTGATGACGCGTTGCACCTCGGCACCGGACGGGGCGTTGGCGGCGGCGTTGTTGTCTTGCTCAATCTGCCGGGCCTTGGCGGCGGGGGCCGCGCTGCCGTAGTTGATGTAGGTGCTGTTCAGCTTCTCGTTGAGTTTCACGATCTCCTTGTCCTGCGGCGCTTCGATGTGAACGATGGCCTGGTTCTGGTCGATCACGAGGTATTTGCCGTCCGCGAGCAGTGCGCCCTGGTTCCAGTGTTCTGCAATGCCCTGCGCTTCGCTGCCGCAATGGATCGTGTTCACGATGATGCCCTTCGCGATGGCGTTCTGGCAGCTTTTTTTGGAATCCACCGGCCCTTGGGAGAAGGGTTCGTTGCCAGCGATGAAGATCGCTTTGTACACTTTCGGATTCGCATCCCAGGCGAGGTCCTTCGTTGCGCGCTGAATCACCGCGCCGCAGTATTCTTCCCCACCGTTCGTCGTCAGGGCGAAGAGTTCTTCGGACACTTTATCGAGATCGCGGGTGAGCGGCTGGATCTGGCGAATCCAGTTCTCATCGGCCTTCAGTGAAGATTTACCGTACTCATACAGCGCCACCTGCACGACGGGTGTTTTACCGTCCTGTTTCGCGGTGATGAATTCATTGACGAGCTTCCAGAGCTGGGTCTTCGCCTGCTCGATGAGGCCGCTCATGCTGCTGCTGGTGTCCAGCAGCACGGCGATCTGCACCAGCGGGGTTTCGACGGTGGTTTCGACTTTCGCGATTTCCGCCACTGGGGCGGGTGGTTGGACATCTTTGGCGATGGTGAGGCACGCGGTCAGAGCCGTGGCGAAGAGGATGTACTGTGTTTTCATGGATGTGTGAGGTGGGTGAGTTGACGGGAGAAAATTTCAGCGGATGAGGACCAGTTGGCCGCTGTGTTGCAGCAGCAGTTCACCACGCAGTGCCAGCAGGCCCTGACGGTTGTCGGCAGCAAGTTCATCGACCAGACGGCCAAACTCAGTGCTGCCGATCTCAATGGTGCGGTCAGGCGCGCGATCAGCCCTCGCAGCGCTGGCATCGGTCCAGCGGTTGCCCTTGTTAAAGAAGGCTCCGGCCTGGCACTGCTGCACGCTGGTGATTTCGATGGCCTGCATCTTGTCATCGAGGAAGCGATTGCGGACATTGAGCTGCTTGGATTCGACGCCCTTCTTCAAATTGTCCTGCTGGGAGACGGCAGCGGGTCCGCTGCGCACCTTCATGGCCTTGTCGCTGTAGTTGAAGGCGGCCTTGCTGGCATTGGCAGGTGCGGCGGCGAGTGACGTGCCTTCTTCAGCCAGGAAGGCGGTGTATTCGGTGAGAATGCCGAACTGCGTCGAGAGTCGCACGATTTCATTCACCAGCTCAGTCGTGCTTCCCGTTGCGCCATCGGCACCGAGATCTCGAATCGCTTCGCTGAGCACTGCGATCTTGTTGCTGGCCCACAGCCGGGCCACGAAGGCGTTGGCGGTGCTCGCCTTGTCGAGGTTGAAGGTGAAGTCGAACTTCCGCTCGCCTCCAGCTGCTGCACCCGTGAGCTGGAAGTGCAATGGTGCTTCACCGCGATAGGTGCCAGACAGGAGAATCTGCTCCCCCTCAAACACATCGGGCAAGGGAGAAGGAATGAGATCGCTCACCCGATTAGGCTCATCCACCCGCACGGCCGGTTTCGTGAGCAGCGGGCCGCGCAGGCGGTCAAACACACGACCGACTTTGACCTCCACATCCTCCTTCGGCAGTACAAACTCCGCGCTGGCGCGGGTTTCTCGGGCGATGCGGGACAGCAGCGGTGTGTTTACATCCACGCCGACGCCAAAGGTGAACACGCGGCGCTGGTGCGGATTGCCCTTGGCCACAGTCTCACGAATCGCCTTCTCCGAGGTCTGGCCGATGGTGGGCAGGCCGTCGGTAAGGAACAGAACGAGGGGCAGCATGCCTTCGATCGGTTTCTGACGCAACGCCTCGACGACAGCGTCATGGATGTTCGTGCCGCCGCTCACGCGCAGGGCGCTGATGTAGTCGCGGGCCTGCTTCGTGGTCTCGGCGTTTTTGATCACCGGCTGCGCGGCAAACATCTCAACTGCCTCATTATAAACGATGAGGTTGAAGCCCTCGCCGTCGTTCAGGCCTTCGATGACCTGTAATGCAGCTGCTTTCACCTGATCGAGCTTTGGGCCAGCCATGCTGCCACTGCGGTCGATGACGAGGGTGACCTCACGCAGGATTGGTTTCGCATCTGCCTTCGGCTTTGGCGGCGGGATCATCACGAGGAAATAGCCGCCGCCGGTCTTTGGATCGGGATAGGCGAGCAGCGAGGCGGTCATTTCGTGCTTTGTTTCGCGTAGGAAAGAGACACGGAAGGCACCGGGGTCCTTGGTATCGCAGGAAAGGGTGGCTGTGTTGCCATCGGGTTGTTTGGCCGCGATCTCGTGGCTGGGAGAGTAGAGCGAGGCGATGCGTGAAGTGGATTTGACGCGCATGGAGAGGCGCCAGGGCACCGCGTACTCCACCGCTTCTGAGCGCGGCAGGACGTAATCGAGCCGCGCACCATCGGCTTCGAGCAGTTGTTCATAAGTCACGCGCACTTTTTGGGTGCCATTGGCCGGGACCGGGAAGACACTCGATTTCACGACGGCGTTGCCCACGAACTCCAGCAGCGCCGGATCGCGCGTCTGTGCCACGATGGTGTCGTAGATGCGCCGTGCTTCCTCCCGTGGCAGTAATTTGGCCGTGCCTTCGGAATTGCCGCCTTCAAAGGCAAAGGCCTTCAGCATCGCCCCGCTGGGCACCGGGACGAGCAGCTCGGATTCCTGCGGGCGGTCGGTCGAATTGCGCAGCGCGATGTCGAGGGTGGTCGTGGCGATTTGATCCGCGATGTCGATGCGGGCATCGACCTGGGTGACCTGGACCGGCTGTGAATGGATGATGCGGGAGCTGGGCGAAATCCATGCCCGGGGGCGGGAATCCTGCGCAATCAGGGGTGTGGCGAGAAAAAGGGCACAAAGAAGCGTCTTCATGCGCCATGATGAATCTGGGGGCGGGCGGCGTCTGTAAACGCCCTGTAAAGGGGCCGAAAAGCGCCCTGACTGGCCATAGATACCCTCTATAGGCGGGTGAATCTGGCTGGCCAAACTGGAACTCCTCCTTGCCAAGCTGGGAAGTTCCCCCATATTCACGCCCCTTTTATGGACATCTTCATTGGAATTCTCACCGCAGTCGAAGTCATCGTCTGCCTTCTGCTCATTCTCGTCGTGCTCATGCAGCGCCCTCGTCAGGAAGGCCTTGGTGCCTCCTTCGGTGACGCCGCCGCCAGCCAGGTCTGGGGTGCGCAAACCACGAACGTGCTGCAAAAGTTCACGGTTTATTTGGCCATCATCCTCTTTGGCCTGACCATCCTTCTGGCAGTCCTCGTGAGCCGCCACCAGAACGGCAGCAAGGGCAAGAGTCTCTTTGGCGATGCCAAGCCGGAAGCCGCGGCTCCTGCCGCCGCCCCCGCTGCTGCTGCTTCGGAGCAAGATAAGGCCAAGGCCAAGATCATGGAGCAAATCCAGGATGCCATCAAGAAAGAGTCTGCAAAGGCAGGCGAGGCGCCGAAAGCTGATGCAAATAAGGACGCTGCTCCTGCGAAAGCGGAACCAGCCAAGGCTCCTGAAGCGCCCAAGGCGGCGGCCCCGGCTCCTGCCGCAGCACCAACTCCTGCGCCAGCGTCAACACCTGCTCCGGCCCCGGCTCCTGCTGCTCAGCCGAAGTAAGCGACAGTTCAGACCACATTTCACGCCAAGGGCACGACGCGAGTCGTGCCCTTTGTTTTTCTGCCAATGGGGGCTGTGGCATGTGCATTTCCGATAGTGTGCCGTGCAAAAACGAGCTTCACATTATGCGTTGGTTCTGCGTACCATCGAACCCACCATGAAACGCTTCCTTTTCTGTCTCGCGCTTGCTTTGTCCTGCGTCATCTCGCACTCGTCGTCTGCGGTGGAACCGCTGCGCGTTTTCATCCGGTCTGGCCCGAAGTCCCATGGACCGGGAGCGCATGATCACCCTGCCTTTCTGCGGGACTGGGTGCCGCTGCTGAATGAGCGTGGAGCCAAGGCGACTGGGGGCGATGCGTTTCCCACCAAGGAGCAACTGGCTGCAACGGATGTGCTCATTCTGCATCTCGACAGCGGTGGTGACATCAAGATCGGGCAGGAGCGGAAAGACCTGCTGGAGTATTTGCAGCGCGGTGGTGGCATCGTGACGATCCATGCGGCGTCTGTTTCCAAGGATCATGATTGGTTCAAGGGCATCATTGGCGGCTCCTGGCACCATGGGCAGACGAAATGGCGGGAGGGACCGATGCACCTGTACTTCACCGATCATGAGAATCCGATCACGAAAGATGTGTCGAATTTCGCAATGGATGACGAAATTTACTACGACATGGACGTGCTGCCGGAGTGCCGGATTTTGGCCGGAGCTTACACGCCGAAGGCTGCCGGGGCGCGCAATGACAAGGCGGCTAAGCGTGCTGCGGAGATCACCAAGGGTGGCAAGGAGGTCAGCATTTATGACATTCAGCCGCAGGTGTGGACTTATGAGAAGGACAGCTGCCGATCCTTTGTCAGCATTCCGGGGCACTACTATGCGAACTTCAGTCGGCCTAATTTCCGGGCGCTGCTGCTGCGGGGGATCGCCTGGGCGGGGAAGCGGGCGAATGTGGATGAGCTGTGCAAGGCTGATGAGCTGGGTGACAATCTGAGGTATGTCGAGGGCGGACCCACTCGGCCAGAGAAGGCTGCGGAGAAGCTGGAGGTGCATCCTGAGTTCAACATCTCGCTGGTAGCCAGCGAGCCGCTGATCAACAAGGTCATGAATGTGGACTGGGATGAGAAGGGCCGCCTATGGGTGTGTGAGACGCCGGAGTATCCGAATGGCCGCCGCGAGCTGAATGTGGAGAAGTGGAAGGACAGCGGCTCGTGGACGACCAAGTATGATCGTGATCCGATTGATCGGATTTCAATTTTGACGGACACGAATGGCGACGGGGTGATGGACAAGAAGCATGTGTTTGCGGACAAGCTGGAACTCGTCACCAGCTTCTGTTTCTACAAGAAGGGCGTCATTGCCTGTGCTGCGCCGGACATCTGGTATCTTGAAGACACGGATGGCGATGAGACTGCCGACAAGCGCACGAAGCTTTACACGGGTCTTGGAACGGGAGACACGCATGCGGTGATCAACAATCTGCGCTGGGGGCTGGATGGCTGGGTATATGCGACGCATGGGTATAGTGCCGGGCATGTGACCTCGCCGGATGGGAAGAAGGACTTTGGCACGGATGGCAGTGGCGTGGTGCGGTTCAAGCCGGATGGCAGTGCGTTTGAGCAGTATGCTTCGCGTGGTGGGAATACCTGGGGACTCGACATCACCACGGATGGGCAGGTGTTCTTTACCCAGCCGACCAGCGGCAATCATTTCCTGCATGTGGTGCTGCCTGAGTATGTGCTCGCCAAAGGCAAGCTGCCTGGGGTGATGGGCACGAATGGCATGCTGCCGAAGGAGCCGACGTATCCGCTCATGTCATGGCCGGAGCAGGCGTATGTGCAGATTGACCAGGTGGGTAGCTATACGGCTGCAGCCGGGTGCGCCATCTATGAAGGCGGTGCGTGGCCGGCGAAGTGGAATTACAGCTATTTCACCACCGAGCCGACGCTGAATATTGTCAGCCACTTCTTCGTTGAGAAGGATGGAGTGACTTACAAAGCGCATCGTGAGGCTGGGCGTGAGAAGACGGAGTTTATTCGCAGCAAGGATTTGTGGTTCCGGCCGATTGAAAATCGCGTGGGGCCGGATGGTGCGTTGTATGTGGTCGATTTTTATAATCAGGCGGTGATTCATAATGACACGCGTGGGCCGGTCCATGGGCCTGCCAATGCGGCGGTGAGGCCTGACCGTGATCACTACTTTGGGCGTATCTGGAAGGTGCAGCACAAGGAAGCGAAGAAGGTACAGAAGAAGGATAAAAACCTCCAAGCCAGCATGGGCAGCGACGCCCTCAAAGCCTACGAAGCAGCTCAAAAAGCCGTGCAGTCCGAGGCAGGACGTCAGCAGGTGCTGAAGGAGTACGCGGCTGCTAAGGAGGATTGGAGCCGTTCCGCATTGATTGCCGCCAGCGCCGATCAGGCACTGCCTACCATTGATGCTGCGCTTGCCAACGGTTCGTCAGAAGCCTTCGTGGCGGCGTTGATTCCTTCGGCTTTGCCAGCAAATGCTGAGAAATTGATCAATGCCTGTGCCACTGCGGATGCAAAAGCTGATGCATTAAAAATTGTGATCCTGCAGGGCATCGCGAAGCAGTTGAATGAAACACCGGTTCTTTCGCCAGAATTGACGGCTTCGTTGAAGAAGCTCATCCAGCAGCCTGCGCTTGCGGCTGCTGCGCTGCCGCTGGTGGTGAAGTGGGACAAGGCTGGAGTGCTGGCCGCGGAAGTGAAAGCGCAGATTGCCGCTCTCACGGCGAAGCTGGAGGACAAGGGGGCTGCTGTTGGTGATCGCATCACGGCTGCCAAGGCTTTGATCGGCATTGGTGGCGAGGCGAGTGCGCTGGTGGTTGGAGTTTTGGCGCGGGCGGATGCTCCTGGTGCGCTGCAGGCTGCGATCATCACGGCGATGGATGAGAAGGGGAGTGTGACGGAACTCGTGGGGAACCTGAACGGGCTGAAGCCCGAACTACGCACCCAAGCCTTTGACGCGATCTTGAAGAGGCCGGAGGCGTCGTTGGCGCTGCTGGGGGCGATCCAGAATGGGAAGAT
>Ga0214171_1000392_pt1 | contig 15413 bp, 17 predicted proteins | sample TroBogEpilimnion_40_FD_153009 | JGI IMG/M metagenome (GOLD analysis project Ga0214171, IMG submission 153009) | Freshwater microbial communities from Trout Bog Lake, WI - 02JUL2007 epilimnion | ecosystem: Environmental > Aquatic > Freshwater > Lake > Epilimnion/Euphotic zone | place: Trout Bog... | reverse complement strand
GATGGTTCGTCCGAATCCACCAGCTCTGACTCCAGAACAACGTGCAGCCGCCGCTCAGGCAGGAATCGAAGCGCGCCGTGCTCGATCTGATATCAAATCGCGCATTGCTCGTTCGGAGATATCGATATTCGATGCAATAAATGACCAACGAGCAGCGATTCAACGTATGAAAGTCTCCGATTTGTTGCGTGCAGTTCCGGGTATCGGATCCCGCCGAGTATTTCTGCTGATGGAAAAGATTGGCATCGCTACTACGCGTAGAATTGCCGGCCTAGGGGAACATCAATTGATGGCGTTGCGAAGGGAGTTTTCGGTGACCAAGAGCGACGTTTCACAAGGCGCTCTGATTGTGATGTCCGGACCCGGTGGCGTCGGCAAGAGCACGATTACCGCCGCCTTGCGCGACCATCCAAGCTTCTGGGTAAGCATCTCTGCGACCACCCGATCTCCACGCGAGACCGAACGTGATGGCATTGATTACTATTTTTTGAGCGATGAAAAGTTTGATGAAATGGTCGCCAATGGTGAATTCCTTGAATGGGCCGAGTTTGCTGGCGCCCGTTACGGCACTCCCAAGCAGCCGGTCGATAATTGGCGCAACCTGGGAAAGAGCGTCTTGCTTGAGATTGAGATTGCCGGTGCTCGACAGGTGCGGACATCTGAGCCAAATTCAACCCTCGTCTTCATATCACCGCCTTCGTGGGCCGATCTTGAAGCGCGCTTGCAAGGCCGCGGAACAGATAGTCCGGAGCGAAGGGCTGCTCGGCTCGCGTTAGCTCGTGATGAGATGGCCGCCGCGCCTGAATTCGACCATATTCTCGTGAATGACCGGGTCGAAGAGGTGGTGGCGACGCTGGTATCCTTAGCGCTTGGCCAGAAGGCCGGCAGCAACGAAAGTGAGCACTAGATGTCAAGCATGGACGGAATCACCAATCCACCTATCGATGCACTTCTCGACAAGGCTGGCTCGAAGTACAGCTTGGTTCTTTATGCAGCAAAGCGTGCTCGCCAGATTAATGCCTATTACTCACAGCTCAGCGAAGGCCTCTTGGAATACGCCGGTCCACTCGTAGAGACTTATGTTCACGAGAAGCCACTATCGATCGCTCTTCGTGAGATTAACGATGGCTTGCTGACAATCGAAAATTTGGAGCCTAAGGCGCCTGAAGTTTCTGCATAACGCAGAAAATATTTCATAGATATCGCTGCAGCGATCCATGACTGATACTCGACGAGAAGTTTTACTCGGCGTTGGTGGCGGAATCGCAGCATATAAATCTGCTGACCTGATTAGACGTCTTCAGGATGTTGGTTTCACCGTAACTGTTATTCCCACACAAGCAAGCCTCAATTTTGTTGGAAAGGCGACTTGGGAAGCTCTCTCTGGTCGTGAAGTTCCGGATAACTTGTGGAACAACGTTCACTCAGTTCCACACATCTCGCTGGCTCGACGCTGTTCCACCTTGGTCGTTGCGCCGTGTACAGCAGATTTGCTAGCAAAGTTCGCAAGTGGCTTAGCCCCGGACTTGCTCACAAATGTATTCCTCGCAACAAACTCGCCCATCATCCTTGTTCCGGCCATGCATCCCGAGATGTGGCTCAACCCCGCAACTCAGTCAAATGTCGAGATACTTCGTTCACGTGGGATCACTGTCATCGAGCCCGACAATGGACGATTAACTGGGGCAGACTCTGGCCCAGGTCGTTTTCCGAAAGTTTCGCGAATAGTCGATGAAGTCCAACAAGTCCTGAACCACAAGGCGGACCTCGCGGGCGTCAAAATCTTAATCAGTGCGGGTGGGACACAAGAACCCATCGATGCAGTGCGCTATATCGGAAACCGTTCCTCGGGAAAGCAAGGCCATTCACTGGCAGTAGCTGCTGCAAATCGAGGCGCAGATGTCTCCTTGGTGCTCGCGAATTCTTTGTTGCCCGATATCGATGGTGTTGAGATGGTGCGCGTCGTGACGGCTAAGGATATGCAATACGCTCTCGAAGAGCGGTTTGGTTCAAGCTCCGCGCTAATTATGAGTGCGGCAATCGCCGACATTCGCCCCGCGAATCCGTCTCGTGACAAGATAAGTAAAGAAGATTTGCACGAGTTGCTCATCGAGCAGACCGAAGACATCCTTGCCGCGCTATCAGCGAAGAAGCGCCAGGGGCAGATCCTTATTGGCTTTGCAGCCCAGACCGGGTCTAATCGCGAAGAGTTGGCATTTGCGAAACTACAGAGAAAAGCTCTCGACCTCATTTACGTCAATGATGTGTCAGGGGGAGCGGTCTTCGGCAGCGACATGACAGCTGGCGCTATTCTCGACCCAACTGGCGCTCGACGGGAGATTCCGTCAATGTCGAAAGACTCGCTATCCAATATTCTCTTAGATTCACTCGTCGATAAGTTAGGTTAATCCAATGACAAAGCGCCTATTTACCTCTGAATCCGTTACCGAGGGCCACCCAGACAAGATGGCTGACCAGATTTCGGATGCGATTCTTGACTCGCTTCTTTCGCAAGATGCCAAAAGTCGTGTTGCGGTCGAAACGCTCATCACGACCGGTCAAGTTCACGTTGCGGGCGAAGTAACCACGAATGGTTATGCCGACGTAATGAGCATCGTCCGCGATACCGTTCTTCGAATTGGATATGACTCATCAGAAAAGGGCTTCGACGGCAACTCATGCGGCGTCTCGCTCTCCATTGGCCAACAATCTGGCGATATTGCGCAAGGTGTTGATAGTGCATTTGAAAAGCGCGTCTCCTCATCCGTAGACCCACTCGATCTTCAGGGTGCAGGCGATCAAGGATTGATGTTCGGATATGCATGCGATGACACTCCTGAACTGATGCCGCTTCCCATTCACTTAGCTCACCAGCTATCACTACAACTTTCAAAAGTTCGTAAAGACGGCGCGGTTGATTACCTCCGTCCTGATGGCAAGACCCAGGTAACTATCGAGTACCACGCCGATCAGGCGGTTGCTCTCAATACCATCGTTATCTCCACCCAGCACGCGCCGGAAGCTGATCTCGACAAGCACTTGGTGCCAGATCTGACTCGCTTGGTGATTGAGCCAATCATCAAGGATTTGAAGATTGATCACTCAAATGTACGTCTACTCATTAACCCAACTGGCCGCTTCGTCATTGGCGGACCTATGGGCGACGCCGGTTTAACCGGCCGAAAAATTATTGTGGATACCTATGGCGGCATGGCTCGCCACGGTGGTGGTGCGTTCTCCGGTAAAGATCCATCAAAGGTGGATCGTTCTGCTGCATACGCCATGCGCTGGGTAGCCAAGAACGTGGTCGCGGCGGGCTTAGCTTCACGTTGCGAGGTTCAGGTCGCCTACGCGATCGGCAAGGCGCAGCCGGTTGGTCTCTTTGTCGAAACTTTCGGCACAGAAAAGGTTCCGGTTCAGCAGATTAGCGATGCGGTTACTTCCGTCTTTGATCTTCGTCCAGCAGCCATCATTCGTGATCTGCAATTACTGCGTCCGATCTATTCGCAAACGAGTAGTTATGGTCACTTCGGTCGCGAACTACCTGATTTCACTTGGGAGAAGACCGACCGCGCAGCAGCTTTGCAAAGCGCAGTTAAGGGTTAAGTTCAGGTTATCTGCAGATAGCCCGATCAGGTTCCCCTGATGGTCGCGCGTACAACAACCCAGCTTCGCCTGAAAAAGGAGAGCGCTCCGTTACGACGACAGTTGTCGAATTCCGATCATCCAATAGCAAGGGTTCTCGTTGAAACCGGAGTCGTTCACCTTTCCGAACCGTACGACTACCTGATTCCGAGAGAGTTCGACGATACTGCTATTGCGGGCGCTCTTGTCGAAGTACATTTCGGAAATCGCGTAACCCAAGGTTATGTTCTAGAGCGCATCGCGGGGGAGACGACAGGGCTCAAATACATTGATGGAGTTCTCTCTCCTCTGCCCTTATATAGAGGCGAAGTTCGTGAATTAGTTGAACGGACCGCACATCGCTATGCCGTTTCGCCATGGGATGTTATCCCAGCAGCAATTCCAGCACGGACGGTCGCGGTGGAGAAGAGATTTCAGAATTCTTCTGCAACGGAGGCAGATTTACCAGCCGCGCCAGCATTAACTCGCACACACCAAGTGTTAATACCCGGCGCTGACTACGCAACCCAGCTTCTGGATGCGATGAAGGCCGCACCGAAATCAGGATCTGTCTTACTGGTCGTGCCAGACTTCGCGGATTTGCGACGCATCCACGAGCAGGCTGAGCAGGTACTCGGTGAAGAAGTTATCGTCTTCGCGGAAGAACTCACCAAATCGGAGCGCTACCGACTTTTTCTTCGGGCATGGCAAGCTGAAGCTCGAATCATCATTGGAACCCGTAGTTCGATATTCATGCCACTGCCCGCTGGTTCTTCAATCTATGTTTACAGCGAAAATGAGCCAGCGATGTGGGATAAACGCTTTCCATCGTGGAATGTCCGAGATATCGCGTTGTTACGTTCAGCCACCCACTCCATTCACTTCATTTCACATTCGCCATCGCTGGAAATTCTGCGACTCTCGCACCTGGGATGGTTGCGAGAGGTCTCGCAAGAGCGCGCCTCTGATTGGCGTCCGCGTATCTCGTATGAATCTGCCGGCAGAACCCCAGAGGCGATCATGAAAGACGCGGTACGAAAGGGAGCTGTTCTAGTTACGGTCGCTCGCAAGGGCTATATAAATGCTTTCACCTGTGGCAAGTGCAGGAATATCGCGCATTGCACGTGTGGAGCTCGGTTGAAGTTTCCCTCTGCTGGCAAGATTATCTGCCAGTTATGTTCACTGAAATTTACCGATTGGACGTGTGAACATTGCGGTGGCAACCAACCTCGTGCCTTGGCTCGAGGCGGCGATCGAATCATCGAAGAATTGAGATTGAGCTTTCCGAACATCCCGATTTACTTCAGCAACGCTAATCGTCGAATTGACAGGCACGACGGTGAAGGAATCGTCGTCTCGACCAACGGCGCGGAACCGTTAGGTCGCTACGCAGCAGTCCTTCTCATGGATGGCCCACTGCTCTTTTCTAGTATCGGGCTTCGAGATGACGAAGAAGCGAAACGAGCTTGGTTCGCATCGGCTGCGATGGTCAAGGCAGATGGTGAGATATACATATCCTTTCCCAGCGTGAATCCCGTTGCGCAATCATTGACTCGTTGGAACGTTGAGCCAGTTGCTTCGGCCGAGCTGCTGGAGCGAAATCAAGCGGGCCTCCCGCCATATTTTCGGATTGCGACAATTTCCGGCGCTTCGAGTGAGATTGAATCACTGAAGTCAACGCTGAGAGAGATTCCGCTTTTTTCTCACATCAGCTCGAGTGCCTCCTCGATAGATGAGTCGACGCTATTCCTCCGTTCACCCATCGAACAAGGAGCCGAGTTCGAAGAGTTCTTCGCGACTTTCCAGCGAGTGCGTTCACTCAAAGGCTTGCCCCGCGTCTCGGTTCGGATAGATCCATACTCGTTTTAGGCTAGGGACGTCGTACCTATTAGAATACTCACGTGGCTATTCAAGATATTCGGCTCTTTGGTGATCCTGTCCTTACCTCTCGGGCTTCCGAAGTCACCACCTTCGATAAGGAACTTCGAAATCTTGTTGCCGATCTATTAGACACAATGAATGACGCGCCTGGGGCCGGTCTGGCGGCGCCGCAAATTGGAGTCCCGCTGCGAGTATTCACGTGGAACGTGGATGATTTTGAGGGACACCTCGTCAACCCAGTGCTGCATCTCAGCGAAGAGATTCAAGATGGTGAGGAAGGTTGTCTCAGCTTTCCGGGACTGAGTTACCCAACTCGACGCGCGCTCGGTGCTGTTGCAAAGGGCTTCAATATGTATGGAGACCCCATTGTTGTTGAAGGGACCGAGCTCTTGGCTCGCGCGCTCCAGCACGAAACCGATCACTTGGATGGGGTCGTTTTCATCGATCGTTTGACGCCGGAAGAACGAAAGAATGCAATGCGAGAAATTCGCGAATCAGAATGGTTCGGACTCGCCGAGGAACTTGGATCACCGCTCACCATCAAAGTCAGCCCGCACAACACCTTTGGGCTCGGGATTTAGGATCAGATGCAACTTTCCCTAGCTTCATCTTCGCTCGTCTCGTTGCCGGTCCTCAACGCAATAGTGGAGAGCGAGCACACGCTTGTCTCCGTTATTACCAACCCTGACAAGGCAACAGGTCGCGGCAAAGCCGTGGTCCCAAACGAATTAGCGGCTTGGGCGACCGCGAAGGGGCTGCCGGTCGCTAAACCTGCAGACACATCCGAACTCAATCGCCATCTTCTTGATGCTCAGCCACAGTGCATTGTGACGGTTGCTTATGGTCGAATTATTCCGGTCGAGCTTCTCCATGGTCCACGATTCGGTTGGATCAACCTTCATTTTTCCTTGCTTCCCAAGTTGCGTGGCGCCGCTCCAGTTCAATGGGCGCTGCTGAACGGTGAATCGCATACCGGCTTTACGATTTTCAAATTAGATAAGGGCATGGATACTGGGCCAATCTACGTTCAAGAAGAGTTGGCCATTCAAGAAGATGACACAACCGATTCGCTATTAGAAAAGCTCGGTCATAGCGGCGCACGGGCGATTATGGAACTACTTCCAATCATCGGCAAGACGCGAGCCACACCACAACCATTAACGGGAGCAACGCTGGCACCGAAGATCACCAAAGAGCAGGGCCGTATTTCATGGACGAGTTCAACCGACCTCATTCTCCGTCAGGCGCGAGCATTGGAAACTAGGCCAGGAATTTGGTCCACATTTCAAGGCGAACGGATTTCACTGAACGGTTTGCGGGAGGCGATTTCACCGAACACCTTGCTTAAGCCGGGCAATATAGAGCTCTCCGGGGATGAACTCTTGGTGCGGACCTCGGACAGCGTGCTCGCAATATCTGAAGTTACTCCCGCTGGAAAGAAGCGGATGAAGGGTGCAGATTTTGCTCGTGGGGCGCGCTTGAATAGCGAGAGCACTTTTGAGTAAACCGAAGGTAGATCAAGCCCGGCTTCTGGCGTATGACCTTATCTCTCAAGTAAACAGAGAAGGCGCCTACGCAAACATTCGGCTCCCTCAGCTCCTGGCGGATTCAACTTTAGAGAAGCGTGATCGCGCCCTGGTTACCGAGCTCGCCTACGGCACACTGCGCATGCAAGGCAAATACGATTTTGCTATATCGAAGAAGGCGGATCGTTCTTTTGACGAAATAGATCCGAAAATTGTTGATGTGCTTCGCCTTGCGCTTCACCAGATTTACTCGATGCGGGTTCCCGACCATGCTGCGGTGGACGAATCTGTTGAGTTAGCAAAATATGTTGGGGGAGAGTCAAAGGCCTCATACGTGAATGCTCTTCTACGTTCGATTACCTCTGACGCATCCCTCTTTGATGAGTTGGCGGCACTTCCCGAAGTGGAACGGCGAGCTATCGAAAGCTCACACCCCAAGTGGATTGTGTCGGCGTTCTTCGACCAGTTGAAATCATGGGATTTTGTCTCGGAGCTCTTGGCAGCGAATAACCAAGCTGCCTCGCCACACCTTGTTGCCTGGCCGGGAAAATCAACACGAGATGAATTGATAGAAGTCGGCGGTGATCCCATAGCAGAGACTCGATTTGGAGTCATGAGCACATCTGCTCCGTACGAATACGAGGCTATCAACCAGCGACGTGCGGGCGTACAGGATTTAGGATCACAGATTGTCGCTGAAGCTTTCTTCAATACCTCGAAGCTAGACTCAACAAAGGAATTGCGCTGGCTCGACATGTGCGCAGGCCCTGGTGGCAAGGCGGCTCTTCTCTACAACCTAATCGAGACCGAGCGTCCGGCGGATTCGTTTACGGCGAACGAGCCATGGGAGCATCGTGCCGAGTTGGTCGCTCGCGTTGTGCCACGAGCGAAAATCACCCAACACGATGGCCGCATTGCCGCAGATTTCGATGGACCGTACGATCGAATACTTGTCGATGCCCCGTGTACTGGCTTGGGTGCGCTACGTCGCCGGCCTGAAGCCCGATGGCGCAGGACTCAGAGCGACCTCAAAGAATTGGTTGCGTTGCAACGCGATTTGCTTGCTTCGGCATACGAGCTTCTGGCGCCCGGTGGCGTGCTGGGCTACGCGACGTGTTCGCCCCATCTAGCGGAAACGGTTGGACAACTGCTCGATTTCCGCCACCGTCATAAAGAGGCCGAGCAGCTCAACACAGCAGATTTCTTAACCGTGCCACTTTCGAATGTCTCAGCAACGGGTCCGATGCAGTTGTGGACTCATATCCACGGTAGTGATGCCATGTTCTTGGCCTTGATTCGAAAGCCTGCGGTTTAATATCACGCCATGGGAATTCGAATCGCACCAAGCATTCTCAACGCTGACCACAACAAGCTCCACAGCGAAATAGCCCGAATCGCTCCCGCGTCGGATCTCCTGCATTTAGATGTGATGGATAACGTATTTGTTCCTAACAAAACTTTTTCCTTCGATGAATGCCGAAAGATAATCGCCGAGTCTCCGATTCCGGTGGATAGCCACCTGATGATTGCAAATCCCGATCGAGATGCGGCTCTTTTCGCAGAGATGGGCAGCAGATCCGTCACATTTCATCTCGAGGCTGCCAGCAACGTATCTGAGACCATCAAGAACATTGCGAGCAATGGTTCCCGAGTTGCTATTGCGATTAAGCCAGGAACGCCGTTCAGTGCGGTTGAGCCTTATCTGGGCGAGATTGATATGTTGCTCGTCATGACGGTCGAACCAGGATTCGGTGGTCAGTCATTTATGCCGGAGATGATGCCCAAGGTCCAACTCGCCGATCAATGGCGACAAGCCAACCCAGAACGAGATTTGTGGATTGAAGTTGATGGTGGAATTTCATTGGACACGATTGAACAGGCCGCGCAGGCTGGGGCCGACACTTTCGTTGCTGGCAGCGCTGTCTTCAGGTCAGCCGAACCCGCAGAGATGATAACTCGGCTTCGGCTCGCGGCAACAAATGTCCGACGCCGTTAGTTATACGCCAGCTAAAATCTGCCCATGAAAACTTTTGAATCTCTCTGGGCAGAACTCAACGAGACCGCCCAACAACGTCCAACCGGATCCGGCACGGTTGCCCGATTGGATGCAGGGGTTCATGAGATTGGCAAGAAGATTGTGGAAGAGGCCGCTGAAGTCTGGATGGCTGCAGAGCATCAGAGTTCCGAAGATTTCGCGTTGGAAGCGAGTCAGTTGATCTATCACCTGCAAGTCATGATGATCGCTAAAGGCATATCACTCGATGACCTTTATCGGAATCTCTAGAAGGACGGCCCACACATGACCATCAAGATTGCAGTCCCTAATAAGGGTTCGTTATCGGATTCCGCGATTGCTGCCCTGCGCGAAGCCGGTTATCGACAACGCAACGATCCGCGCGATCTCTCGCTTATAGATGCGGAAAACGACGTTGAGTTTTATTACCTTCGACCACGAGATATTGCACTCTATGTCGGGTCAGGGGAGCTGGACGCGGGTATCACCGGACGAGATTTGTTGCTTGATAGCAGCGCGGCCGCAAAGGAAGTGCTCGCCTTAGATTTTGGTCGAAGCACCTTTCGATTTGCAGCGCCAGAAAACCTCAACCTGACGACAAGCGATCTTTCTGGAAAGCGAATAGCGACTGCTTATCCGGGCTTGCTCCAAGCGTTTCTCGACCGAGTGGGTATTTCAGCAGTTGTGGTCGCGCTCGATGGCGCGGTGGAAACATCGATCAAATTGGGCGTAGCTGATGTGATCGCCGACGTTGTCAGTACCGGTGGAACGCTTCGACAGGCGGGTTTGAAGGTTTTTGGCGAACCACTACTCAGTAGCGAAGCCATTTTCATTGAACGTTCCGGCGCACAACGCAAGCCCGAGACCGAGACCATCGTTCGACGTTTACAGGGAGTCGTATTGGCTCGTCAATATGTACTTGTTGATTACGATGTTAAAACGGTTGATCTCGAGAAGGCTTGCTCGCTGACACCAGGTCTAGAGTCGCCAACCATCTCGCCGCTACAGAAGAGTGACTGGAACGCAGTTCGTGCGATGGTTAAGCGCTCTGACGTAAATAGAATTATGGATGAGTTGTGGGCAGTTGGTGCGCGTGGAATCTTGGTTACTGATATTCACGCCTGTCGCCTCTAGTCGGGAATCAGTTCCAGAATTTTGACCAAGCTTTCGTTTGTGAAGCTGTAGTCAGCAGCGGATATCGCTTTCGGCTTGCCGTTGTAAGCGACACCAATACCTGCGCGTTGCATCATGAGGACATCGTTCGCTCCATCACCAACAGCGATGGTGTTCTCGAGTGCTATTCCTTGGCTTTCTGCGAACTTCTGAAGATGCTCGGCTTTGGCTTGGGCGTCAATGATGGGACCGATTGTCCGACCCGTCAGCACCCCCTCGAGAACTTCAAGCGTATTTGCCCTGAAAAAGTCGATCTTCAGCGATGTAAGTAACGGCTCAATCACGTTGAGAAAGCCACCGGAGAAGATGGCGACCAAATGACCGCGGTCATGAAGGCGCTCGACCAGCTCTTCGGCACCCGGGCTGAGAGTTAATTTCCTCTGCACCGCCGCAATATCTTCGGCCGTAACGCCGGCCAGCTTGGATACTCGCAATGCTAACGACTCAGAAAAATCAATCTCGCCCTGCATGGCACGCTCGGTGACAGCCGCGACTTCAGCCTCAACCCCCGCCTGCGCCGCAAGCAGATCTATTACCTCCTGCTGGATAAATGTGGAATCCATATCCAGCGCCACTAACCACCGCGCCATTGGTTACTGGACTTTCCCATCAGCGCTATGAGCCTGCAGAACTGGCAACGGATCTAAACCCGCGGTCTCCAGCATGAGCTCGTGTGCTGTATCGGTCTTCGTGATGCTGGAGAAAATGACGATCGAACCATGCGCCGTTAACGCTTCGAATATTTGATGTAAGCCCGTTGGGGAAAATTCAGGGGCGATGATTGTGTTTCGATAGAGCGCCCTCGATTGGATATCAGCAGCTTCTGGGTGAATATCGATGGCAACGTCGAAACCAATTCGCTCGGCGGCCGCTATCAAATCAGCCTCAATTGCCGGTAGATGTGCAGGATCGAGCGCAATCAAGGCAGTAGAGAAAACCCGGTCGCGGATCAGAAAATGTCGCGAATCAACGATGCTTATCGCAAATGGCGAGAGCGTTTCGAAGATGATTGAGCTCGCTTGTGGATGTTCTGGGCCCGTGAAAAGTATCAGTGCGGTAAATCTCGTGGCGCTCATGAGGCGAGGCTATCCTGTGACGGACCCTCCGCGCGGTATCTTTTCGCTCTATGGGCCGCGTCATCGATCTCAAGGACATAACAGTAGTTCGCGACGGCCAGACCATTTTGGGTCCCTTATCGTGGCAAGTGAACGAGGGGGAGCGCTGGGTCGTCTTGGGGCCAAATGGCGCCGGCAAATCGACGCTCTTCAATATTTGTTCTACCTTGATTCATCCGACCGCTGGAACCGCAGAAATCCTTGGCGAGCGTCTGGGATCGGTTGATGTTTTCGAGCTTCGGACTCGAATTGGTGTGACTGCACCTTCAGTTACCACCAACATTCCGGAGGACGAACGGGTCATGGATCTAGTCTTGACCGCGGCCTACGCAATTTTGGGTCGCTGGCAAGAAGAGTACGAACTATGGGACGAGTCCCGCGCAATGGGTTTGTTAACAACGCTTGGTGTTAGAGCACTCGGCGATCGCCGATACGCCAGCCTGAGTGACGGTGAAAAAAAACGAGTCTTAATCGCCCGTGCGCTTATGGCTGACCCAGAACTTCTGCTTCTAGATGAGCCAGCCGCGGGATTAGATTTGGGTGGACGCGAAGATTTATTAACGAGATTCGCGGCCCTTGCTTTGGATCCTCACGCCCCAGTTAGCGTGGTAGTTACACATCACATCGAAGAAATTCCGACAGGAACTACTCACGCGCTGCTGCTTTCGAAGGGGCGTTCGATTGCTCAGGGAGCTATCGAATCGGTTGTGACGAGCGAGAATCTCTCGACCGCGTACGGTCTGCCGATCTCCGTTACTTCTGATCATGGTCGCTTCTTTGCACGGGCCAACAACTACTAATTGCTCGTTGTTACATGACCGGAGAAGAGCTTTCGCTATTTGATGAATTAACGCCGGAGTGGCAATACGAACTCTCTTCGCTCAAACCACAACTTGCTGAGATATCTCATCGATTATCCTCGACCACGTCGAATCCAGTTCAAAACAATATTTTCCGTGCTATCTCGCAACCCATCGAGCATGCCAAGGTTGTGATTGTTGGCCAAGACCCGTATCCCACCGCTGAAGATGCCTGTGGCCTCGCCTTCTCTGTTCCCAACCTTCCGGGACGTACGTTGCCACCCACGCTACGAAATATTCTGACTGAACTAGACGCTGATGTCGGCAACGCGAATATTGAAAATGGCGATCTCTCTCCATGGCAGGCTCAAGGCGTCGTCTTGCTCAATCGAATACTCACAACGCGCCCGGGAAAATCACTCGCTCACAAGAATTGGGGTTGGCAGGCGATAACCAATGCGATTGTCGAACGTCTCTCGTCGCAAGGTGCAATTTTCATTCTCTGGGGGAGATTCGCTCAAGAGCTCTCGCCCTTGATTCCAAGCCAGCAGCGAATCGAGTCGGTTCACCCGAGTCCGCTCTCGGCATATCGAGGCTTTTTCGGCAGCAAACCGTTTTCACGAGCAAATAAACTATTGCAAGACCAGGGTCATACACCGATCCGTTGGTAGTCTCAGCGGATGTTCGTCGGTCTCGGTACAGCACTTAACGTCTCCACCATTATCGTTGGTTCGCTCCTCGGTCTTCTCATCGGCAAGAAATTCACCGAGTCCACGCGAGATTTGATTACTACCTGCCTTGGATTTGTCACGCTGTTTGCCGCCGCAGATTCCATCCGCCATATGTGGGATCGTTCATTCGAGGTTAGTTTCCCCAAAGGCTGGGCACTGCTTCTCATTCTCGCTGCGTTGCTTGTTGGCGCTGTCGTTGGCAGTGCGCTGCGAATTGAAGACCGCGTAGAACGGTTGGGCGAATCGCTCAAACAAAGGTTTGATGCGCATGGAACATCGCCGTTTGTTGAGGGTTTTGCTTCAGCGTCGCTGCTCTTTGTGATTGGACCGATGGCGATTCTCGGGTCGATCAGTGACGGCATGCACACTGGGATTCAACAACTTGCCTTGAAGAGTGTTCTTGACGGCGTCACCTCTATCGCGTTCGCCTCATCCTTGGGCTGGAGCGTTTCGCTTTCAGCTATTCCCGTCGGGCTTTACCAACTGGCATGGACGGCCGTTGGTTTCGGGCTTGGCAATATTCTCTCCGAATACCAGGTAATGGCGCTTACTGTTACTGGGGGAGCTTTACTTCTGGGAATCTCACTTCGCTTACTGAAACTCAAAGATGTGGCGGTAGGAAACCTATTGCCTGCCCTTTTCTTGGCGCCGCTTTTTGCGTTGGCGCTGCATCAGTTTGCGTAGCGTGGGCTAACCATATTAGAAGCTGGAGGCGTCAATCACAAAGCGGTACTTCACATCGCTCGCAACAGTGCGTTCATAAGCCTCGTTGATGTAATCAGCCTTGATGACTTCGACATCACTGACGATGTTCTTCTCGCCACAGAAATCCAGCATCTCTTGTAGCTGATGGACATCGCCAATCATTGAACCAGCGAGTGAGCGTCGCTGATTCAGCAAAGTGCCGGCGTTAATTGCATATGGCTTACCCGAGAGTCCAATCATGACCAACGTGCCATTGAGTTTGAGTAGTCGCAGATATGGATCGAGGTCGATCTCTGCTGACACGGTATTGAGGATGAGGTCATAACCCTTCGCGGCATTTGCGAGGGCGCCTTCGACATGGGTATCGACAAAGTGATGTGCTCCCATTTCGAGCGCATCATCCTTCTTCTTCGCTGAGTGAGAGAAAACAGTCGTTTCTGCACCCAGTGCCACTGAAAACTTAACGCCCATGTGGCCGAGTCCGCCTAGACCAATGACTCCGACCTTCTTGCCTGGACCCGCTCCCCAATGCTTAAGGGGGGAGTAGAGAGTGATGCCCGCACACATCAGTGGTGCAACGCCGCTCATGTCTAAGTTGCCAGGTATCTTCACGGCATAGTTCTCGTCGATAACAAATGTATTCGAGTATCCACCCATGGCGACTGTCTTGCCGTCGCGCTCTAGTCCATTGTAAGTACCGGTCATTCCTTCGAGACAGTAATGACTAGCGCCGTTTAAGCAGTTCTCGCACTTTCGGCATGAGTCGATATACACGCCAACACCGACGCGATCACCAACTTTAAATTTAGTAACGGCATTTCCTACGGCGGTGACGACGCCAGCTATTTCGTGCCCTGGAACCATCGGAAATGTCGCAGGACCCCACTCTTCGCGAGCTTGGTGAATATCGCTATGGCAAATCCCGGCGTATTCAATATCTAGCACGACGTCAGATGGACGAGGGTCGCGTCGATCAAAGCTGAACGGAACAAGTGGTGCCTTGGCTGAAAGTACTGCGTAACCCTTTGATGCTGTTGCCATGAGAAACCCTTCACTCGGTGCTTACAGTAGGTACGAGAAAAATCGAAACTTACGAGAAGTTAAAGGGTAGCGGCTCAGCACGACCTGCGCCTGATAAGCGAGAAGTGACTCGGCGCATGTGGTGACGTCGGCATAGGACTTCGTAGGCAACCTCATCTCGAGCGTTGGTGTCGCCGACAACTACTTGTTCGCCCTCAACCACCATTTCACCGTTGATTGTTCGTGCGTTGTGGGTTGCACGTTCTCCACACCAACAGAGCGCTTCTACCTGAAGCGTTTGGACGCGATCGGCAAGCTCCACCAACCGAGCCGAGCCTGGGAATAACGAAGTTCTAAAATCAGTGAGAATTCCGAAGGCGAAAACATCGATGCCTAGGCCATCAACAACCTTCGCTAGCTCTTCGATGTGATGTGGCTGATAGAACTGGGCTTCGTCGCAGATAATGAAATCGACGCGAGTTCCTTCGGATAGCAACTCCACCACGTACTTATGAATATCGAGATTTGGCTCCACTTCAATGGCATCGCTTTGCAAGCCGAGCCGAGAAGAGATTTGGCCACGACCGGCGCGATCCTGGTTGGTGAAGACCAAGCCAGTACGACCACGGGAGCGGTGGTTATGAGCCGTTTGAAGAGCGAGCGTGGACTTACCACTGTCCATTGTTCCGCAGTAGTAAATGAGCTCGGCCACGGCCGTATCCTGTCATGAAAGCGTGTCCGAACGGGGACTTGAACCCCGAATCCCTTGCGAGAACTAGCACCTCAAGCTAGCGCGTCTGCCAATTCCGCCACCCGGACGAGTG
>Ga0214171_1000386_pt1 | contig 15632 bp, 13 predicted proteins | sample TroBogEpilimnion_40_FD_153009 | JGI IMG/M metagenome (GOLD analysis project Ga0214171, IMG submission 153009) | Freshwater microbial communities from Trout Bog Lake, WI - 02JUL2007 epilimnion | ecosystem: Environmental > Aquatic > Freshwater > Lake > Epilimnion/Euphotic zone | place: Trout Bog... | reverse complement strand
TCAAAGTGCCAGTACTCAGTCCGGGCCTTTCTAGTCTCTGGATTGGACTCGTAACGCCGGTGCCGAGCTCGCTAGCCAAGCCACTCGTGCATTCGTTGATTAGCGAAGTTGTAGCTGATCCTAAGAAGAGTATCGATGCAATCATTCCCAAGCCAGCCGAAGGCTTGCTGAGTTTGCAACAAGCGATTGAATACGCGCTCTCCCGAACATCTAACAACGATGTCGAAACACGTTGGTCCGATGCTTCCTACCCCACCGCACCGTGGCAAAAAGCGCAGAGCGATCCAGCGTGGGCGGGCGAGACGATTTATAAAGATTTGCGCGAACAAACGGTAGATGTCAGTGTCGAAAAAATTTGGAAGTGCGTAGAAGCAATTGGCGGCGAGACGGGTTGGTATGGCTCTGATGCGCTCTGGTGGTTGCGAGGTTTGCTTGATCGAATGGTCGGTGGAGTTGGACTGCGTCGTGGTCGTCGTGATCCCGAACATTTGCGGGTGGGGGATAGCTTGGACTTTTGGCGCGTAGAAGAGATTGAACCCGGCAAGCGATTAAAACTTTATGCCGAGATGGTCTTGCCAGGTAAAGCGTGGCTTGAATTCCGAATCAACGAAGTAGTGGAAAACGGCGTAACCAAAACCCATATTGTGCAAGAAGCGACCTTCTCACCGCGCGGCCTTGGCGGATCGTTGTACTGGTTCACGATTCTGCCGTTGCATTCCTTTGTCTTCCCGACCATGCTTCGCAACATCATTAAAGCCGCCCGGAAATTAGAGAGCGATAAACGACATGCATGAGTTCACACCCGAGGTAGAACAACTCGCGCGCGAGGTTATGGAATACAGCTTGATCCGATTGCGGACCGATCCGCCGCTTGATGGACCGAAGTCACTTGAGGAATTGCAAGCTTTGGCTGGCAACACGATTACCGCCGCTGGAATTGGTGGCCATGCAGCTCTCGAACTTTTTAAAGACGTGCTTGCACCTGCATGTATCTCGACTGACCATCCGCGTTACTTGGCATTTATTCCATCCGCGCCAACCGAATACGCAAACCTCTTTGATTTAGTCGTCGGCGCGAGCGCTTTGTATGGCGGGTCGTGGCTGGAAGGCGCAGGCGCGGTCTTTGCCGAGAACCAAGCGCTCCGTTGGATTTCGGATTTAGCAGGGCTGCCACAAAGCGCCGGTGGCGTTTTTGTTCAAGGTGGAACGATCGGAAATTTATCTGCGCTAGTAGCAGCGCGAGCACATGCTCGTGAAAAGCACCCAGAGGTTGCTCGTTGGGTTATTGCGGCCAGTGCCGAGGCTCATTCATCGATTAAATCCGCCGCACATGTCATGGATGTTCTGACGCTTTTTGTCGAACCCGATTCCGATGGTTCGTTGCAAGGCGCGGATCTGGCACGAGAAATTGATGCTTATCACGCAGCTAATCCCACCCATCGAGTCTTTGCAATTGTCGCAACCGCCGGCACAACCAATCTGGGCATCATTGATGATCTGATCAGTATTGGGCCAGTCGCGAAAGAACGCGACATCTGGTTCCATGTTGATGGCGCTTATGGTTTAGCAGCGTTATGCGCGCCATCAGTGCGCCCACTCTTTGACGGTGTCGAATTAGCAGATTCGTTAATCGTGGATCCGCACAAATGGTTGTTCGCACCCTTTGATGCCTGCGCGCTGATTTATCGTGACCCGAACATTGCCAAGAAGGCTCACCTGCAAAAGGCGGCCTATCTCGATACCTTGGACGATGATGGTGAATGGAATCCATCCGATTACGCGATTCACTTAACCCGACGCGCTCGCGGTTTGCCATTCTGGTTTTCGTTGGCGGCTTACGGCACTAATGAATACACCGATGCGATGGAACAGACCTTGCGCATTGCACAAGAGGCGGCGGAATTAATTCGCCAGCACCCACGGCTGTCGTTGCTGCGCGATCCAGAACTTTCAGTCGTGGCATTTACCCGGGATGGTTGGACTGCAGATGAATATCAACAGTGGTCGGACCAATTGCTGGCCGATCAGATTGGTTTCGTCACGCCATCGTCCCACCATGGCCAGCCGATACTGCGATTTGCGATTGTGAATCCGTGGACAAAAATTGAAGACCTGGTGGCGATTCTTAACACTTTGTAACGCCGAAATAAGTATGCTCTCGGTATGGATTTCACCTCTGCCGGATCATCTGCGATTTCGGCCGCAGATTTGACGCCCGCTTTGACCGACCTTGAGGTGCGTATTCTTGATTTCGAACGCCAGTGGTGGCGTTATGCCGGCGCTAAAGAGAGCGCGATTAAAGAGCTTTTCGAAATGGCCCCACCGGCGTACTACCAATTGCTTAACAACCTGATTGACCGGGAAGATGCCTTGGCGGCTTCCCCCATGCTCGTAAAGCGCCTGCGCCGGCTCCGTGAAGCCCGCACCGCAGCTCGCTCTAACTAATCCCGCACTCCTCCCGCGATACTCCACCGAAAAGCCGGCCTCCTTTTGACGGGTCTGCCCGCCTGCTCTAGATTTGGCGTTAGCACTCTCCGGGTGAGAGTGACAAGAAGCTAATTTCTAAAGGAGATTAAAAGCCATGGCAAAGATGATTGCCTTTAACGAAGAAGCTCGCCGTGGGCTTGAGCGCGGAATGAATACGCTCGCTGATGCGGTCAAAGTAACGCTCGGACCTCGCGGTCGTAACGTTGTATTAGAGAAGAAGTGGGGCGCACCCACCATCACCAACGACGGCGTATCAATTGCCAAGGAAATTGAGTTGGATGATCCATGGGAGAAAATCGGCGCTGACCTGGTTAAGGAAGTAGCGAAGAAGACCGACGATGTCGCCGGTGACGGAACAACCACCGCAACAGTATTGGCACAAGCGTTGGTCCGCGAAGGACTTCGTAACGTGGCTGCCGGATCAAACCCAATGGCGCTCAAGCGCGGTATCGAGAAGGCAGTTGATGCAATTTCGGCTGAGCTCCATGCCATGTCAAAGACGGTAGATACCAAGGAGCAGATTTCTGCGACTGCATCTATCTCGGCGGCAGACACCACCATCGGCGAGATGATCGCTGAAGCGATGGACAAGGTCGGCAAGGAAGGCGTTATCACCGTAGAAGAGAGCAACACATTCGGTCTTGAGCTCGAGCTCACCGAAGGCATGCGCTTCGACAAGGGATATATCTCGCCATACTTCACCACTGATTCTGATCGCATGGAAGCAGTACTCGAAGATCCATACATTTTGATTGCAAACTCCAAGATCGCAAATATCAAAGATATGTTGCCAATCTTGGAAAAGGTGATGCAGTCCGGTAAGCCACTCGTCATCATCGCTGAAGATGTTGAGGGCGAGGCGCTCGCAACTCTCGTGGTCAACAAGATTCGCGGAACATTCCGTTCAGCGGCAGTTAAGGCACCAGGCTTTGGTGATCGTCGCAAGGCAATGTTGCAAGACATCGCAATCTTGACCGGCGCAACCGTCATCTCTGAGGAAGTCGGTCTCAAGCTTGAGGCGACAACCATGGATCTCTTGGGTCGCGCTCGCAAGGTCGTTATCGCGAAGGAAGAGACAACGATTGTTGAAGGTTCCGGCGACGCCGAGCAGATCAAGGGTCGTGTCAACCAGATTCGCGCCGAGATTGAGAAGAGCGATTCCGATTACGATCGCGAGAAGTTGCAAGAGAGTTTGGCCAAGCTTGCTGGTGGCGTTGCTGTCATCAAGGCTGGCGCTGCAACCGAAGTTGAATTGAAGGAGCGCAAGCACCGCATCGAAGATGCAGTGCGTAACGCAAAGGCCGCAGTCGAAGAAGGCATCGTTGCCGGTGGTGGCGTTGCACTCTTGCAGGCCGGAAAGATTGCTTTCACTAAGTTGTCATTGACTGGTGATGAAGCAACTGGCGCCAAGATTGTTGAAGCAGCAATCGAAGCACCGTTGAAGCAGATTGCTATGAACGCTGGCCTCGAAGGCGGAGTCGTCGTAGAGAAAGTACGTCACCTTGAAGCAGGATTCGGTTTGAATGCTGCGACCGGCGAATACGTCGACATGATCAAGGCGGGCATCATCGATCCAGCCAAGGTAACGCGTTCTGCTCTCGCAAACGCGGCATCTATCGCGGCGCTCTTCTTGACCACTGAAGCTGTCATTACGGATAAGCCAGAGCCAAAGGCTGCGGTTGCTCCACAAGGCGGCGGAGATATGGACTTCTAATAAGGTCATTTATGCGTAAGAAAGCCCTCGAATTCTTATCGGGGGCTTTCTGCTTTAGAGTATGCACATGAGTACGGTTACCGATCCATTCAACGCCGCGGATGTTGCGCGCGCTGCCGCGATCGAAGATTCACATGACGAGAAGTTCGTCGGTGGATTGCTTGCGGTCGAAAGTGACCAAGGTTCGGCTGATGGCGTTGAAGAAGCTCGCGTCATTACTTATTCTTTTGAAGCGAACGTTCCAGGTTATGTCGGATGGCGTTGGGCAGTCACCGTTGCACAAGTATCGGATGATGCGAACCCAACTATTTGCGATGTTGTTCTCTTTCCGGGCGATGAAGCAATCGTTGCGCCAGAGTGGATTCCCTACGCCGAACGTTTACAGCCAGGCGATGTTGGTCCAGGCGACGTCATCCCTACTTCTGCAACCGATGAACGTTTAGTTCCTGGCTATGCCGCGTTGCCGGGCGATGAAGAGCTCGATGCAACGCAACTCTTTGAATTTGGTTTAGGTCGTGCACGCGTGCTTTCTATCGTGGGTCGCGATCTAGCAAGCAAGCGTTGGTACGACGGGGACCGTGGTCCTAACTCACCGATGGCTCGTCAGGCACCCAAGCCATGCCAGTCTTGCGGCTTCTTCATCCCGATTTCTGGCTCGCTACGTTCCGCCTTTGGCGTCTGCGCCAACGTGCTCTCGCCTGAAGATGCCCGCGTGGTCTCGGTCGATCATGGCTGCGGAGCGCACTCCGAGGCGCTTGTTACGCCTTAGCGCCAATTTCAGACATCAGTTAAACTATCCCTCTTGCAGATCCCCTTCTGCAGCAGTTCAGATCTAAAGGAGTCACCATGCCAGTCGGTCGAGTGAAGTGGTACAGCCTCGAAAAGGGTTTTGGTTTTATCTCCTCGGATGAGGGCGAAGATGTGTATTTTCCATCAAGCGTTCTTCCATCAGGTGTAGCAACCGTTAAGCCCGGCACCAAGTTGGAGTTCAGCGTTGCCGAAGGTCGCAAAGGCCCACAGGCGCTCTCCGTTCACATCATTGATGAGCCAGCATCGGTTGTTGCAAACACTCGCATCAACTCAGATGACTTGGCAACGATGATCGAGGACACCATCAAGATTTTGGACAAGGTCGGCAACGGAATTCGCCATGGTCGTCACCCACAAGGTGCCGATGCAGAGCGCCTTGCCAAGGTCTTGCGCGGTATCGCTAGCCAAATCGAAGGCTAACCAAACTTAAAACCAGTAGTTAATTCTTCTGGAAAGTCCGTTTGCCGGTGTAACGAATGCCGAGCAAACCAAGCGCTAGTCCTGCAGCGCAAATTGCGATGGTGTGCGAACTCGCACCAATTGCAATCGCAACGATGACTGCGATGAGCCAGAGCATGGTGCCGGTCACAATCACGAATAGAGCTGATCTCATAAAGCCGAGCATACTCAGGAAGCACCGATAAGGTAAACGGGTGATTAACCCCGAAGGTTCGCTGCGTTCATTTAGGCACCGCAACTTCCGCATCCTTTATCCAGCAAATGCGCTCTCGAACATTGGCTCGTGGGCGCAACGCGTCGCGCAGGACTGGTTGGTCCTTCAGCTGACACATAGTGGTCGCGATTTAGGTTTAGTAACTGGTCTGCAATTTTTACCAGCGTTGCTGTTGAGTCTTTATGGTGGTTCGTTAGCCGATCGATTTAATAAAAGAGTGCTTCTCTATTTCACCAATATTGGTGGCGGACTCGTTTCCTTCGTTCTTGGTGCCTTAGTTATCACCCATCATGTGCAAATCTGGCACGTGTACTTCCTTGCCTTCATGCTGGGCATATTCACCGCGCTGGATGCGCCGATTCGCCAGGCCTTCACATCCGAGATGGTGGGCAAAGGCGATCTCGCAAATGCGGTCAGCCTCAATTCAGCTAACTTCAACGCCGGACGCTTAATAGGACCAGGTCTATCTGGCTTACTTATCGCATGGTTTGGAACTGGCCCATCATTCATGATCAACGCTGGCTCTTACATCTTTGTGATTGCTGCCTTGTATTTCATTCGTGATGAAGAGCTGCACACGTCGGATAAGCCAGCGACCACGGCAAAGATTTCGGAAGGTCTGAAATACGTGCGGGCTCGCCCTGATTTGCTCGCCGTTATGGTGACGGTCTTCTTTGCTTCAACTTTCGGCCTTAATTTTCAGATCTTTAACGCTCTGGTTGCCACTCAGATATTTCATAAAGGCGCGGCCTCGTATGGTGGGCTCGGAAGCATCATCGCGATTGGATCGCTCTCTGGGGCGTTGATTTCAGCGCGGCTAGATAAAGGGCGCAGACCACGATTCATCATGGTGGGAGCGGCGATCTTTGGCAGCGGCGTTGCACTTTTGGCACTGGCTCCGACCTATGCGATCTATGCCGTGATGCTTCCCTTTGTGGGATGCGCCGCGTTGACCACGATGATCTCTGCGAATTCGTATGTGCAGACTCATTCGGATCCCAATATCCGCGGTCGCGTCATGGGTATTTATCTAATGATTTTTATGGGCGGAACGCCGGCTGGATCACCATTTATTGGCTGGATGAGCACTGCGCTCGGAGTGCGTCAGACAGTTGCAATCTGCGGTGGTGTGGTTGTGGTTGCGACGCTCGTGACGTATTACTTAATGCGGACCAAGCTCAAAGCGCCTACAAGCATACTTGTAGCGGACGTATTAGCGCTTGGCGATCGCAATCAAAGCAACAACGCCAACTAATACTGCCAGCGTGATAACCCGACGAGTTTTGTAACTCATTACTTCTTGAGTTCCGCCACAACGTAATCAATCGATGCAAGCAACGCATCGACATCTGATGGATCAACCGCAGGGAAGACCGCCAATCGCAGCTGATTCTTGCCGAGCTTGCGGTATGGATCGGTATCAACAATCCCGTTGGCACGCAGGATCTTTGCAACCTCGAGCGCATCTACTGAGTCATCGAAGTTAATGGTGGCAACAACTTTGGAGCGCATCGCTGGGTTTTCCACGAATGGCGTGGTGATGGGGTTCTTTTCGGCCCAGGCGTAAATCTTTCCAGATGATTCAGCGGAACGTCCGGCTGAGAATTTCAACCCACCACCAGCGTTCATCCACTCAATCTGTTCAGCCAACAAGATCAGCGTTGCGACCGCAGGGGTGTTGTAGGTCTGATCCAAGCGGCTGTTCTCGATCGCGATGGAGAGATCCATGAATGCAGGAATCCAACGACCGCTCGCCTTAATTTTTTCTACGCGCGCGATTGCGGCCGGGCTCATGATGGCAATCCAGAGCCCACCATCGGATGCGAATGACTTCTGTGGTGCAAAGTAATAAACGTCGGTCTGCGAAATATCCACATCCAAACCACCAGCAGCGCTAGTCGCATCAACAACAACGAGTGCGCCTTCGGTGCCCGCAGGACGAGTAATAGGCATTGCAACACCAGTACTTGTTTCATTGTGAGTCAGGGCGTAGACATCCACACCGGTTTCAGCTTGAGCGACGGGGTGTGAGCCCGGTTCAACCTTGATGACAGATGGCTCATCCAAGAATGGTGCTTCCTTTGCGGCGGCCGCAAACTTTGAGGAGAACTCACCGAAGACCAAGTGTTGTGATTTCTTTTCAATTAAATTGAATGTTGCGATATCCCAGAATGCGGTTGATCCACCGTTACCGAGTACAACTTCGTACCCTTCTGGAAGATTGAATAGTTGTGTCAGGCCAGCACGAACTCGGTTCACTACATTCTTCACTGGCTTCTGGCGATGCGATGTTCCCATGATGGAAGAGCCAGCAGCGGCAAGTGCTGCAATTGCTTCAGGTCGAATCTTTGATGGACCAGAACCAAAGCGGCCGTCTTTGGGAAGCAGGTTTGCGGGAATCTTGATATCGCTCATAGGTGGAGTTTAGGGGTTGAGCCGAACTCGCTTCCACGGCGCGTCGGAAGTTGTTCGTTCGTAGCTCAAGCGGTCATGCAAGCGCGAGTATCGGCCTTGCCAGAATTCAATCCGGGTAGGTGCGACCAAGTAACCGCCCCAATGCGGCGGCCGCGGCACGACGGAGCCTTCCGGATACTTGGCGCTGAATTCTGCAACCCGTGCCTCGAGTGATTCGCGCGATTCTAATTCGGTGGATTGGTTGCTGGCCCATGCACCGATCTGGCTGCCCCATGGACGAGTCGCAAAGTAGGCATCACTATCAGCTGCGCTGACTTGTTCGGCACGACCAACCACCATTACTTGTCGCTCCATGGCATACCAAGGGAAGAGCAGTGAGACGTGCGGGTTCTGTGCAATCTCACCTGCTTTACGAGATTCGTAATTGGTGAAAAAAGTAAATCCAGATTCATCTAGGTCTTTTAATAGAACAGTTCGTGACGATGGTTGGTTTCCGGAAACCGTTCCCACCACCATTGCATTTGCTTCGACGATAAATTCATTAGCGGCGGCCTGAGCCAGCCATTGGTGGAATAGCTCGACTGGGTCAGTCGGGGCGTTCTGCTCGGTCAGGCCGGCCTCGCCGTAGGAGCGCCGCATCGCCCGAATCGCATCGCGTGTTAGGGGTTGGTCTCCGCTCATAGGTGTATCTAACGTCACTTTTACCTATTTGTCGCGGTCGGGTTCGAGGTGGAGAATAACGGGAGGAAATTGAGCAGTACGAGATGGGGAGTTAACCGTGTCCGATGATTTCAAGCCGGGTCTTGAAGGCGTAATCGCATTTGAATCGACGATTGCCGAACCGGATAAAGAAGGTAGCGCGCTGCGTTATCGTGGCGTTGACATCGAAGATCTCGTAGGTCGAGTTTCATTTGGAAATGTCTGGGGCTTGTTGGTTGACGATGAATTCAATCCCGGTCTTCCACCCGCAGAACCATTTCCGATCCCGGTTCACTCCGGCGATGTTCGCGTGGATGTCCAGGCAGCGACAGCGATGCTTGCACCGGTCTGGGGACTCAAGCCACTTCTCGACATTTCTGATGAAGAAGCTCGCAATCAATTAGCTCGTGTTTCAGTCATGGTGCTTTCGTATGTCGCCCAGGCTGCTCGCGGAACTCATCCTGCTGTTCCACAATCTGAAATTGATAAGGCCGAAACCGTTGTCGAGCGCATGATGATTCGTTGGCGCGGCGAGCCAGACCCTAAGCATGTTCGTGCAGTCGATGCTTACTTTGTTTCAGCGGCTGAGCACGGCATGAACGCATCTACCTTTACTGGTCGCGTTATTGCATCAACCGGCGCAGATGTTGCGGCATCTATTTCTGGCGCAATCGGAGCGATGTCTGGTCCTTTGCACGGTGGTGCACCGTCACGCGTGTTGGGAATGATTGAAGATGTTGAGAAGTCGGGCGATGCTGCTGCATACGTAAAGGGCATCATGGACCGGGGCGAGCGTTTGATGGGATTTGGTCACCGCGTCTATCGCGCTGAAGATCCACGTGCTCGCACCTTGCGTCGTATCGCCAAAGAATTGGGCGCACCTCGTTATGACGTTGCGGTTGCACTTGAAAAGGCAGCTCTCGCGGAATTGCACGAGCGTTATCCAGATCGCGTCTTGGAGACCAACGTTGAGTTCTGGGCCGCAATTGTTTTGGATTACGCCGAAGTTCCAGCGCATCTCTTCACATCGATGTTTACCTGCGCCCGTACTGCGGGATGGTCGGCACACATTCTTGAGCAGAAGCGCGCTGGTCGCATCATTCGTCCATCCTCTCGTTACATCGGACCTGGCCCACGTAAGCCACAAGATGTAAAGGGTTGGGACGAGCGCGTTCACGCACTTCATAATTAACTAGTTTTAGAGGCGGCGCGGATAACGAACGCGTAACGATTCCCATTTATTGGGTGATTTTCGCCGCTTTGTCGCGCCAATTTTCGAGTTGCCCCAGAAAATGGGGTTTAATTGGCTAGTTCGCACCCCTCGGGCGAGCTTAACTACGGAGGAAATATGAAAAAGCGTTACGGAATTCTCGGCGTTGTTGCCGCATCCGCGCTCGCTGCTTCAGCACTGGTTGTCCCAAGTGCTAATGCTGCGACTCGCACCATCGTTGTTTGGGCAGATGACCAACGCGGTCCACAGCTCACAACACTTCTCAACGGCAACTCCACAATTGTTCCTGGTTACCAAATCCAGGTTAAATTCTTCTCAGCTCTAACCGCGTTGCAGAGCGCATGGGATAAGTCCACCGCAGCTGGCGGCCCTGACATCATCGTTGGACCATCATCACTCGGTTCAGATGGAGCAAAGTCCGGTAAGGTCGTTTCAACACCGTACGGCGCGATCCTTAAGTCACAAATCCCTGCACCTGCAATCTCTGCGCTGACATATCAGCACAAGATTTATGGTGTTCCAACAGATCTCGACACCACAGCATTCGTAACCAATACATCGCTGTACGGCTCATCAGCACCAGCAACTTTGGCAGATGCGATTAGCTGGTACAACGCGAACAAGGTTTCAAAGGGTCTTACCGGTGGCGTCTGTGCAGTTGACGGCACATGGGGCACCCAAGGCATCATCACCACACTTGGTGGCGGCGCCTGGGCAATCAAGGGTTCTACTCCTGATTTCAGCCAGACACTCTTCAATTCAGCGACTTTCAAGGCGAATGTTTCTAAGTACCTCTTGGATTCTTCAGGCAAGTCAACCGGCTTCTTCCAATGGGATGGCTGCGGCGATGCATTCAAGGCAGGAAAGATTCCATTCGCAATCACCGGATCATGGAACTTTGACGGCTTCACAAAGGCTGGTGTCAAGTTCGTGCTTTCACCAGTTCCTGGCCTAACCGCTGGAACATACGGTCAGCAGTGGGTTAACTACTCTGGCGCATTCGAATCGTCATACGCAAAGACTCATGGCGTTGCGATTGGTGCACAGGATCTCTTGATGAACTGGTTCGCTGGCAAGGATGGACAGTACGCAATGTACAAGTCATCACAACGTCCACCAGCAAACTCACTCACAGCAGCTCTCGTAACCGATCCACTTACCTTGGGTGTTACACAAGCTGGTGCACACGGTATGCCACAGATTTCTCCAGCACTTGATGACAAGGCTGGCGGAACGAACTGGTACGACACACTAACTTCTGCATACAACGACATTTTCGTTAAGGGCAAGCCGGTTGGCGCAACCCTTGATGCAGCAGCAGCAATTATCAATAAGAATTTCAAGGACGCAGCAGCTTCTTTGTAATTCAGGTAACGGGCTGAAAAGTCCGAGCATTGAGCTAATGGCGCACCTTCGGGTGCGCCATTAGTATTTAGCCATGTTCAGTAAGCTAGCGGGTTTCACGGGGTTGCCCGCGCAAATTGCAAAAATCGCATTTATGGCGATCATCGACGCAATTCTGCTTACTATGTTTTTTGCAGCTCTTAATAAGCACGCATCGAGTATCGAATACGTAATCTCCGGTGTCGCAATCGCCGCCAATTTCGTGTACTTCGCAAAGTTCACTTTGCCGTTTAAGTTCTTGTTGCCGGGTCTCGTTTTGTTGACAGTCTTTGTCGTGGTGCCGGTCGCGTACACAATTCAGATGTCGGTCTTTAACTATCAGACCGGTAATGAAGTCAGCAAGAGCGATGCTCTTGTTCAGCTACTAAATAATGGCCTCCAACCAGATGCAAGCAACACCTCGTATGACATGGTGCTTGGCCACGAAGGCTCGCTCTATGCAGCGGTCCTGACCAGTCAAATAGATAAATCTGTTTTACTCGCCACGACGCAATCAACCGTTCTGCTTAAGGCTGGCCAATACACATTGGATCCCAATGGTGTTGCAAAATCGGCGCCAGGATTTGTCCCACTTACGGTTACTGAAGCCGCAAATGCGGATAGCCTGATTTCAAATTTAAAGTTTCCATTTACCCATGGATCGTTTATCGCACCCCAGGGGCTCGATGTCGCAAGTTTGCTAACGCAAACTCTGAGTTACGACGCTAAGACCGGAATCCTGACCAATAGCGCCACCGGCGTGAAATACGTTGACAATGGCAATGGCAATTTCGCTAACCAGGCGAACAAATCGCAGCTTTTAGAGCCGGGTTGGAAATCCTTTAATGGTTTCAGCAACTACACCCACCTCTTGACTGACCCGGCCGTACGTGGCCCGTTCATCGGGGTATTCATTTGGACAACAGCATTCGCCTTTTTCTCCGTTGGAATCATGTTCATCGTTGGGCTTCTCCTGGCGATTGTTTTGAACCGGAAGATTGCGCTACGGCGTTTCTATCGCTCAGTATTGATTTTGCCTTATGCGATCCCAAGCTTTATGAGCATTCTGGTCTGGAATGGCATTTTCAATCGGCAATACGGCGCCTTTAACGCGCTCTTCCATACCCACATTGATTTCTACAACAGCGTTTGGTTGTCGCGCGGAATCATCATTCTCGTCAACCTCTGGCTTGGCTTCCCATATTTTTATCTGATTAGCTCCGGTGCGCTTCAGTCAATCCCAAGTGAATTAGAGGAAGCAGCGGCTATTGATGGCGCGACGCCGCAACAAATTCTTCGGCGCATTAAGTTGCCACTGATTTTGCAAATTCTTTCACCATTACTTATCGCATCATTCGCATTTAACTTTAATAACTTTAATATCGTCTACCTGCTCACAAATGGTGGCCCGACCGATCTGGGCAAGACTGCTGGCGCCACCGATATTCTGATTACCTATACTTATAAAACAGCGTTTGGTTCAAATAACCAGAATCTTGGTTTGGCCTGTGCTATCTCTGTTGTGATTTTCTTTGTGGTGGGAACTGTGTCGCTCTGGGGATTGCGTCGATCAAAAGTATTGGAGTCGATGTAATGAACCTACGAGCGCTACCAAAACACCTTTTCCTATGGGTCTTAGTGATTTTTACGCTCTTTCCGATCTACATCGTGATTGAAAGCTCTCTTAATAACACCGGTTCATTGGCAACCGGCACGCTGGTTCCGCATCATGTCAGCCTAGATAACTTTAAGCTGTTGATGCACAACACAGGCTCGGTTCCCTATTTCAAATGGATGACCAACTCAATCATTCTCGCCACCGCGAATGCATTGGTTTCGGTTGTCGTCGGAGCGGCTTCGGCTTTTGCTTTTAGCCGTATGCGCTTCAAGGGCCGCAAGATTGGTTTGCAGGCGCTACTACTGGTTCAGGTATTTCCGTCCTTCTTAGCTTTGGCGGCCATCTATGTGATGATGGAGAAGGTTTACACGGTGTTCCCGCAGATAGGTCTTGGAAGCCTTGGTGGATTGCTCCTTATTTATCTCGGCGGATCTATGGGCGTGAACGCGTGGCTCCTTAAGGGCTACATCGACACGATTCCACTAGAGCTGGATGAGGCAGCTCGAATTGATGGCGCATCCACCGTGCAGGTTTACTGGATTATTTTCTTCCCGTTGGCAGCACCAGTCCTGGCGGTAACTGCGTTGTTATCGTTCATCGGAACATTTAATGAGTTTGTTTTGGCATCGCTATTCTTGCAAGATGTTAACCGCCGTACGGTGGCAGTAGGTTTGCAGCAATTCGTTGGAGCACAATTTGGTCAAAACTGGGGGCCATTTGCTGCTGGTTCGTTGATTGCCTCGATTCCATTGGTCATCCTCTTCCTTTCACTACAACGTTTTATCATCGGCGGATTGACGCAGGGAGCCACAAAGGGCTAACGCCTCGCGTTGGTTAAGCATGAAAGAAAAAACTCTGCCGCTGATACCACATCACGATGGAAGCGAGCTCTATCTCAGTACCTCCGCTCCAAGAATTGGCGAGAGCGTGGAATTCAGGGTCCGCGTTCCAAGCGGATATCGGTTCGAGAGTGCATTGCTCAGGATATATCAAGACGCCGAACCTCGAACGTTTGAATTGGCGCTATCCGCGAGTGGCCTTAACGAAGAATGGTGGAGCGCCAGTGCGGTTGTGATGAATCCGGTTGCCCACTATCGATTCCTCTTTGTGCGCGAGGGTTCGTACCAATGGCTAAATGCGGCGGGAATTCATTCGAACGAGGTAACCAGCACCAATGATTTTCAGATTTTAGCTCGACCCAGTTTCCCACAATGGATCCATCAATCGGTCTTCTATCAAATCTTCCCTGACCGATTCGCAAGTTCAGGAAAACGCCGTTCGGTGCCGAAGATATTCGTTCGACGAGCATGGAACGATAATCCGCGCGGTAGGGATGCCACCACTGGCGTCGAGTATTTTGGCGGAGACCTCGAAGGTGTAGAAAGTCATCTCGACTATTTATCTGACCTCGGAATCTCAGGCATATATTTCACTCCGTTTTTTGAAGCGCGATCGACCCATCGGTATGACGCGTCGTCGTTTGAACACGTCGATCCCCTACTTGGTGGCGATAAGGCGATGAAATTGCTTATCAAAAGCGCCGCGCAGCGGGGTATTCGAATCATGGGCGACCTGACAACCAATCACGTCGGCGTTGGGCATGACTGGTTCAAAAAGGCAATTGCCAAAAAGAATTCAAAAGAACGTGGCTATTTCTATTGGGATACCTCGATCGAACATGGATATGTCGGTTGGTGGGGTTTAGCTTCGCTCCCCAAACTTGATTACTCATCAGCTGATCTTCGTAAAGCGATGTTCGAAGGTAAGAATTCTGTTGTACGCCGTTGGTTGCGTGCCCCTATGAATATGGCCGGATGGCGGATCGATGTGGGCAACATGACTGGGCGGTACTTGGATGATGATTTCAACCGTGAGGTGATTCGCGGAATTCGCGGGGCGATGGATGAGACGAATCCCGATGCCTGGTTGGTCGCTGAAAATGCGGATCATTTCCCAGCCGACCTGGACGGCTTGGGATGGCATGGCACCATGAATTACAACGGCTTCATGCGACCAATTTGGGGCTGGCTACAACATCAGCCAGAAGTAGAAGGTGGCTTCTTTGGCTTGCCAACCGGACTTCCAGATTTCAGCGCGCGCGAGATGGTTACGGCGATGCAAGAGTTCAATGCGGGCATTCCATGGCGATCGTTGACCGCAAGCATGCTTTTGTTGAATTCGCATGACACGGCGCGGTTCCGAAATGTAGTCGGCGGAGATGTAGATCGTCATCTTGCGGGCGTTGGGTTACTACTTACCTACCCAGGAGTCCCATCCATTTTCGCAGGTGATGAAATCGGTTTGCGCGGCGCGTGGGGCGAGGATGCACGTCGAACTATCAATTGGGAGAATCAAACCGACTGGGATTTGGATTTCTTGACTCGCATGAAAGAACTAATCGCACTTCGCAAGAAATCACATGCCTTAGCACATGGAGGATTGCGCTGGATTGCTGCCGAAAACAACGTAGTCGTATTCCTGCGGGAGAGTAATTCAGAAAATTTGCTGATGCTTATTTCACGAGGCTCCGCAAGTGTAAAAATAGATCTCTCGGCGTATGGTTATTCTCGTGCTGATTCGCTCTATGGAGATCGAGCGCGTG
>Ga0214171_1000383_pt1 | contig 15696 bp, 9 predicted proteins | sample TroBogEpilimnion_40_FD_153009 | JGI IMG/M metagenome (GOLD analysis project Ga0214171, IMG submission 153009) | Freshwater microbial communities from Trout Bog Lake, WI - 02JUL2007 epilimnion | ecosystem: Environmental > Aquatic > Freshwater > Lake > Epilimnion/Euphotic zone | place: Trout Bog... | reverse complement strand
CTGCCGGTGGAACTCTTTAACGGATTGCGAGGCGTGCAGACTGATCGCACGGTGAACGCGGATGCGGCACAGGTTGATGCGCCGGCGCTTGGCGAACTTGTCGGTCTGGCCTTGCGTGGCATGGGGGCCTGCCCCTGTGAGATCGAACTGATCCCTGATGCAATGGCTGCCTCTCGTGATGCAGCACGGCGTGCGCCAGCCTTGGTTCTGGCCGGACTCTGCCTCATGGGTGCGCTGGGAGCCTCGATCTTTTGGTTCAAGAGCGCGAATGAGTTGGTCGAAGCGCGTGCCGCGCAGTTGCAGCTTAAAAACTCGCAACTGAGCGTGTTGGCGAATGAGATTCGGCAGCTCGACGCTAGGCAGGAAGAGTTGCGTGTGCGCAGCTCCCAGTTGGAACAGGCTGTGATCGACCGTTCATGGTGGGTGCGCCTGCTGAATGACCTGAATCAGCAGTTTGACAATGACCTCATTTGGCTGCCGGTCGTGGAGGTGCTCAAGGACGGCAAGGCCATTACGAAGCCGCTTTGGGGTGGCGAGAAAGAGTCGAACAACTCGTCAAACGACAGCAAGACTGCGGCGCAGGCTGCGCCGGTGTACCAACTGCGTGTGCGCGGTCTGTACCGTAAGAACACCGAAGGTGAACAGAAGGTGGTCTATGATTTCGCCGCCAAACTGGCCAAACTGGAAGCCTTCGACATGCCGGATTTTGAAACCAAACGTGATAATTATGTGAAGGTGGACAGCGGCGTGGATGAAGACCGCTACGCCTATCACTTCGAGATTAAAATGCCTCTGCGCAAGCCTCTGCAATTCCAATAAAGAACATGGACTGGATACGTGAAAACAAACCCCTGGCCGCCATTCTTGGCGTAATCATCGTCGGCTCGTTGGCCCTCGGCTATCTGTTGTATGATGCATGGAGTACCTATGAGGAGACCAAGGAGGGCTACCTCGGTGTAGGCGGTCAGGTAGCTGCCCTGGAAGGGGCGCGGCTGGCCCCCACCCAAGCTAATCTTGAGGGCAAGAAAAAGATGGTGGAGGAATACGCTCAGGTGGTGGATCGTCTGGGCAAAACGCTGCTCATCCTGCAGCCGCCGATCACTCCGATCAAGGACATCGAATTTCAGGCGAAGCTCAAAACCAAAGTCTCCGAGGCTCGCCAGGCGACGCAGTCGAAAATGCAGCTCCCTGCGGATTTTGCGTTTGGCTTCGAAGATTATACCAAAAGCCTGCCTGTGTCCGATGCCGCTGCTGCTGAGCTTTCCGCCTACTTGGATGCTATGGACGAATTGGTGAAGCTCTTCCTGAAGTGCAATGTCCACTCGGTGGATGAGTTGCAGCGTTCCAAGCTGGCCGTGGAAACACAGGCAGCACCGGCCCAGCCGGGGCAGCAGCAGCCAGGGGCTGCGGCGATTCTTGAGAGACGGCAGATTTCAACCGTGCTGACCTTGGACCAGGGGGCGCTGCAGTTGTTGATTGGTCGTCTTGCTAGCCCGTCCGATATGCCGTTTTTCACGAACGTGCGACTTCTGCGCATCGAGAACCAGCGGCAGGACGGACCTCTGCGCGCGGAGGTTAGAATTCCCAAAGTCAATGCCCCTGTTGTTAATCCCAACGATCAAGCTAAAGAAGCGTCGGACGAGATCAAGCCCCCGCCGCCAGCGCCGGTGGATACAGTGCCAGTTTTTGGCCAGGAAGCCTTGAAAGTCCGGCTTGAAATTGACTTGGTCAAATTTTTGGACGGCGCCAGAGGCGTTGCGGCACAGGTGCCCGCCCCTGGACGTTGATCTCATTTTATTAAAATCCGCAGCCTTACAGCATCATGCAGAACCGACAGGGCAATTACGAAAAAACCATTCTGATCATTTCCTCGCTCATCGCCCTTTTAGTGGCGGTATTGCTGATTTTCGAATCGCAGGGATTTGAGGAGAGCCTCATCTTGCAGCAAGGGAGTTCAAAGAATGATTTCAATGCACCCGACAAGCAGAAGGTGGACGATGCCACCGAAACCATCAAGAAAAAGTACTCATGGCTATCGCCTAAGCGAAATGATAAGGCGGTGCCGCTGAACAAATCTGTTTTGCTGGTGATGAAGGATGCCAAGCTGTTCGATCTCTTGCTGCCGGAGCCGAAGCTGCGTGATCCTATGACGAATATCTTTCTTACCGGGGATCTGACCAAAAGCCCGCCGGAAGAGCCGCTGCCCAACATCTTCTCCCCGAACGTTGGGGATCTGGACGCAGACAGTGACGGTTTCTGGAATCTGGAAGAATTTAATGCCGGGACCGATCCGCGGGATCCCAACTCCATGCCGCCGTTCACCGACAAGTTGTTCCTGCGCAGGCGCATCAGCCATGACTACATCCTGCAGTTGAGGCCGGGCAGTGATGGCACCACCTTCCAGATCACACGCCTGGTGCCGACCAAGGGGAGCGTGTTCAAGCCCCTCAACGAAGAATTTGGTTTCGACAAAGGCACGACGCGTTTCAAAATCCTCTCCGCAAAGAAAGGGACCATCGAAACGAAATTTGGCCCGAAGGAAGCTTATATTCTCACCATGCTTGATTTGTCCACCACGAAGGAATTCGAATTGGAGGAAGGCAAAGAAGTGAATTTGGCGGATTACGAGGCTGAATTTGAGTTTCGCTGGAAAAAGCGCCAGGTCATCCCTGGGGTCAAAGAGGGTGGGACTTTCCAACTTCCCGGCCTTGGCAAATCCTACTACATTCGCAAAGTGGAAGAAAACAAAGCCACCATTTCCCCCCTTGGTCCAGATGGCAAGCCAACAAGCGCCACCATCGAAATCAAGCAGGGCTGATAACCACGCTTTTTTCTTTCGAGCAAAGATTTAACTCGCCAAAGATCGCCCTCATCTGTTAGTAATCTCTCTTTACCACAAAAAATTGTCAGTCTGCCTTATGACCCATCGCTCCCTTCTGGTGTTCAACCTTTCCCTTCTAGCCCTGACTGCGGCCGCGCCTACCGTACTGGCTCAAAGCTCAAGCTCAGTTTCTGGAATGGCCAATCGCGAAATCGCGCGTCGTTATGCTCGTATCGAGGATGCGCGTGCTGCAATGGATCGCGGCGACAAGCTTTTTAGCGAAGGCGAGTACGAAGGTGCGCTCGGTTCCTACAAGACCGCGATCGACTCCCTGCCTAATGCTCCGCTGACGCGGGATTGGCTCGATCTGGCCCAACTCAAATACGCGGACTGCAGTGTGGCTGTGGCCAAAGAACGTGCGAAAGTGGGCGATTACAAGGAATCCCGGCAATTGCTGGAAGGTGCCATCGCCATTATTCCAGGGCACAAAGCAGCCGCTGCCTTCTTGCGGGAGCTTGATGACCCGGACCGTTGGCCGCCAGCGCTCACGGCTGAACACGTGACCAACGTGGAAAAAGTGCAGAAAGGGCTTCTTCTCGGCAACAGCTCCGTTGAAATTGGCAACTATGATGCAGCCATCTCCCAGTATCAGGATGTTTTGAGGACGGACCCTTATAACAGTGCTGCCCGTCGTGGCATGGAAAATGCCGAACGTAAGCGCCAAGCTTATTTCAAAACGGCTTATGATCACCAACGCGCCAAAATGCTGTCCCAAGTGGCTGAAGCATGGGAAGACAAAGTGCCGATCCAGGGTGGGGGGGTGACCTTTGATTATGGTGTGGGACGCAGCCCAGGTGCCTACTTGTCCGAAAAAATGAACAAGATCATTTTCCCGACTGTGCAGTTTCAGGGCGTTACCATTGATGAGGCCATCGAATATTTGCGTGTTAAAAGCCGTGATTTGGACACTTTCACCGATGCGGGTGCCGTCAAAGGGGTTAACATCATTCTCCGCCAGGGGGAAGCACCCAGCAATGCCTCCATCAGTCTGGATTTGAAAGATGTGCCCATGTCTGAAGCGCTCCGCTATGTGACTGAGCTGGCGCAGATGAAGTACAAGGTGGAGGCGCACGCTGTTTTGGTGGTGCCGCTTTCTGAAAATGCCAGTGAGCAGTACACCCGCAGTTATCGTGTGCCGCCAGACTTCCTGAGCAATGGTGGTGGGGATGCAGGTGGTGCCGCAGCTCCAGCAGCTGCCGCAGATCCTTTCGCCGCTGGTGCTGCAGCTCCTGCCGGTGGTAGTGGACTGATTGCACGAAAGTCTGCCAAGCAGATTCTTGAAGCAGCAGGTATTACGTTCCCTGAGGGTTCCTCTGCCAGCTATAACCCTGCCAATTCGCAGTTGGTGGTGAGAAATACCCAGCCCAACCTGGATCTCGCGGAAGCTTATGTGGAATCAATCACTAAATCTGCCCCCAAGATGGTGGTCATCACCTCCAAATTTGTCGAAGTGACCCAGAAAAACACGGAAGAACTCGGCTTTGACTGGCTCTTGGGGGCTGCGGGCTTGAACAAAAACGTCTTCGTCGGTGGTGGTAGCACCGGTAATGGCAATGCCTATAACAATGCCAATTACCCGTTCACCACTAATTTGGTAAATCCTGGTTACTCGGTTGGTACCCCGTCACAACCACAACAAGTATTCCCAACCACCCCTGTTGCTGGTGCTGTTGCAGGCATTATACCGACGGGTGCGGTTAATGCCGTCTCTGGAGTTGCTCCCTTCCCCTATGGTGGTGGACCCATCACTTCTGGAGATCGTAGTGGTGGATATGCCATCACTAATGGCAGCATTGACAACCTGCTCACCACGGGTTCCACGACCGGTACTACCAATGTGGCCCCGGGTATTCTATCCACTGCTGGGATTTTTAGTAACCCACAATTCCAAACGGTGCTGCGTGGATTGAGCCAGAAAAAAGGTGTTGATTTGATGAGTGCTCCTAGCGTGACAACGAAAAGCGGCACTCGTGCCACGATGGAAGTAACGCGTGAGTTTATTTATCCAACCGAATTTGACCCTCCACGTCTTCCTCAGGGCGGTGGTGGTGTTAATCTTGGTGGTGGTGGTGGTGGTGGTACACAGATTGCCACTCCGACAACTCCGACGGCCTTTGAAATGCGCCAGACTGGGGTTCGTCTTGAGGCTGAGCCCACCGTTGGTGCTGATGGTAACACCATTGAACTAACGCTTTCTCCTGAAGTCGTGGAGTTTGATGGATTCATTAACTATGGTTCTCCGATTTATTCACCTTCTGCCCAATCAGTATTGGCTGTTGCTACCTCAATCACTGATGCCATTACCGGTACCGTTAATACATCTACAGCCTATGTGCCGCTGCAACAGCCAGAGCGTCTGATCACTCCTAACATTATCAACCAGCCGGTGTTCTCGGTGCGTAAAGTGACCACCGGGGTTTCCATCTGGGATGGACAGACCGTTGCTCTCGGCGGTCTGATGCGCGAAGACGTGCAGGACGTTCAGGACAAAGTGCCGATCCTTGGCGACTTGCCCTTCGTCGGTCGACTGTTCAAAAGCGAGTCAGAGCAGCACTACAAACGCAATCTGATGATCTTCGTGACGGCCCATTTGATTGATCCCTCTGGTCAGCGCATCAAGCCCGCCAACCCAACGGCAACGGTCACTGACGCTGCCGCACCTGGAGCAGGAGGCAATGCCCTACTGCCACCTGTGGCTGGACCCAAATAATAGCAGCGGTTTCTCTCTCACCTTGGTGTGAACAAATTTCAGGCAGGATTGCTTCAAAGCATCCTGCCTGATTTGTTTATGTGTGGGAAATTCAGCCGGTTCGCAGACGGTAGGATCATTTTAACGTCTTTAATGCAATGAAATCTTGGTTGATCACAGGCGGGGCAGGGTGTGGCAAAAGCTCATTCGCAACGCTGCTGCAGCAGCAATTTTCCCCGCCTCTGGCTTGTTTCTCGGCCGATGCAGCGGTGGCGGAGGTGATGAAACGCGAGGCCACCCTCAAGCAACTTATGACGGCTTTTGGTGCGCAGGCGCTGGCGCAACCGGGCGAGGTCAACCGCCACTGGCTGCGCGACGCGGTTTTACCCGACCCTGTGCTGCGCAGGCAATTGGAAGGCATCCTGCACCCACCGGTGCTTGCGGCGCTCGAAACGGCCCGTGGGGAGGCCGAAACGGCGGGGGTGAATCTTTTCCTTGCGGAAGTCCCCCTCCACTATGAGATTGGGGGTACAGTTTCAGCAGACCTTGTCATCGTGGTGGCTTCCAGCCGGTCGGTGCAGGTCAGGCGGATGATGGAAACCCGGGGGCTCGACGAACAGACCGTTCACAAGTTCCTGGATGCCCAATGGCCCATCGAAGCCAAGGTCGAAAGAGCAGATGCCGTCATTTGGAATGATGGTTCTCTGACCTCTCTTGAAGCCCAGGTGCTGACGCTGGCAAGTCCACTCTTGCAAGCATGAACGATCTATCTACCGAATCCCCCGCCATGGTTGCGGCCCCCCCCGCACCTGAAGTGACGGAATCCTCCCTTGTTACCGAGTCCCCCTTGGTGAATGACGTGCCGCACTCTGAAGGTGCAGCGCCAGCACCCGCACCCGCCGATGCTGCCGAGCCGCAGAAGTCGGATGGTGCCCAGCCGCCGTTTCCTGAGGAGGTTTCCATCAATGATCTCCAGAACTCTTCGCTCGCAGAACTGCTGGAACTGGCTGAAACCGTGGGTTTCCGCCTGAATGCCAGCCGCACGAAGCACCAGCTCATCTACGACCTGTGCTCCTGGCTCGCCGAACACAAAACTCGTCTCAAGGTTGAGGGGGTGCTCGAAATCGGCACGGATAATTACGGACTGATCCGTTATCCGAAATACAGCTTCACGCCGTTGCCGGAGGATGTCTTTGTCCCCTTGTTCCTGGTCAGAAAATTCAATCTGCGCGCCAGCCAGAAAATTGCAGGCATGGCCAAGGCCCCGAAGGACCGGGACAAATACCTGGCGATCGACCGCATCACCGAGGTGGAAGGCATTTCCATCGATAAATGGGAGACCCCTACGGAGTTCGACAAACTCACGGCCACCTTCCCGAACAAACGCATCATTCTCGAAACGGCCAAGCCCTGCGCGGTGAGTTCCCGAATTCTGGATCTCGTGGCGCCGCTGGGCAAGGGGCAGCGCGGTCTCATCTGTGCCCCGCCGCGTTCGGGCAAGACGGTGATTCTGAAAGACATCGCCAAATCCATCTCGCAGAATCACAAGGAGATCACGCTCATCGTGCTCCTGCTGGACGAGCGTCCTGAGGAAGTCACCGATTTCGAAGAAACCGTGCAGGGCTGCGAGATCTACAGCTCCACGTTTGACGAAAGTCCGAAGCGGCACAGCCAGGTGGCGGAGATCGTGCGTGAGCGCGCCTGCCGTCTGGTGGAGATGAAAAAGGACGTGGTCATCCTGCTGGACAGCATCACGCGTCTCGCTCGTGGTTACAACGCCATGCAAGGAGGCAAAGGAGCCATCATGTCAGGCGGGGTTGGCACCAAATCGCTGCAAAAACCCAAAAAATTCTTCGGTGCCGCTCGCAATGTCGAAGAAGGCGGCAGCCTCACGATCATTGCCACCGCGCTTATCGAAACTGAAAGCCGCATGGATGAGGTGATCTTTGAAGAATTCAAAGGCACCGGCAACATGGAGGCCACGCTGGACCGTGAAATCTCCGAACGCCGGATCTACCCCGCGCTGCATCTGCTCAAATCGGGCACCCGGCGTGATGACCTGCTCTATCATCCGGACGAATTCCGGCGCGTCACCCAGGTGCGCAAACAACTGGCCGCAGTCCCTGCCGTCGAAGCTCTTGAGATGCTCATCCGCAATATCAACCGCACCAGCAACAATGCGGAAATCCTTCTGATGGGCCTGAAATGAACGAGGAAGGATCAACACCGAAGGACTACGAGTTCATCGACACCCCGGAGCATCTCAACGAATGGGTGGGCAAGATGCGAGCTTGGCTGGCAGAGAGTCCGGACAAGCGCTGCTGCCTGGACACCGAGGCGGACAGCCTGCACCACTACCATGAAAAGCTCTGCCTGCTGCAGGTGAACTGCGCTGGGCGCTATGCCTTGGTGGATCCGCTGGCTATTTCGGATGTCACGCCGCTGCTGGAACTGCTGGATGCGCATGAGCTGTGGTTTCACGGCGCTGACTACGACCTGACGATGCTGCGGCGCACCTATGACTGGAATCCGAAGGTGATTCGCGACACGCAGATCGCCGCGCGGCTGCTGGGTGCGCGCCAGTTTGGCCTCGCGGCCCTGGTGAAGAACACCTTTGATCTGGATCTTTGCAAAGCATCGCAGAAAGCGGACTGGAGCCGCCGACCGCTGCCGCCGAACATGCTGTCGTATGCGGTGGATGATGTGCGCTACCTGCTGCCCATCGCGGATAAATTCGTGGCTGAGCTGAAGCAGAAAGGCCGGGAAGACTGGTTTCACCAAAGCTGCCGCTCGTTGCAGGAAGACGTGGCCGCGCGTGACAATGTGGCGCCTGAAGATCCCTGGCGTGTGCAGGGTTGTGGCCGGCTGCACCCCAAAGGGCTGGCGATTCTGAAAGGCATGTGGGAATGGCGTGAAGGCATCGCGAAAGAGCGTGACACCCCTTGCTTCAAGATCATGTCCAACAAGCAGATGGTGGCCTATGCCGAGCAGTTCGAAGCTGGCCAGCCGCTGAATCCGCCCAATGGCTGGCGTCCGCGCTGGAAGAAGGAGTTTTTCGACATTGTGGCCGCCATCACGGCTTCGACTGCGGCGGATTGGCCGCAGCGTGCCAAGAAAACCAAGGGCCGCCTCAGTGACGCCCAGCGGGATCAAATCGACAAGCTCTGTGCCCATCGTGAGAAAGTGGCGCTAGAGCTTGAGATCGAGCCTTCGCTGCTCGGATCACGTGCGACCATTGAGGAACTCGTGGTTGACGGCAATCCGGCCAGTCATCTCATGAACTGGCAGCACGATCTGATGGCAGGTGGTCTGGAGCAGGTGCTGCAGGTGGCGGAGTAGATGGGTATGGCGCTAGCACGCCCCTTCTATTTCTATGTAGCAGACTCCATGGCGTGCTGACGCGCTCGAAGTCGGGCGGTTTGGCGAAGGCGGCTGTGGTGGATGGGGATGCGATGGACGCCAAACACGCCCAACCTACAGCTGCTGTGATAAACTATTTTTGCTTTAACCAGTCTGGCAAAACGATGTCCGCGCTTTTGATGGGAGGGGTGTCACCTTTCCAGACAAAGCCGGCATTTTCGAAACTCGTGCGCTGACCGCGGAGAAAGGCTAGAAGGCGGTGTGACATTTGCTGGCATGGGGAGTCATGGCGTACGGCGAAGGGCTGCACGGCTTTGGATTTGTCTGCGGGGAGCGGGATGGCATCGAAGTGGGTGGGGTCGTTGTGGATGTTGATGCCGTAGACCACGGCGGCGTCGAGTGAGCCGGTGCGCATCTGATTGACGAGGAAATCGGCGGTGGGCACCTGGGATGAGGCGTTCTTGCTGACGCTGTCCCAGAGGTTCATGGATTTCAGCATGGAGCGTGTGAGAAAGCCGATGGTGGACTGCTCGGCATTGCAAAGGCCGACGCGCAGACCGGGGCGGGCGAGATCGGCGAGGGTATGGATGTTCTGTGGGTTGCCTTTGGGAACGGCGATCACGATTTCAGCCTCGGTGAGGATGATGGCTTCGGGAAACTGTTCCGCCACCGGGGGGACGAAGCAGACATCGCAGGCGTAATAGACGTCGGGGAACTTGGGATTGCTGCTGTCCCCCATGGTCTTCATGGAGGCACAAAGGATGCCGCAGCCATTGAAGACTGTGGTCATGGTGATGCCTTCGTGAGTGGCGAACTGCTGGAGGAACTTTTCGATGGCGAGGCGGTTCACGCCGCCGCTGTAGATGATCAGATCCGGGCGTGCGGCCCACTTGTCTCCTGGCACAGCTTTGAAGCCCTGCTTTTTGAAGATGGCCCCGCCTTTTTCTGGAGCGGTGAGGTAGCGGGCAAAGCGCAGTGATTCTGCTGGCTGCTGGCTGAACTTCAGTACGGCTGCGGTGGCGTGCTCTTCGTGCTTGGCCAGTTCGGGCAGTGGGACGATTTCCAGTTTGAACTGCGGAACGACGGAGTCCCAGACGATGGCGGCATCGACAGCACCGAGGGAGAGATCAGCGGCGATTTCGGTGACGGTGGGTTTCATCACGGCGGCCTTTGCGGCGAGCGCGTCCCACTCGGGGCCGAGCAGTTTTTTCACCACGCGGCCGACGCTTGCGGCTTCGGGATTCGCCAGGGCGAGTTTGATGTCGGAGTTCTTTAGGGAGGCGAGGCTGTCGATGTGTTTGGGATTGCCCTTGGCGACTGCGAGCACTGGTTTCTGGATGACCAGAGGGAACTCCTCGCGGGTGACTTCCAATTTTTTTGCATCTGCGAGAGCGCCGTCATCAGCGGCGATGAAGAGATCGCCCTGCTGGGTGATTTTGAGCTGGCTGAGGAGGGTGCCGGTGCCGCCGTATTGGAGGCGGACTTCGGTGCCGGTTTCTTTTTGATAAGCGGCGGCGATTTCCTCCACGGGCTTCTTCATTCCTGCAGCGCAGAAGACGGTGAGCGGTGCTGAGCTGGTCTTGGCGGGTTTCAACGCGACCCATGCGGCACCAGCGGCGGCGGCCAGACAGAGGAGGATGATGAGTTTCTTCAGCATGATGGGGGAACGTGGCAGAAAGGGCGCGATGCTCAAATGCTACGCGATCAATTTCTCGATGACCTGGCCGCCGAACTGGCTGAGCTGCTTGAAGCGGCCCGCGTGGTAGAAGGTGAGCTTGTTGTCATTCAGGCCGAGCAGGCGCAGCAGGGTGACGTGGAGATCGCGGACGTGATGTATTTCTTCGACGGCCTCCATGCCACGGTCATCGGTGCTGCCGATGGTGTGCCCTGCTTTGACACCGCCGCCTGCGAGCCAGACGGTCATGGCCTTGGGATTGTGATCGCGCCCGTAGGCGGTGCCACCGCGTACGCCGTTGTCCGGGGTGCGGCCAAATTCACCGCACCAGACGATGAGGGTGTCATCCAGCAGTCCGCGTTGTTTGAGGTCTTTGATGAGGGCGGCGATGGGTTGGTCCACCTGATGGATGAGATTGCCGTGGGCGCGCTCGATGTAGTCGTGGCTGTCCCAGGTGCCAGCGTAGAGCTGTATGAAGCGCACGCCTTTTTCCACGAGCTTGCGCGCGAGCAGGCATTTGCGGCCAAAGGCGTCGGTGGCATCGCTGCCGATGCCGTACATGGTTTTCGTTTTCTCGTCTTCTTTGCTGAGGTCCAACGTTTCAGGAACTTGAGTCTGCATGCGGAAGGCGAGCTCGTAGTTGTGCATGCGTGCGCGCAGTTCGTCGTGCCAAGGATGGGCTTCGGCGTGGCGGGTGTTGAGCTGGGCGAGGAGGTCGAGGTTGGCGCGTTGATGTTCCGGCGCGATGCCCTGGGGTGGTTGCAGGTCGAGAATGGGCGAGCCTTTGGGGCGCAGCGGGGTGCCTTGGAATTGTGCGGGGAGGTAGCCGTTGCTCCAGTTGGCGCTGCCGCCTTGCGGATAGCTGATCTCGGGGAGGACCATGAAGCCTGGCAGATCCTGATTTACGGAGCCGAGGCCATAGGTGACCCAGGCACCGATGGCGGGATCGCCCCCGAAGCGATTGCCACAGTTCATCTGATACATGGCGGTGGGGTGATTCACGGAATCCACCTGACAGCCGCGAAAGAAGCAAAGCTCATCCGCCACGCCTGCGAGGTGCTGCCAGGGCTCGCTCATCCATGCGCCGCTCTGGCCATGCTGGGCGAATTTGAAGGGGCACTTCACATAGTAGCGCTTGCCGCTTTCCATGGCGGACTTCTGCTTTCCCTCTCGCGTGAACTCCTTGAGGTGGAGTTTTTCCAGCATGGGTTTCGGATCGAAGGTATCGATGTGGGAGGGGCCTCCTTCCATCATGAGGAAGATGCAGTTCTTGGCTTTGGCGGGGATTTGTTGGGCCTTGGGGGCGAGCGGGCCGGTTTGTTCGGCGGCGAGCAGGGAGGTCAAAGCGACGCTGCCGAGGGAGGTGCCGAGGCCGTAGACAAACTCACGGCGCGTGGGCACATGCAGTGCGCGAGAACCGGCGCAGGGGAAGAAGGTCTTGTTCATGGCTCAGTAGAGATAGACGAATTCGTTCGAGTTCAGGAGGACGAGGCAGACGTCTGCGAGAGCGCGTGTTTGGGCGTCGACATCGGCGGGCTGGAGATCGGGGATGAAATCGGCGTAGCCGGGGAGCTTTTCCTGGAAGCTGAATTTCTCGCCGGTGTTTTCCTCCACGGCATCGCGCTTCACGCTGAGAGGGGGCTGCGGCTGCTTGAAGGCGATGGCGGCTTGTTTGGTGGCCATGGCCTGCCAGTGCGCGGTGCAGGCGGCTTTTTCAGCGGCTGATGGGACGCGGCCAAAGGTGAGCTGGAATGTGCGGGTGATCACATCGGCTGGTTTTTCCTTCATCACGCGATTGGCCAGAGCGAGTGCGCGATCGTAGCTTGCCTGGCCATTGAAGAGACTGAAGACTTGGGGCGTGACGGTGGAGACATCGCGGGCTTCGCAGGAGAAGTCGGGGCCGGGTTCGTTGAAGACTTCCATGAAGGGATCGCGCACGCCGCGAATCTTCAATGCATAGAGGCTGCGGCGATGGCGCTGCGAGGGTTTGGCATTGGGCACCCAGGCGGAGGCAAAGGTGCCCATGACTTGGCGTGGCTGCATGGCGACTTCGATGTTGATCTCGGGGCGGTTCGGAATGCCGCCGAGAGTTGGATTGAGCTCGCCGGTGATGCTGAGCATGGCATCGCGCATCTCTTCGGCCATGAGGCGGCGGGGTTTGAAGACGGCGTAGGACTTCTCGGCTTCTTCGTGAGAAAGAGGAGTGTGGGAATTCTTGTCAGCAATGCGGGCTGGAGTGCCCGTGCTCCCTTCTTGATCTGAACTGCGGCGATAGGCTGCGCTGGTCATGATGAGGCGGTGCATCTCTTTGATGGACCAGTTTTTCTCCACGAGCGTGGCGGCGAGCCAGTCGAGGAGTTCGGGATGCGTGGGCTTTTTGCCGGTGCTGCCGAAGTTGTTGGGATTGCCGGCGATGGCCTGGCCAAAGTGCCAGAGCCAGAGGCGATTGACGATGGCGCGAGTGGTGAGCGGATTGTCCTTGCTGGCGATCCAATTGGCCAGCGAGGTGCGGCGGCCTTCGATGGCATCGGGAAACTCGACGCTGCCGAGTACGGACAAGGCGGCGGGTTTCACGGTTTGTGTGGGGGAGAAGGGATCGCCGCCGCCTAGGATGGCGGTTTGCTCCAGCTCGCCGTTCGTCATGCGGTCCTGCGGCATGCGGATGGGCTGGTAGATGCTGGTGACCTGTGGTGTGCGGCCATCATAGACGCTGAAGGCAAAGGGTTCGTAGCGCTCCAGCTCCCACTTGAGGCGTTCGAGGCCTTTGCGTGCCACGCGTTCGTTGCCGTAGTCCTCGGGTTCGAAGCCGACGAGCTTGGGTGGGTATTGGTCTTCTGGTATGTTTTGCTTTAGCAAAATGGCGCGGGCGGTTTCGAAGACGTCGGTGAAGCTGCGGCTCTTTTTCATTTTGCCGCCGTTGGCGATGAAGGCGCGTGCGGAGGCCACGGCTTTGTTCCATGCGGTAGGGTCGAGTTTTTTTTCAGCGAACCATTTCTCCGCGTTGGCGAGCATCTTGTCATCGAGACGGGCGAGGGTTGCCATGTGCTCGATGCGGCGTGTTTCCAGGTATTTGCTTTCTTCAAAGCCGGTGGTGTTTTCCGAAGGCAGGAATGGGGCGGGGCGTTCGGCGAGCTGGGTGGTGCTGAAGCAGGCCTGCATGGAGTAGTAGTCATGCGTGGGCACGGGGTCGAATTTGTGATCGTGGCAGCGGGCGCATTGAAGCGAGTGGGCGAGGAAGGTTTCGCCGACGCTGTTGGTCACGTCGTCAAGGAAGCGCTGCCGTGCGACTTTGGCGACTTCCATGCCGGTGAGTTCCCAGGGGCCCATGCGGAGGAAGCCGGTGGCGATGAGTGTTTCTGAATTGTCGGGATTCATTTCATCGCCTGCGATTTGTTCTTTGATGAACTGGTCGTAGGGTTTGTCGGCATTGAAGCTGCGGACGACGTAGTCGCGGTAGCGCCAGGAGTTGCCGCGTTCGTAGTCGTTGGCAAAGCCGCTGCTGTCGGCGTAGCGTGTGACATCGAGCCAGTGGCGGGCCATGCGCTCGCCGTAGTGGGGGGAGGCGAGGAGGCGGTTGACTAGATGCTGGATGCTGGATGCTTGATCCTGGATGAACTCTGTTTCGAAGGCGGCGATTTCTTCGGGGGTGGGTGGGAGGCCGGTGAGGTCGAAGGTGGCGCGGCGGATGAAGGTGCGGGCATCGGCGGGCGGAGCGGGGTGCACGCCTTCGGGCATGTGGAGAGCGATGAGTTCGTCGATGGGGGTGGGGCTTTTGACCGCTGGCTTCTTGACTGGCTGATAGGCCCAGAGACCTTCTGGTTTGTAACGGCGGTTGGCCCATTCGGGGGAGAGTGCGCCGGTGGTTTTGACGGTGATGCCGTCTTCGGCGCTCCATTTTTCGGCGTTGGCTTTGGCTATTGCGCTGCGTTTTGCCTCATCCGGCCAGGGAGCGCCGCCGGCGATCCAGTCTTTGATCCATGTAAGCTGCGCGGCGTACAGTTTGTCGGCGTCCTTCGGTGGCATGGGTTCCCAGTCGGCTTCGTGCTGGCGAGTGGAGGCGAGGTAGAGGGGGCTTTCCTCCGGCTTACCGGGCACGATGGAGGGCTTTTCGCTCTCGCCGCCTTTGAGGGTGCTTTCGAGCGTGCGCAGGTCGAAGTCGCCTTTGATTTTCTGTTCGTCGTTGCCGTGGCAGGCGAGGCACTTCTCTTGAAAGAGAGGCCATACGCGGCGAACGAACAGCGCCGTGGCATCCTCGGCCTGGAGCGAGGCCGCAAGCACAAGGACGAAGGAAGCAATGATGCGAGTCATACGATGATGAGGAAACGAAGCAGAGGTGCTCTCTCTCATCACCATTCGGTGTTTCGACGCGACAGTGCAAATATTCCGATCCGGTGGATGTCGATGCTGGTTTGACGGCATTGACGCTAAACATGCTCGCCAGTGTCCGTATGCCTCCATCATGGACCGCCGCGATTTCATCAAGACTACCAGCGCTGCCGCTGCTGCAGGGAGGACATTCTTGTCTGCTGCTCCTGCCGCTTCACGTCAGCCTGACCTCATCAAAACCGAAAACGCAAAACCGGGCGCGAGTTTCCAGCTCACGCGCATGCGGCCGGATGGAGCCAAATCGTACCGCACCTCGCTCATTGAAGGCTACTGCTCGCGGCAGTCGGTCAAGGCAGGGGAGAAACTGGACCTGTTTGTCAGCACAAAGCCGGTGGCGAAGTTCACCATCGACGTCTTTCGCATGGGGTACTACGACGGTGTCGGCGCACGGTTGATGACAACGCTCGGCCCCTTTGAAGGTAAAGAACAAGCCGTGCCCGAGATGGGGGACAAGCGCTTGCGCGAATGCCAGTGGGAGGCCTCCACCACGCTCACCATCCCCGCTGACTGGACCAGCGGTGTGTATCTTGGCCGGTTGAGCACCGTGCCTGAAGCTGCCGATAAACCCTACTGGCAGAGCTATCTTATTTTTATCGTCACGGACGACCGCCCTGCCGACATTTTGTTTCAATGCAGTGACAACACCTGGCAGGCCTACAATCGCTGGCCGGTCAATGAATCGCTCTACACCGATCCGCGCGCCGC
>Ga0214171_1000376_pt1 | contig 15873 bp, 15 predicted proteins | sample TroBogEpilimnion_40_FD_153009 | JGI IMG/M metagenome (GOLD analysis project Ga0214171, IMG submission 153009) | Freshwater microbial communities from Trout Bog Lake, WI - 02JUL2007 epilimnion | ecosystem: Environmental > Aquatic > Freshwater > Lake > Epilimnion/Euphotic zone | place: Trout Bog... | reverse complement strand
CGCCAGATCCTTTACTCTACGCATTCAGAACACTATCGTTTCAGCTCGGCAAATCAAGTACCGCTGACTTTATTGATATCAGCTACACGCCAATACTCTCGCAGCTGAAAGTATCCAATCAAATGCAACTGGTTGATCGCTCATGCGATAACTGGAAAAGCAACATTCGCTTTAATTTAGATCCTGAGGGGGTCAGTAATACCGACCAGCCTCTAACGGCACAGTTTTCTGGAGCATTTCCAAATTCATGCAAGAGTGTGAACTTTAATGTCGTTGCATTAGATGCCAACACCTTTCTAACGCAGGGCTTTGCTGCAGCCTGGGAATTGGCCGGCGGCACTTGGGCCCAAGCTCCCGTTGGTAAAAATGGCACTGTTCCACTAGCAGCGCGCTTATTACTTCAGTTCGAAGGCATTTCTTTGGCTGAAGATGTATTAGATATCAATAAATACTCCAATAACGTGATGGCACGTCAATTACTGTTGACTCTTGCTTTGGAAAAAATGGGTAAACCTGCAAGCACTGCTAATGGTGATCTTGTGATTCAGAGTTGGCTAAAGCAAAATGGCTTGGATTTTCAAGGTTTAGTGATTGAGAATGGCTCTGGCCTATCTCGCAATGAAGCCATCTCTGCAAGTCAGATGAATCAACTCTTGTTGACTGCACGTAATCTCCCAGTGGGTGATCTTTTCTATAACAGCCTACCGATTGCTGGTAGTGATGGCACGATGCGTAATCGCTTAATGGGCCAATTGCGTAAATTTTTACACCTCAAGAAAAAACCAGAAGCTAGAATTAAAACTGGTTCTCTTACAGATGTACGAGCAATCTCAGGTTATGTTTTAAGTAAATCTGGCAAGATGTACGTAGTAACTTCATTCATCAACCACCCTAATGCTTGGAGAGGTCTGGAGGCACATGATCAGTTGCTATCGTGGCTACTTGAAGATGGACCAGAACCAAAGCACGCTCGCTGAAGTCGGTCTCTAACGCCATCCCACTCCTCGCCTACTGGAGGCTCTGGGAACAAAATCAAATCCCAACCTTGCTGATCTAGATCGCGCAAAGATCGGTATAGCTTGCTGGCAAATGCAGTCGAATCACTCGGTACAATGATCTCTTCAACATCGGTTGATGGGTGATCATCTAAAACCAATGAAGATTCAGAATCCCATACTGCTACAGCAACCCGTGACTTAATATCTGGAAACTCACTTAAAGCATCCAAGACTCGACCAGGGGCATATAGACGCAAAGGGGTATTGGGGGCGTAATGCGCTTTTAGACTTCCAGATACTCTCGGTAGGTTTTCTGCTGATTCATGAGCAGCTTCACCACTCCCTGCTTCGCCGGGTAGATACACCTTCACACCTGTTTTAGCAAAGATCTCGCCCGGAGTAATCGCACCGGGTCTCAGTAGCACGGCTTTATCACCTGAAGACATATCAATGATGGTGGACTCGATGCCGACCTCACAATCGCCACCATCCAAAACCATGAAGTCCAGCATACCTTCGAATTCAGCTCGAACATCCGCGGCACTAGTAGGGGAAACTTTGCCAAATCGATTGGCTGATGGTGCAACTATCCCACCTTTAAATTTACGTAACAACTCTTGAGCCATTGGATGGGCAGGCGCACGTATCGCTACCGTATCTTGACCGCCAGTCAGCTCATTTAATACGCTTTTATCTTTCTTAAAGACCAGCGTTAGTGGGCCAGGCCAAAATGTATTAACAAGCTTTAGTGCTTCTTCAGATAAATCTCTTACCCATGGTGCTAATAGAGTGACCCAATCAATTTGTGCTTGATCAAATACATCTGGAGCAGCTAAGTGAACAATTAAAGGGTGATTAGAAGGACGTCCTTTAGCGGTGAAAATTTTCTGAATTGCCCCAGGATTCTTAGCATCTGCACCCAAGCCATAAACAGTCTCAGTCGGGAACGCAACTAATCCGCCATCGCGCAAGGCTTGTACTGCTTCGTTAATCACTGCAGAAGATTGCAGTGGCGTACTGTCTGCGGACATTTCTAGGGCTCGATACCTAATTCAGTAGCGACAGCTGCGCAATTTTTGCGAGCTTCATTTAGATTCTCGCCTAAGCAGTTAATGTGCCCCATTTTTCTACCCATACGAGGGTCAGACTTTCCATATAGATGTAACTTGGCATCTGGATGAGCAAGCACTTTATTCCAGGCAGGCTCTTTTGGTTGATCTTCGCTTCCCTCAAACCAAAGATCTCCAAGCAAGTTCAACATCGACACAGGTGCTAACTGGCGAGTATCGCCCAATGGCAATCTTGCCATGGCTCTTACTTGCTGTTCAAACTGGCTACTTACACAAGCATCCATGGTGTAGTGACCAGAGTTATGTGGGCGTGGTGCGATTTCATTAGCAACGATGTCGCCATTCTTGAGTACAAAGAATTCCACACAAAGAACACCTACATAATCAATCTTCCGAATCAGCGCCTTTGCTGCATCAATAATTTTCTTCTCTTGAGCGGGCTGGAGTGATGGAGCTGGCACAGTCGAGGTATGTAAAATACCATCACGATGAATATTTTGGGAAACCGGATACGCTACTACTGCATCATCATAGCCACGCACTACCAAAGCTGACACTTCGAAATCGAGTTCCATCCGCTTTTCTAAAACGCAGGGTACTCGCCCTAACTCACTCCATGCGGTAGTGAGCTCTTCTAAGCTATAGACGGTCATCTGACCTTTTCCGTCGTAACCCATACGAGCAGTCTTTAAAATTCCAGGAAAAAGATTGGTTGGGGTGTGTGCAATATCAGCCTCATGCTCAATCACAAAGTTAGGAGCTGGGCCAATATTGGTTTCTGATTTCCAAGTTGCCAAGAAATTTTTCTCAGCAATACGATTTTGAGCAAGAGAAACGCAGCTACTACGCGGAGCCACAAATACACCAAGAGATTCGAGCTCATCCAAGGCTTGAGCAGGAACGTTCTCAAATTCAGTACTCACAGATGAGCACAATGTAGCCATTTCTTTTAAGGCAGTAGAGTCGGTGTAATCTGCTTGGATAAATTTTTCAGCAATAGAGCCAGCAGGACTCTCAGCGCCAGGGTCGAGCACACAAACCTTATAGCCCATCGCTTGAGCAGCCTGAGTAAACATGCGCCCTAACTGACCGCCACCTAAAATTCCTAAATACGAACCCGGCAAAATGGGTTCCATACGATCTGCCATGTAGTTAATATCCCGGCAAATTCATTGAGCGTGCAGTATCAGACTGCTTCGCACGGAAGTCTTCTAAACGCTTCGCTAAATCAGCATCATGCAGTGCCAAGCCTGCAATGACATGCAAAGCAGCATTCGCTGCACCTGCTTCACCAATCGCAAAAGTAGCGACCGGAATACCTTTAGGCATCTGCACAATAGAGTAAAGAGAATCTTCGCCACGTAGATATTTACTCGCAACAGGAACACCATAAACTGGAACAATCGTTTTTGAAGCCAGCATACCTGGTAAATGGGCTGCGCCACCTGCACCAGCAATAATGGCTTGCAAACCATTTGCTTGCGCTGACTCAGCATACTGAAACATGTCATCCGGCATGCGATGTGCGGAGAGTACCTTAGCTTCGTGAGCAATACCAAACTGCTCGAGCATCTGAGCGGCGTGCTGCATGGTATCCCAATCTGAATTGGACCCCATCACTATTCCGACAATTGGCTTCTTGCTCATTTACCTCTCCAAATACTTTTAATATTTCCTAAGGACTCTATTATCCCCGAGTTAGACCTATCCGTTAAGCCTTCTGGGTTAGGCGTGTAAGCGCTTCACGATACTTTTGAGCAGTTTTTTCAATTACATCAGCAGGTAGTTGTGGTGCGGGGGCAGTTTTAGGCCATAGCTTGCCATCTACCATTGCTGTTTCTAGCCAATCACGTACAAACTGCTTGTCATAAGAAGGTGGGTTTGAGCCTACATAGTAGGTCTCAGCCGGCCAGAAACGAGAAGAGTCTGCCGTCAGAATCTCATCCATCAATACCAGCTGCCCATTGGCGTCCAAACCAAACTCAAACTTGGTATCTGCAATGATGATTCCACGAGTGGCTGCATATTCAGAAGCTTCTTTGTACAAACGAATACTCACTTCACGAATTTGATTGGCTAATTTTTCGCCAATCATTTCGATCACTTTTTCAAATGAAATATTTTCATCGTGCTCTCCTACTTCAGCTTTCGCAGCCGGAGTAAAAATAGGCTCTGGTAATTTTTGCGCATTCTCCAAACCTTCTGGAAGAGTAATGCCACACACCTTACCGGTCTCTTTATAGTCTTTCCAGCCGCTACCAGCCAAATAACCACGCACTACAGCTTCCACCAAAATTGGCTTCAGACGCTTAGCTACTACCGCACGACCCCTTACTTGATCTACTTCATCCGCTGCTACAACGTTAGCTGGATCAATACCAGTCAAATGATTAGGAATCACTGCAGCTAATTTATCAAACCAAAAATTAGCCATTTGATTCAGAACTACACCCTTCTCAGGAATTGGCTCACCCATCACCACATCAAATGCAGAAAGACGGTCTGTAGTAATCATCAATAACTTATCGTCATCTAATGCATAAACATCGCGCACTTTACCTTTAGATAACAAAGGCAATGACTTAATTGAGGTAGCGTATAAAGCGGGCATATTTAAATCACTTCACAATTTGAGTTAATTTGCCGCTCTTATACAACTCTGCCATCTTTTCTAAAGAGATTGGCTTAATTTTAGAGGCTTGGCCTGCTGAACCAAAAGCCTGGAAGCGCGCAATACATACCTTCTTAGCAGCTTCACGAGCTGGCTTGAGGTAATCACGCGGATCAAACTTACTTGGATTCTCAATCAGGTAACGACGGATAGCGCCAGTCATTGCCAAACGGATATCAGTATCGATATTGATCTTACGAACCCCATTCTTGATACCCTCTTGAATCTCTTCAACTGGAACGCCGTAAGTTTCTTTCATATCACCACCGAATTCACGAATCTCAGCGAGTAATTCTTGTGGCACGCTAGAAGATCCGTGCATTACCAAATGCGTATTCGGAATACGCGCATGAATCTCTCTAATGCGATCAATGGCCAAAATATCGCCCGTAGGCTTCTTGCTAAATTTATATGCGCCATGGCTCGTACCTATTGCAATCGCCAAGGCATCACACTGAGTTGCTTTCACAAAATCAGCAGCCTGCTCGACATCAGTCAGCAACTGCTCACGAGTCATCTTGCCATCAGCACCATGACCGTCTTCTTTATCGCCCTGCATCGTTTCCAGTGAACCTAATACACCCAGCTCAGCCTCAACCGTAACCCCGATAGAGTGAGAAAACTTTACAACCTCTTTAGATACATCAACGTTGTACTCATAGCTAGCAACAGTCTTACCATCAGCCTCTAATGAGCCATCCATCATTACGCTAGTAAAGCCACTCTTGATGGCCGCCATACACACTGCAGGACTTTGACCGTGATCTTGATGCATTACCACTGGAATATGCGGATAAGCTTCAACCGCAGCAGCAATGAGGTGGCGTAAAAATGGTTCACCCGCATACTTACGAGCACCTGCAGAAGCTTGCATGATCACTGGAGAGTCTGCTTCGTGAGCCGCCTCCATAATGGCGGTCACTTGCTCTAAGTTATTCACGTTAAATGCTGGTAGGCCATAACCGTTTTCAGCAGCATGATCCAAGAGTTGTCTTAAAGATACTAAAGCCATGATGTTTTCTTAATAAATAGTAATAAGGTTAAAAAATAAATCGGTTATCAATTTGTTTTAAATGCTGATTGCGTGAATTACTTCACATGAATAATCTTGAGGGTATTGGTTCCACCAGGTTCACCCATGGGTTCACCAGAAGTTAATACAACGGTATCACCCTTCTTAACTGCGCCTAACTTTTTCAAACACGCCTCTACCTCTTGTAATGCAGTATCACGATCCTTGGTGTAGTCCAGACCAATTGGGGTGACATTGCGATAGGTACTTAAGGCACGCTGAGTAGCAATCTTGGAAGTCAATGCAAAGATCGGCACGTGAATATTGTGACGACTCATCCAAATTGCAGTGGATCCGGAGTCGGTTAAGGCAGCAATCGCATCAGCATTCAAATGGTGAGCTGTAAATAAGGCGCCCAAAGCAATTGTTTGATCAATCCGGGTAAAGGTCTGATCCAAGAAGTCGGTATCGAGTTTTACACGATCAGATTTTTCAGCTTCAACACAAATCTCCGCCATCGCTTTAATGGTCTGGACTGGATACATGCCTGCAGCAGATTCAGCAGACAACATTACTGCATCCGTACCATCCAACACCGCATTGGCCACGTCACTTACCTCTGCACGTGTGGGTACTGGAGCGTTAATCATAGACTCCATCATTTGCGTAGCAGTAATCGTAAATTTATCAGCTTCAAGCGCCCAAGCAATCATGCGCTTTTGGAGTGCAGGTACGGCTGCATTACCAACCTCAATAGCAAGGTCGCCACGCGCAACCATAATGCCGTCGCTCTGCGCAATAATACTTTTCAATGCTTCTGGTTCAATCGCCTCTGCACGCTCTACCTTAGCAATGGTTCTGACTTTTCCAACCCCATACTTGGCACTGGCAGCATCTGCCAACTTTCGGGCATAAGCCATATCAGCGCCATCTTTCGGAAAACTAATCGCCAAAAAGTCAACGCCCATTGCAATGGCGGCATCTAGGTCAGCAATATCTTTTTCTGTCAGTGCAGGAGCAGTTAAGCCACCACCAGCACGATTAATGCCTTTGTTATTGGAGAGAGGTCCACCCTGCTCAACGATGGTAAATATCTCGCCACCTTTAACGCTCTCGACTGTAAGCACAACCAAGCCATCGTTTAATAAAAGACGATCACCCGGCTTTACATCACCTGGCAGCTCTTTGTAATCAAGACCCACCTTAGTTTGGTCACCGAGCTCACAAGCTACATCTAGAGTAAATTTATCACCTTCTTTCAGGAGAATTTTGCTGTCTACAAACTTTCCTACGCGAATTTTTGGTCCTTGCAAGTCAGCCATGATGCCCACTTCTTTACCTACTTCAGCAGAGATAGTGCGTACTAAATCATGACGTGCTTTATGGTCAGCAACAGTACCGTGTGAAAAGTTCATCCGCACCACATCCACACCAGCACGAATCATTTCACGCAACACTTCTGGCTTTTCGGAAGCCGGTCCTAAGGTTGCAATAATCTTGGTAGCTCTCAACATATTTAGTCTTTCGCTCTTTCAGCAAGTACTGCAAAGGCTGGTAAGGTTTTGCCTTCTAAAAACTCCAAGAAGGCGCCGCCGCCAGTAGAAATGTAATCCACCTGATTCTCAATACCGTACTTCGCTATCGCCGCCAAAGTATCGCCACCACCAGCAATTGAGAACGCAGGTGAGTGCGCAATCGCGGCAGCTAACATTTTGGTACCACCACCAAATTGATCGATTTCAAATACACCCAGCGGGCCATTCCATACAATCGTGCCAGCGTGTGCAAGCATGGTAGATAGACGTGCAGCTGTCTTTGGGCCAATATCTAAAATCATGTCGTCTTCTGCTACTTGATCCGAAGAGACGCGATTTGCACGGGCCAAGGGAGACAATTCATTAGCAACCACTACATCTTCTGGAATCGGTACATGGGCCCCGCGCTTCTCCATGATCTCCATAATCTCTCTTGCTTCATCGACCAAGTCAGGCTCAGCCAATGATTTACCAATTGGCAATCCTTTGGCCAACATAAAAGTATTGGCAATGCCACCACCAACGATGAGTTCATCCACTTTCTCAGAGAGCGCTTTCAGAATCGTCAACTTAGAAGAAACTTTAGAGCCGGCAACAATCGCAACTAAAGGGCGTTTTGGACTTGCCAGCGCACGGCTCAGTGCATCCAATTCCGCAGCCATCAAAGGACCTGCGCAAGCTACTGGTGCAAACTTAGCAACTCCATAAGTTGTTGCTTCGGCACGATGCGCAGTTCCAAATGCATCGTTTACATAAACATCACACAAGGCTGCAATCTTTTTTGCCAAGTCGTCGCTATTCTTTTTCTCACCAACATTTAAGCGGCAGTTCTCGAGCAAAACCAATTCACCTGGACTCACTTCAAAACCACCATTAACCCAATCGCTAATCAAGGGAACCTTACGATTCAGTAAAGAAGCAATACGATCGGCGACTGGCGCCAAACTATCTTCGGGTTTAAATGCACCTTCGGTTGGGCGACCCAAATGGGAGGTCACCATCACGGCAGCCCCAGCATCCAAACACATCTGTATTGCTGGCATCGATGCCCGAATGCGTGTGTCTTCCGTAATATTTCCAGCCTCATCCTGAGGGACGTTGAGATCAGCACGGATCAATACCCGCTTACCCTTCAATTGACCAGATTGGGCTAATTCGCTTAAACGCTTAACTTTAAACAAGGATTCCGGCATGGGTTTGGGTAAATAAGTAGTTTATGGGGAATGTTCCATTCTAAATCCTCCAGGCTTTTTACCCCCGAGGATCGGAGCCGACAGACAGCCTTGCCTGCTCTACAATAAGGACTTAAACGCACTCTGGGCTGAAAGAGTTAAATCTACCGCCCTAGCGCCCCACTTAAACCGCTTTTACAGATACTTAACAGACACAAAAAGGTAGAGAAAATGTCGATGTCCGACCGCGATGGCTTTATTTGGACTGATGGGAAGCTAATTCCTTGGCGTGAGGCCAATGTTCACGTGTTAACACATAGCCTACACTACGGAATGGGCGTTTTTGAAGGCATCCGCGCCTATAAAACCCCCCAGGGAACAGCAATTTTCCGCCTCCCAGAGCACGTAAAACGCCTGTTTAACGGTACTAAGATCTTCCAAATGAATATGCCATTTCGCCCAGAAGAGATTAGCAAGGGCATTATTGATGTGGTTAATAGCAATAAGCTTGAAGCTTGCTATATCCGCCCAATCATCTTTATCGGCTCCCAAAAGCTGGGTATCTCCCCAAAAGGCAACAGTATTCACACTTCTATCGCCGCCTGGGAATGGGGCGCCTACCTAGGTGAAGATGGAATAAACAAGGGAATTCGAGTTAAAACCTCTTCATTTACACGCCACTTTGTGAATTCTTCACTAGTGCGTGCTAAAGCTTCTGGCTACTACATCAACTCCATTTTGGCCAACCAAGAAGTGACAGCCAATGGATACGACGAGGCTTTGCTACTAGACACTGAAGGTTACGTATCCGAAGGCTCGGGCGAAAACCTGTTCATGGTTCGCAACGGTATTGTTTACACACCAGACTTAGCATCCTGCTTAGACGGCATCACACGTGACTCTGTCATTCAGATTGCAAAAGACCTTGGTTACGAAGTTCGTGAAAAACGTATTACGCGCGATGAAGTCTATTCTGCTGATGAAGCATTCTTCACCGGCACTGCTGCTGAAGTAACTCCTATTCGCGAACTCGATGATCGCACTATTGGTGATGGTAAACGCGGTCCAATCACAGAGAAAATTCAGAAGACTTACTTTGATGCGGTGTACGGCAGAAACGATCAATACAAATCTTGGCTCACTTACGTTAAGTAATATATTCAGTAATTAGGAAAGCACATGACTCAAGCTCAAGTGGTAATGGTGGATGGCAAAGAATTGCCACTCCACTGCCCCACTAATAAAACTCCAGCATGGAATTCGCATCCGCGCGTTTTTCTAGACATTACTAAAACCGGTGAAGCTAAGTGCCCTTACTGTGGTGCAGAGTACAAACTTATTCCCGGTACTGAACCGCACGGTCACTAAACCTCATCAGCACCTCACCATGAGGTGCTGAGTCGGGATACATTACATGCACAGTATTCTGATCATCGCCCCAAACTGGATCGGGGATGCAGTGATGACCCAGCCCTTACTGGCTGCTCTCAAAAAACAATATCCAGAATCTCATATTGATGTACTCGCCAGCACTTGGGTTGCGCCTGTCTACCGAGCTTGCTCTGAAGTCAATCAAGTCATTGAAGCAAAGTTTGCGCACAAACAATTGCAATGGGGCTTGCGCAAAAAACTAGCAAGAGAACTGGCAGTCAAAAAATATCAGACCTGTTTTGTATTACCCAATAGCTTTAAGTCAGCACTTATCCCGTGGCTCGCTAATATTCCTTTTCGGCTTGGCTATCGTGGTGAATTACGCTTTGGCTTGATTAACTTATCACTAGACAATCCAAGCAAGGTAAATCGACCACCCATGGTTGAGCACTATCTTGCATTAAGCCGGCTGCTCAATGAAGAGCAATCTGCATTAACAGTAGACAGCCTTATACCCAAGCTAAATGTTGCGACTACAGCCAAGCAATCCGTGCAGGCTAAGTTACTGAGCGCCAATGTTAAACCTGCCAATATCTACGTGATGTGTCCAGGCGCCGAATACGGTCCAAGCAAACGCTGGCCTACAGCTCACTTTGCAGCTTTAGCACAAAAACTCATTGCTAATGATTCAAATACTCAGATCATTCTGTTGGGCAGCAAAAGTGATCATGCGCTTGCTCAAGAAATTGTTTCTCAGGCCGAGCAACATACTCACATCCATAACTGGTGCGGCGAGACCTCTCTAGACGAAGCAATTGCCTTAATCGGTATATGCAAAGCAGTTATCAGTAACGATTCGGGCTTAATGCATATTGCAGCGGCCCTCAAAACGCCCCAAGTTGCTATTTTTGGCTCGAGTGATCCAGCACATACGCCACCCATATCCAATAAAGCTAAAGTGATTTGGTTAAATCTCCCATGTAGTCCATGTCATAAAAGAGAATGTCCGCTTGGTCACTTGAGGTGCTTAAATGACATCTTGCCGGAACAAGTATTCGCTACACTGAGTACCTTGCAGCCATAATCTAGGAATAGTGAGCTATGACTAAACTTGCCAGACTCTTTCACAATGCAGATGATGTTGTTGAGGCATGGCGAGATGCCTTACGTCATCGCGATGTTCAGGGTGCTCTAGATATTTGGCTAGATGATGACTCTATCACTTGCGTTCTTCCCGAAGGTCACCGCCTTAGTGGTCATGCAGAAATACGTGAAGGTCTAGAAAGGCTACTTGCTAAGCAGCCTTTATTTCTAGAGCCCATCGCTTGTATTAGTCACTCTATCTTGGGTGCTGCTGTGTACGACACTACAGAAGCAGTTCATCTGAGAGCTGATCAAGTTGAAGCTGAATTCTTTCTCAATATCACTCTTGTGTTACTACAAGATAGTCAGGGCTGGCGTATTGCACACTTACATGCTAGCCACTCGACTGAAGAAACCTTCGACGCGCCCTCTACTCCACACGGATTACATTAAGCACCATGGATGATCAAGTACTACGGTCACTCATGAAGTGGCCCAATGTGCCTGATTGCTATGGTTGGCTTGCTTTAGATCGCCGCGGCCAATGGCGCATGCGGGATGAATTCACACAACAAAATAAACTCCCAGGCCAGGTAATTCAGCACGCCGCCTTAAATGAATTTATTTCCCGAAACTATGCGTGTGATGAGCTCGGAAGATATTTTTTTCAGAACGGACCTCAACGGGTTTTTATTAGCCTAGATGCTACCCCATGGATAGTGCGTATTATTCCAAGCGACATTGGTTCAAAAATGATAAACCAATGCAATCAAGCAATGGAGCCCACTGCAGCACTCAGCGATGAAAAAGGCAATATCTATATTGTTGGGAATATAGATCAAATAATTTATAACAGCGTTGCTAATAAGAGTGATCAATTTACGAAGAGTACTTCTCAAGCAGTCGCTTTATTACACGATCACGATTTAGACCATTTTTCTGGGCTAGCTAAACTCCGTGAAGAAGCTTGTAGCTTTGGAGGCTCATGGATTTGGCAAGATAAACAATTACCTTTGGATCCCATTCATTCTGACGAGTTAGCCACTCGCTTTCACTTCACTGCAAACCCACTGCCTTAAGCTCCCTAGCCTGGCATTTGTTTGCCCTGATCCTTAAGCTCATCTTGATATTGCCGCTGCATTTCACGTAAGCGAGCATCAATACTAGAGCCCTGATAGAAATCAGCACCGCCGGCAGAGCGAGCTATACGCAACTGCTCGATCGCTGATGGCCAAGCCCCTTCAAGAGCATACTTTTCTCCAAGTGCGTAATGGCGCATAGGAATATTCCCGGCTTGATCATAAGACTTAGATAACAAGTTCCACCACACGACTTCGTTTGGCTGCGCCCTTGTTCGCGCTTTTAACCAAGTGATTGCCTCGTTGCTATGGCCAAGTTTTAATTCCGCATTAATCATGGCAGCACCAGCAGCATATGACTGAGGATAGGCGCGCAAAGTAGCTTGAGCAATTTGTAACGCTTCCTCACCCTTACCTTTTGCCAGAGCAAGCTCAGAAGCCGTGATATCTAATGACAGACTCTGTCTTTGAATAGGTGATCCTGGGGTACTCGCCTTCTGAGCGAGATTGCGAGCCTGTAGTAAATCGGCTTCTGCCTGGTCTATTTTTCCTTGGCGCTGCGCTATTAAAGCTAAGCCATAAAAGCCTTCTAACTGTTTGCCAATAGGCTGCTGCTTACTCAAGCTTTCAAAGGTATTTTTTAAGTCATACATACCGCTAGATGTGCCAGATTGCTCCATGCGAGCCCTAGCCTTAATCAAATAAAACTCGACAGATGTTGGAACATTACGTGACCCTACAGTTCGCGCCCTATCTTGCATGTCTGCAATGCGATCTGTAGTTAAAGGGTGAGTACGAACGTAAGTAGGAACACCTTTGTCCATGATGCCAGTAGCTTTTTGCAAACGTTGAAAGAATCCAGGGGCACCATTAACGTCGTATCCACTGGCGTCCAAAATTTGAAAGCCTACACGATCAGCTTCACGTTCTGCATCCCGAGAATAGGAGAGTTGATTATTAACCGCGACTGCTTGACCACCCTGCATCAAGCCGGCACCTGCCTGGGGATTACGAGACATCGCCAGCGCACCAAGCACCATACCAGCAATCGCAATCATCATATTAGTGGTTTGCTTATCCATCTGACGAGCAAGATGGCGCTGTAGTACGTGCCCAGTTTCGTGGCCCATTACCGATGCCACCTCTGAATCAGATTCAGCACTCACAATCAAACCCGTATGAAAACCAATAAATCCACCGGGTAATGCAAACGCATTGATAGTGCTATCTTTAACTGCAAACACTTCAAAGTTATACGCTCCACTACCCTGTTCGTTTGCACCACCGAGTTGTAACTTTCTGGCGGCCTGCAATAAGCGCCGCTCCATCTGATTTAAAAAATCATAGAGCGGCAAGTCGTTAGAATAATCAGCATCCGGACGAATTTGGCGCATGATCATTTCGCCATACTTACGCTCATCCAATCGACTTAAAGCATCACCGCCTGGGTCACCCATATCAGGCAAAATAATAGTAGGCTGACTCTGCATAGTGCTGTGCGTTGGTGCATTAGCAGGGCGGGCATCGGGCGACTGCATTGCTCTACCAATATTTTGAATAGCTGCGGAGCTACCCTCCACAGATACATCACCTGTAGGGGTGGCGGCTTGCGCAGGAAATCCAGAGCACGCCATTCCCAACATTAGCTGAATAGCCAAAGCGCGGCGCAAAAAAGCGGTTTTTGGAACTGACTTTATATCTTGCATCTCTATATGGTAAAACTTATCCCATGAACAAACTAACTCATTTTGATGCCAGCGGGCAAGCCCACATGGTTAATGTTGGCGATAAACCCAATACCCATCGTATAGCTATTGCCACCGGCAAGATCACAATGCTTCCTGAGACCTTCAAAATGGTGGAAGCTGGTACTCATAAGAAGGGGGATGTCCTTGGTATCGCCCGCATTGCAGGTATTCAGGCATCCAAGAGAACATCAGACCTCATTCCTCTTTGCCACCCATTGGCGTTGACCCATGTAAGCCTAGAGTTTCAAACCAATTCCCAAGAAAGTAGTATCACCTGCCAAGTCAGAGCAGAAACTACTGGACCAACCGGAGTTGAAATGGAAGCTCTCACCGCAGTCCAAGTGGCCCTCCTCACCATCTACGATATGTGCAAAGCAGTGGACCGAGGCATGGTGATGGGTGATGTCAAACTGCTTGAAAAAAGTGGGGGCAAGAGCGGTAGCTGGGTCGCCAAGAATTAAATGTCAGCCGAAGTAGCACTAAAAGTAAGGGGGATTTAATTATCCCAATTCAGGCATCAGAAACAGCACAAATAAAAATCAGCTGCGGTATGTAGCCAACATAATAGAATATGCTCAGACCCTATATATGTTAATCTAATTATTATTAATAATATAACTATATAGGCCTCCAGAATGATTTCAATCAAACGTATCTTTTGTTTGAGTTTTTTAATTTGCTTGACTGCTTGCGGAGGTGGTGGAGGTGGTGGAGGTAGCGCCCCGACAACCAGCACAACTGCCCCAACTAACACACCATCATCAAATACTCCGACCTTTCCAACGTCAACCGTTAACCTTGCCACCCCCTCTGGTTTGGCTTGTACTGGTAACTTTAATAATACGGATGCATTTGGAAATATCCAATTTGAGCTAAGTATTGGAAATACGGCATGGGGATGCTTGGCGGTAGATCAAGCAAATGGTCAACCTGTTGTTTCGGGTTCTAAATCAGTAAGGTTTGAAATCAGGCCGGGAGACTGTGATTCAACAGTCACCTTCATATCAGGCTCAAACAACAATGCGTCCGACTGTACAACCGATAGAAGTAGATATGAAATTTACCAAATTCCAGGCAACTCTACCTCAGGTCAATTAATTACATACAGCTACTCCATCTTTATACCTGGACAGGCATTCCAACCTCCGCCAAAAAATGGAGAGTCTCCATTAACAGTGCTAACACAAATAAACTGGCAATGCCACAATACCCCATGTCCAAGCCTAGGAAGTAATGGCTATGGCGCTTTAGCTTACCTAAAGATCGACTATACCGGCACCTTATCTTTGCAAACTCACCAAGGCTTTACTTGGACGCCAAATCAAGTGGTTACAGTTGACAGCAACCCTTTCAATAAGTGGATTAAATTAACATTTGTCATTAAATCCACCCCTAATTCGGATGGCTATATAAAGATATATGCCAACGACAGTTTATTGATTAACGAAACTCGCGCTACCTTACCAAACTCGGACTCTACAGACACCCTTAAAGTTGGCATTTATGATTCTTTTTTATCAGCGGCGTCTCAAGCCTGGGAAACGCAAGTAGTTTATTTTGATAACTTTAACGCTTCTGTTAGTAACTTTTAATATAGGGTTCTAGCTAAAGCACCAAACAAGTGTAGACCAAATTCACCATCAATCTTATTGGGCATTACTTTCAAATTACGGGCATGAGGGCCAGTGACAATAAGCACTTGATCTAAAGTACTAATAAATTCTAGATAAGAAAGTGATATGAGATTTCAGGCCCCCCTATTGAATTGTCTATTAGCTTTAGGACTCGCATTAACAGGTGTGTGTCATGCTGAGCTAGGTGGCACCGCAGCCTCCATATCAGCCGAACAAAAACAATTTAATTCCCAACTTACCTCTACACAACAAAATGGGTATTTGGTTTATACCCAAACCTTAACTTCTGGAACAATCGTTCAGGAATACATAGCACCCAGTGGAATTATTTTTGCAATCAGCTGGAGTGGTCCATCTCTGCCAAATATTCAAGCTATTTTCGGAAATTACTACGCCAACTATTTATCCGCCGCTGAAAAATCGCGTCGCTCGATCTACACCAGCAGTGAGTCTCTTGTAATTCAATCGACAGGCATGATGGGTGCATTCCAAGGCTTTGC
>Ga0214171_1000372_pt1 | contig 15970 bp, 24 predicted proteins | sample TroBogEpilimnion_40_FD_153009 | JGI IMG/M metagenome (GOLD analysis project Ga0214171, IMG submission 153009) | Freshwater microbial communities from Trout Bog Lake, WI - 02JUL2007 epilimnion | ecosystem: Environmental > Aquatic > Freshwater > Lake > Epilimnion/Euphotic zone | place: Trout Bog... | reverse complement strand
CTTTTCCATATCACTCAATTCTTCTTTTTCTCGCATTCTCTTGTATTCTCTCGTTATGTAGATTTTTAGAAAGGGTTTACACGCTATAAATCTAATATAAGTATAACATAAAGATGAAAGTAGTATCATTGTTTGATGGTATTAGTTGCCTTCGCCAAGCGTTAGGTAATATAGAAGTTGAGTATCATGCTTTTGAGATAGATAAATCTGCAGTTCAGGTTTCAAAGAAGAATTTTCCTGATATAATCCATCACGGAGATGTTAGAGAATTACAAGAACCTATACCTGATGTTGATCTATTATGCGGAGGAAGTCCCTGTCAAGATTTATCTATTGCGAAGAAAGACCGAAAAGGATTAGAAGGAGAACGAAGCGGATTGTTTTGGGAATATGTAAGAATACTCAAACTCTTAAACCCAAGATATTTTATACTCGAAAATGTAGCAAGTATGCCTAAAAAAGATAAGGATATTATTACCGAACAATTAGGAGTTGAACCGATTATGATTGACGCATCTTTAGTTTCCGCTCAAAGTCGTAAACGATTGTTTTGGACGAATATACCAAATGTAGTTCAACCTGAAGACAAAAAGATTATGTTAAAAGATATTTTAGAAGTTGATTTTGAAACTAAATCTAAAGAAGGAGAGTTTGTAAAGATTGAAAAAGAACCTCATGGATTTCATCAAATAGGATATTTTGGAGAGAAAAATGCGTCTAATGTAGGAGGACAGGCATTGCGAGTATACAGCGATGAAGGTAAATCTACAACATCAGGAGTAGGGTTATATGCGGTAAGAGGCGTAAGTATTAGAGGAAGATTAGAAGGAGAAAAGTTTGTAAATAAAATTGAAGTAAGAAAAGACGAAAAGACATCTTCTTTGACATCAAGTTGTTCGGGAAAACTCGCATTAGTCGGTTCTATGAAAGACGAGAAGGAAATTGATAAAACAACTATACGTCGTCTCACTCCAATAGAATGCGAACGATTACAAGGATTACCTGATAATTATACCGAAGGAATTTCAAAATCTCAAAGACATAAATGTTTAGGAAATGGTTTCAATGTAGATGTTATAAAACATATACTTTCATTTATGTAGATTTTTAGAAGTGATTTAAACACTATAAATCTAATATAAGTATAACATAAAGATGCTATTACTAAAAGGAGATTGCCTTGAAGTGATGAAGGGATTACCTGATAAAAGTATTGATTGCTTTGTTTGCGATTTACCGTACGGCTGTCTTACAACAGGTAATCCCGTTAGAAGACGATTTATAAATGGAGAAGATTCGGGAACATTATTACAGGGAGAAACGCTAAATTGTGCTTGGGACATCAAAATAGATTTAGTTAAGTTTTGGGAACAAATTAAACGATTATGCAGAAACGACCATACTCCTGTCTTGATGTTTTGTAATACTCGCTTTGGAGCAGAATTAATTACTTCTAATCCTGACTGGTTTAGATATGATTTAGTTTGGAAAAAATCAAATGGAGTAGGATTTTTATCTGCGAATAAACAACCTTTAAGAAATCATGAAATGATATATGTATTTTCGAAGAAAGGAGCATATTATAAACGAGTTGATATTGAAGGCGATTTTCCTCGTTCAGTTGGAAATAATCATAGAAGAAGTAATAGTCAAGTTGTTTACGGAAGTTCTTATACAGATGTTTCTCACGATAATACTGGACGACGATGCGTAAAATCAGTTGTAGAAGTAGCAAATAAGAAGGAAAAAGGACAGCACCCAACCGCAAAACCAAAGGAATTATACGAATGGTTATTGAAGAGATATTGTATAGAAGGAGGGACAATGTTAGACGCTACAGCAGGATCATTCAATTCTGTATTTACCGCTCACGAAATGGGTTTGAAAGCAATAGGAATAGAAAAAGATGATAAGTTTTTTTGGAAAGCAGTTTCCAAAATAAAATGATTTACACACTAAAAATTAATATATAGTAATAACAAAGAATGTCGTCCCTCTCCGCCAAGAGTGTTAAGCAATACGAGAATGTTTATGGTATTATCAAAAAGCAGTTTGATGGTGCTATAAATTACGATGATACGGAAAAAGTATTGAGAGCAGTAAGTTACAAAGAGAATGGTAAACCCGTCTCACACTGGACTTTGAAAAATCGCTTATCTGCAGTTATACATAAAAGCGATAATCCTGTATACAAGACCAAGATGATTGAAGTAGCAAATATCATAAAAGCAGAAGCAAATAGACCTGAAGCATACGAAGCAAAAGAAGACGATTTTAGTTATGAAGATTTGAAGAATGCTTTTGAACGAGCAAAAGGTTACGAAAAGATGATAATGTCTTTATACTATTTGATGCCTCCAAGACGCTTGAATGATTACATTAATATGGTTGTCAAGTTTAAGAAACCTAAACGAATGTCAAGCGATTTAAACTATCTCATTGTTGACGGAGATAATCATTACTTTGTATTCAACAACTACAAGACCAGCAAGATTTACAAGAGACAAACAATGACTATTCCTGATGATGCTTGGGAACATATCAAAGATCATGTAAAAGATAATGAACCATTGCTTATAAACCCTTCTTCCAAATCTAAATTTACCGACGCACAATTCAGTGATTACCTTCGTCGTCTTACTATGAACCTTGTAGGAAAGAAGGGTTCTGCAACTGCCTTTAGACACGCATACATTACAAACTTCTTGAAATCTAATCCTACTACATTAGAACGCAATAAAATGGCGGAAAGAATGGCTCACAGCATTGCTACACAATTAGCATACGATAGACGAGTTGTTAAAGCAGAAGATACTGACGATTAATCATCATCTTCGTCTTCTGTTTCTGCACTGTCTACATAAATGTCTTCTTCCTCATTCTCCTCCTGTTCTTGCTGAACTACAAGTTCATGTATTTCATCAAGGATTGAACTCCATCTCAATTCTTCCTGTATTTTATTCCAGCAAAATTCCTTTATTTCCTCCTCATCATCATCTTGCAACTTTCTTAAAATATCGTTCGGCGTAGTCAAGTCCTTCCAGTCCCTCTCGTCAATTCTACTTTTTACAAACTGCAGAATAGCGTATTCTACCTCTTGAACTAATCCACTCATTTTTATATTATTATAAGTCATTTATTTAAGTCCCCTCGCCGAGACCCCCTTTCTAAAAAACCATTTACACACTAAAAATTATATTATAGTAATACAATAGAATGGAAGAGTTAAGACGCAGGTTACAGGATTTTTCGAAGGAATGCGACAGGGTTAGGGAAGAACTTTTACAAGAGTTCGCAGAAAAGGACTGGGAAGACGAGTTCGCTATGATGGACGAAGACGAAGAGTATTCCATTATGCCTGCTGATTGGAGTAGTAAGTTTCAAGATTATGAGATTTTAGATCACGCTTTCAAGCAAATACTCAATTTTAGAGACGAGAACTTTACCAGTTTTTATTGGAGAGTTCGTGAAAAATCTAATGCTTTATACAAAGAATTATTTGAAATATTAAAAACCAAATATTACGAACTTGACGAAGATTTAAGACCTTCTTATATAAAATGCGAAGATTGTGATGCTTTCTCCAAGACAGTACAAGAAGGACGAGAACACGAATGTAGAGTTGATACTGCTACAGCACAAAAACGAGAAAACTGCAGACACGGGTGTAATAAGTGTAAATACTATACCAATAGTCAGGACTGCTACGACAAGCATATGAAAAGCAAGCAACATCTCAAAAATATGGGAATAATCAAACCTACTTCTTTCAACTGCTCCAAATGCGATAAGCAATTTAGATTTAACAGCGACCTACAAAAGCACGAACCTCGTTGTAAAGACAAGGAAGAACACAAATGCTCTAAATGCGATAGACAATTTACATTTAGAAGTGAATTAATTCGACACGAAAATACCTGTAAAGAAAAGCAAGAATACCATTGCGTCAAATGTGATAGGCATTTTACCTTTCAAAGTGATTACAAAAGACACCTAAATACGCTTAAACATAATAAAACATAAAGTCCTTTTTATCGTCCCAAAAAAAACGAGAGAAAACAAGAAAAAGCGAGAGAGAGAAAAAAAAAAGTAATTTTTAAAACAAAACTCCTTAATTGTTTCAACTTTTAGAATCGTCCAAGAGTTTAGTTTTTGCATTTCACATAATTTTTCTTTTTCTCGCATTTTCTCGCATTTTCTCGTTTTTTTCAGGGGGGTAAAAGTTGGGGCTAATAACTGAATTAATTTCAAAATTAAATATAATGGGTAAGAAGATAATCTGCACTTGCGGTTCTAAAATAGATGCTACATATTACCTTATACATCAGCGTTCAAAGAAGCATAAGAGACATGAAGGAGCAACAAATGTAGTCATTATTCGTCAGGGTTCATTTCTTGTTTCATTTAATTGAAATTTTATCCTGCTTTAATAAATGAAGTGGATACAGGCGTTAAAGGTATGGAATGCAGAACCTACTCAATTAAGAGTAAATCATCGTGATGTTTGGGCTATTCCAAGAAAGGATACAGAACCGTACAAGGAGGTAAAGGAAATAACAAAACCTCATTATATGATGAATAGAGCGGTTAAGAAGTTACGGGAAGTAGAGAAAGAGACGCAGGAACGAAATAAGGCAAGAAAGGAAATTGCAGAATATGGTAAACCTAAACCAAAGGAAAAGCGTAAGGCAAAATCAGTCAATGTTAAAATTTAAAAATAATATCTATATTCAATGGATTACAATACCGTAGGTTCAACAATAGGTATAGGAACGGGAATAGTTGGAGTAGTTTATGCTATTTACATGACATTTAGGCATTTCCATATTGTTTCAAGATGTTGTCAACGAGAAGCATTCGACATCAATATAGACCTATCTCCATCAGTAAAGGAACAAGAAGGAGACAAGATCAACTATCTACTGCCTGTCAAAAAATAATAGAACAAATAGATAATGTATTTTAGAGGAGTTCAATATTTGTCAATTATTGCTCTTGATCTTCAAGTTGCAATAAATAGCAAAGATAAGAAGGCTATACAAATGATTTTTCAGGAGTTTTGTGAGATTGTGAAACCTTATCTCTAATATGTCTACTTCTGTGTCTGTTAATCCATCTGCTACTGATCCAACGACTACAATGTTCGCACAACATGAAACATAACTTCTTTCCTGTTTTGCTAATTCGTTGTTCCATTTTCCTTATTTACATACTTATATTTAAATAGAACCTGCTACTAATAATTAAAAAAATGGAAGAATGGAAACCTATAAAAGATTTTGAAAATTACGAAATATCTTCATTTGGTCGTGTAAGGTCTTCACGAGGAATACAAAAACCACGATTGACTACAAGAGGAAGATTACAAGCATCATTATACAAAGATGGAAAACAATATCAAATATTCAATCATAGATTAGTTGCAGAAGCATTCATTCCTAATCCTGAAAATAAACCACAAATAGACCATATAGATAGAGACCCAAAAAACAATAATATCACAAACTTGCGATGGGTTAGTCAATCACAAAATCTACAAAATACAATCAAACGAAAACATAACACATCAGGATTTAAAAATGTTTTTAAATACGAATATCAAGGAAAACGCATTCATACTCTAAAATGGTTTTCCACTTTTAGATTTGATAATACTATTTACAGAAGTGATTTTTTTGATACTCCACAAGAAGCGAATGAATGGTATTGCGTTCAATTATCTAAACTAAACGACGCAGGACAGGACAACAGGACTTCTCGAGATGTTTGATAATCCCTTTTTTCGTATCTTTTTCTATATCGTAATTATCCAGCATCTTACAACCGCTTTGCTTGACAAACTTTATCAATTCATCTTTGGTTAAAAGATCTACTTTGCGGACTTTTTTTTTGACATACGACTTTTGATAGTTTCTACTTCTTCGCCGAGTTTTTCGTCTTCCTTATCTTTTGCAGTTTGCTTCTTTGGTTCTTCCTTCTTTTCTTCGTGCTTCTTGCCTGCTCGTGCTTCACGGGCTTTCTTTAAAGCATTCATACGCTTTTCATGCATTTCACGATGTTTACAAGCATCTTCATGATGTTTGATTTCTTTTGCGACTTCTTCGGCAGACATCTTGCTGATTGCCTTACCCGAGTGTTCGGCACGGAGTTTCTTCAAGGCACTTTTCATTTCCTTCAATGGAACAGACATTTGTTATGTTTCTATACAGAGGTAATTTTTTTACAGAGATTGTGCGGAAGTAAAATTGAAGTTCAGTTTTGCTCCTGTAGTGTTCGCCGTTGAGTTGTTGCCGTTCCACATATAAACTAAAATCTTATACGATGAACCATTTGCGATAGTATTATTGAAACTATCATTCAAGGTTGCACTACAGACATTGACGCCGTTATAAGCAGATGAGTTTGCGACGAATGGAGCGGATAGAGTGTAAGTATTCAAGTTGTAAGTTGTTGAACCGACCAAGAACTGCATAGCGAAGGCATAAGAACCTACTGTGTCAACACCGACTGTAATAGAAGTAGAAGTTCCTAATCCTGCTATTCCATTCCAGTTCCAAGTTAGAGATGGACTTTGGTATACAACGATAGGAGCAGTAGTCAGGGCGACAGTACCGAATGTTCCAGTCAAGAATTTACATGGGGCGACGACATTTGTTCCACTTACTCCGTTGATTGTTGTAGCAGTCAAGGTTTCTATGCTTGCGTTTGTAATGTAAGTATTTGTTGATGTAATATCGGTTTCTGCTCCTTCTATAGTAATTGTTCCGCTTCCTGAATTGATGACAATAGCATTTCCGCTGATCGCACTGACACCTGAAAGAGTTAATGAGTTTGCGGTTTTAGCAACGATTGTATTAGTTGTTATGCTATTTATTGATGCTGAACCTGTAATATTGACATCTGCAACTTGAATAGAGTTTATTCCAGTCATAGCAGTATTATTTCCCGAAAATTGCTTACAACCATTAATCTGTCCCGATTGTTGTGAGGTAAATGTAATGCTTCCAACCTTATCAAGATTTACAGGATAATCTACGAATGCTACGGTTCTACCAGTAATGTTTAATGGACTTGGATTACTTGCTCCGTTGTAATAGTTTGTAATTGTATCATTCACATACATAGTAGTGCCTATGACAACTCCATTATCAGCAGAAATGTAGACCGTTAAAGGTATATTGACGCTTGGACCAAGAATAGCAGATGCTATAATGTTTACTCCAAGAGAACCGTACACATAATTGTATCCAAATACAGAACCAACAGAAGTTTTAGCACCAGCATACGAGTTAATACCTCCTGCGGAAAGTTTAATAGCAGAAGTCAAACCAGTTAAAACGGATTCGCTTGTAGCATCAATAGTCACTAAACCTCCGTAACCGTATCCATCTAAACTACCGCCTTCAGCAAGGATACTAACAACTCCGCCCAGTCCAGCATTACCTTTCTTTGAATCTAATGCTATGTTTCCTCTATTCCCATTTTGTGCTGTTAAATTGATCGCACTATCAAATCCAATCGCACTTTCTAAATCTGCTGTTATATTGACTTGTCCTGAATTAGTATTTATGTTCTGCTTGAATAATCCTGAAAAACCAGTTTCTACATTTACACTTCCGCTTCCAGTTGTAATATCTAAATCGACATCTGTATTGATTGCGATAGAATTACTTGTTCCGCTTTGTATGCTATGTCCTGAAAGGTTCACATTTGAAACAGCAGGAAAATTCGCCCAGTTAGAAGTTGCTGTGTATCCTGTTCCGTTGATGTTCGTAGCACTCAAATTAGTAAAAATACCTGTATTACCAGTTATAGTATTGAATATTGCACTATTGCCTGATATTCCACTAATTCCACTTATGTTATAATTGTTGCCTACGATATTGTGTATCATGGGATATGTAGACCATAAAGAAACGCCAGTGTAACCTGTGCCTCCAACTGCAGAACCATTAAAATATAAAGTATTCGTATCTGCTGATAAAGTTGAACCTGAATTGAAAGTATAAGTTTTTGCTCCAAGAACAGAAAAGGGTTGTCCTGATACGCCTGCTCCATTTAATACGACATTATTTAAGGCATCATAATTCGCCCATTCTTCTATATCAACAATTGCTGAAATTGTGGCTATAGGTATTCCATTGAGTAATAAATCAGTAGGATCTGCTGTTAAAACTTGATTATCTATTTTTAAAGATTGACAACCTGTAATGTTTGCGTTATTCATACTAATATCTGCTACGCCTGTTATTCCGCCTGTCATGTAAACATTTCCTAATCCAGTAATACCGTACGAACTAAAATCAACATCTTGCTTTGCTGGGAATAAACTCCAATCGTTTCCTAAACCTGAAGCACCTGCTAATAAGAATAAAGGATTTTGTCCTGCGAATGTTATGTTCGGTTGTAATCCTTGAATTGAAGTGATTGGATCTTGTTGAACGGAATATTCTTCAACTTCTACGATTTCAGGAACATCTTGATTTAAATTAATTACAGGATTAATGTCTACTACTTTGGGAGCAGTATATTCTCCAATTGAAACAGGCGTATTTACGGCATTAAATACGGGAATGTAATCACTTTGGATAGGTATGAAATTAAATGTTGCTGATACTTCTGCACTTTTAGGCGGAACATACTGCTCCAATTCTACGGGTTCATTAGGTAGAGTTGGAGGAGCGACTAAATTATATTTGCTTACAAACTCCATTATGTATAAAGAAATATTTTATTCGTCTTCATCAAACTCTTTTATGCGTTGTCTAAAATATTCCAATACTGTCTTCTTATCAGGCAAATCTTCAATTATAGTTTGAAGAGTTATTCCGTGAGGTTCGGGCATTGGTCTTGCTCCGTTCTTTACGGAACGATGATTCACAACAGGTTCTTCTCTTCTTAAACCAGCACGCATTTGGATAAAGTTTTGTAAAAAATTATTATCCATTAATATAATGGAAGAATTTGTTTTTAGAGATATTGACACTCTAAAATTACCTTCACGGGAGCATGGAATAAGTTTTTTGCTTATGGGTTCAACTCGTAGCGGAAAGACAACTTTGATGAATTATATTTGGGAAAATGTTTTTAAATCCCATATTACCGTTTTACACACAGGATCTCCGCAAGCAACTATTTATAAAACATTAAAGGACAAGGTTGCACTTGCTCCTGAATACATACCTGAATTAGTAAACGAATCATATCGCATAAATAAACGAACAGACAACCATTACGAATTTCTTCATATATTAGACGATTGCGTCCAGTCGAAGAACGATGTAGAATTAAAGAAGTTACTCTGCACTTACAGAAATAGTCGTTGTTCTGCACTAATTACAGGGCAATCATTGACTATTTTTAACAACATAACACGAGGCAACATTAACTATGTATGTCTTGGATATTTGAATAGTGATGCTTCAGTAGAACAAGTCATAAAAGCATATTTAGTATCTTACTTTCCATCTCGTATGAGATTAGCAGATAAAATCAAAGCGTATCGTGATATGACGAAAGATCATCATTTTATTGTTATAGACAGCATTCACGGAGAAGTGTTTAGAACTAAACTGAAACATAGTCAGTTAGTTTAAGGTTGAACGACAGTCCAAACAATTGGGAATGCAGAAGGAGTTGCGGGATTACCTGCTACAATAAAGTTAATAGCACCTGCTCCACAATAACATGAAACTAACCAGCAGTTCACGGCATCAGCGAAATTGGTTGAAGTCGCAGGATTTACTGCGAGTGTTGCTTGAACTAATGTATTTGTAGTAACACTTGGAACGGTAATAGTTCCAATATATGTAGAGTTCAAACCAGTTCCAGTCCAAGAAAGGTTATTGGCTAATCCTGTTGGAAATGAAGCAGTTTCAGCAGGAGCATATAAACTTTGGTTTTCTGCTCGTGAAGTGATGAGAGGAGATAAATCAGGCATTTGTTATGTTCTTTATATGGGAAATTGTTTTTAAAATAATGTGTGTATAAAGTAATGTATGCGGGACAGGGAAGACGATACTTGGATAATCAATACCAAGAAGACAAGAAGATGATATATATACGAACTCCTCCTGAACTATGGGAAGAATATAAAAATGAGTTCAATTTTACACTTGATGCTTGTGCGAGTGATAAGAATCATTTATGCGAAAAGTATTACACAAAGGAAACCGATGGATTAAAGCAGGATTGGACGGGAGAAGTTGTTTGGGTTCACCCTATGTATGATTTATATTTACCTAAATGGGTTGAAAAGTGTTCCAAAGAAAGATGTGTTTCAGTCTTGCTTATTCCTGCTTCAACGCATACGAAATACTTTCATGATTTCATTTACAACAAACCAAATGTGGAAGTAAGATTTTTACGAAATCCACGCAAAGACGGAAAATCAGGTTGGTATATGGCGACTGATGAAGGAGAATATTCTACATCAGTAGGATACATTCGTCCATTGATGATTGTCATTTTTAGAAATGTTTAAGCAACTTGTTCTATATAAATTATGTTGTCTACTGGAATTTCAACTTGATAAGCACTACCTCCTCCAATATTATAAGTCCCAATAACTATACTTAAGAGATTTGAACCTATTACTGCGTCTGTGTTAATGTATCCTGTAAGCATAACTCTTATAACTGAACCTGCTTCTAATGAAGCGGGATTTACGGTTTGAATTACTTGATTCAATCCTGCGTCTGCTTGAGCGAAGGCACAAAGAATTAAATCATTAGCAGTCGCATTTGCAGTTAATTCAAAATCTACTTCTAATTGAATGTAGTAAATCCCAGTTTTGAACGGATAAGTAATAGTTTTTGAAAGAGTTGGAGTATCTCTTGTAAGAGTTCCAACAATACCCGTTCCTTCAATTTGGGTAATTTGACTTGTTGTAGCAGTAGCATATAAATTAGTATTATCTGCTCGTGAAGAGATTAGAGGACTAATATCAGGCATTTATATTCTTATTATAAAATAAATGCCTTATAAACTTCGTAAAGCACCAAAGCGTGATCTGTATTGGGTTGTAGGAGAAGATGGAACGCATCACTCAAAAGAACCATTAACAATGGAACAAGCAAAGAAACAAATGACTGCACTAAATATCGCACACGCACGAAAAATGGGTTACAAAATTCCTACCGCTTCAAAGAAGAAATAAACTGAACGAGAAAGGCAATGTAATCATGCGTTGATAATGTTCGCTCCATTATGCGAATAATTTTAAGCATTAGATATAATGATAGTCGGTATTTTTTGCGTAGTTTTATTATATCTCGTATTCATTGATGATTTGGAAAACTATCAATTCCATGATGATGCTTGGTTAGATAATGAGGGATTATGTCGCATCTATTCTTAATTTCTGTATACAATATAATGAAACTTATAAAGATTGTTCCCTCAACAAATCCCAAGAAGAAACTGGAAGCACACTTTCTTCTTGATAATGGTAAGGAAAAGGTAGTTAGATTTGGAGCAATGGGGTATGATGACTTCACCTTACATAAAGATGAAAATCGCAAGGAGTTGTATTTGGATAGACATAGAGAAACAGAGGACTGGAATAATCCTCTAACTGCAGGAGCATTGAGCCGCTGGATATTGTGGAATAAACCTACTATACGAGGTTCTACAATTGACTTCAAACGACGCTTTAATCTTTAATCTTCACTTGCTAATAATGTAATTTGGAAGTCGCCTGACATAGCAGTTTGAGCGTTGTAGTATAATGGTCTGCCTGAATCATCTAATAACTGAATATCGCACCAGTCAATAGCAGTGTTCTTGTCCCAACGGATTTGTTTAGCATTGTTGAATTGACGAGTGATGACATAAGGTAAAGGAGAGAATTGGTTAGGTAAGGCAGTGTTGTCAGTAATGTAAAGACGGCAAATAACGTTTGAACCTCCGTTTCTGCGAGAATTTTGATCGCTGACTTTTTGATAAAAGGTCAACTTGTTCGAAACAATATCGATGAAAGTTGTGTAAAGTAAAGAAGCACCGACTGAAGTTTTTGTTAATGTTTTAGTAGCACAATAAGTCCAGTTTGTTCTTGGATTAAATCCCATGACATCTAAAAGGGTAGTTCCAACATTAGCAGGAGGAGTTAAATCAGGATTGTAAGCGTATAAGGCAATAAAAGCATTAGGAGAACCTCCTCCTGAAAGTGTAAATCCAAGTGAAGCATTGAATGTAACGGTTATAGTAAGTCCTGAAGATGCAAAAGCAGTATTAACTGCAGTTTGAATAGCAGAAGCCAAAGCAGAACCTGTATAATATCCGTTTGGAACTACGATCTTTTGAATAACTAATGCTTCTGTTGAAGTATTGAATGCGACTATCCAAAAATAGTTTGTGTAATCGTTTACATTTGGAATATTCCAGTTCCAGTTTACTTCTGCAACTGTAATGCGTGAAAAACCTCCTTGTAAGAGAGGTTGTGTCTTTTGAATACGGAAATTGTTGTACGGTTGTCCCACTGAATTATCATTTCCAATAGTTCCTGCTATTAAATTACCATTGCTTTCTCCTCCAGTTGTGTAATTGTAGTATAAACTAAAATCAACTTGACTCCAATGTGTTGTATCACTATCAGGAGGAACTGATGAACGAACTGCAGAAATACAAATATATACTTCAGTATCGTAGTATACTTCATTTCCTGTTATGTAACTATTTCCCGCACTCCAAACTGGTAATGGATTGTAATATGCTCGGTCGTTACTATCAAGAACAAGCAGGGCGGTAGAGGACGGACGGGTCGTGTATTCTTCCCCTGAATTATAGAGTGATCGTTGTTGAAGCATTTATGTATATAACACAGATTATTCTGCGGAAAGTTTTTCTAAAAGATACGGTTTATATCTTCTGTGATAATCTAATAGATTTTTTGTTTGATTCCCCTTTTCTAAATGACGGGGATTAACACATGATTTCGTATCACATTTATGACATAACATTTCTTTATCGTCTAACTCTCCGCAGAACAATTTATATGCTATTCTGTGTGCTTGATACTTTTTTGTAGAATTTTTGTAGGGGCGAATGCCTCCGTAAGAAACATCGCTTGCGTAGGACTGGGCGAACTTCCCTCCCGTCCATAACCAGCAATCATCAAGATTTTCGTATATACACTTGGATTTTATTGTGTGATTCGCAAAGTATTGGAGAATGTCGGGGCGGAACTCTGTCATTTATTTCTTACACCTGACTTTATTTTTTGGATTTTAAGCGAACATTAGAAGTTTAGAATACATATTCGGCAGAACCTCCTGATAAGAGGAGAGTAGAGTTGTAGTAGTAAGAGGCATAGAGGGTGCAGGCGGAGGTAGTTCCTGTGGCGACTTCGAGTTGTACGGTAGAGTTTGAAATAGCCAATCCGTTAGAAAGCATAGATTCATCACGGAGAGTTTCAACTCCAGCCGCAAATGGAATCCAAGTCCAATACATGACGGCAGGGGTAGGAACATAGGCGTTTGTTCCAGAGTTCCATGCTAATGTTGTTGTAGAGGCAGAAGAAGCAGTTTTGCGTTCTACCAAATCAATCAATTGATTAGCAGTTGAGGATTGAGATGTGAAGTAAACCAAACCATTGACAGAGAGTTGAACGGATTGAAGAGGAATGTATTGGAGAGGGTTCTTTGCTGATGGATCGCTGACGGAAGAATTGACAACGCACCATACCATCAAACCTTGGACTGAACCTGAACGCCAACCCGTCAAATTTACGGTTTGTGGAGTAGCAATTGATTGAAGAGGGGTAGAATATTGTGCTTGGGTAAAGTGTTTAAGAGGAACAGATAATGCTTGCTTGGATAAGTCAAAGCGTGCTGAAACTGCGTCGTCTCTCATATTTAAATGTTGTTGTTTGAATTGGACTTGACCTGATGCGAATGCGTCAGGGATTGTTGCTTGGACTTGAGAAAGAGTGTAAGTTGTTCCTGAATATGTGAAACCATTAGCAAGGAAAATAGCAGAGAATGGTTTAAATTCAATTTGGATTTGAACTGGACTTGAAATTTCTGTTGTTGGGAATGGAATTGGTTTTTCTTGTGATGATGGGGAGTTGTGTGGGAGTTTGATGTAGATGGAAGCAGTAGTTAAAGATGGAGAAGCCCAGTCACTTGGAGAAGTGATTTCTGCACCTCCTAATGCGAGCATTTGATCTCGTTTGACGGAATCTTCGCATTCGGCGAGAACATCAATGAGTTCTTGTTCGCCGTTAAAATAATAGAGCGATGACATGCTCTTACCCTGCCTTTCGGCATATTTGCGTAGGGATTAGACTTTATCTTCTGCCGTCTTTTAGGATTGCTAATCCTATCAGGCACTCGCCCATAAAGTCGTTGAGCCTTCCCCGTGTCCTTGCATAGCGGATTTAGGGGCTTGACTGCGGATTACCTATTGTTACATTCTAATCGTTTTTACTCCTTATGCGACATTACCGCAGGTCTCCTATATAGTTTCCAGTATAGGATAGTAGATTAGACTTTAAGGACTTCCCGCACGAGCCTGTTAATTCAGGTAGAGCGATAAGCACTAATTTATTAATTAGCACACGAGCACATCTTTACCCGCATATCTTACCGATATTCTTGAAATTGCTTGGTATAACCAGCCCCTTGTGAGACCAAGACCTGTGCCTGCTGGGACACCTCCTGCTACTACATTAGGGACAGGCATAGAACAGGTTAAAATAACATCACTGATTGCTCCATCAGGGTTGAATGTGATGGTAGAAGAAGAGCCTGAAGCGAGTGATGGTAAACCGACGACGAATCGGTTTTCTACGGTTGTAGGAAAACATTGGACTCGACTATTGGATTCTCCTGCATAGTATGTGTCGATACATTCATGTGGACGGACGGACGCTTGAAGGGATTCGGTCGCAATCTGTTGCATTGTGGTTATACTCTTTTATTAGATTTGTTTTTAAAATAAAAACTCTCAAACTTATAAATGCAAACAGTTGTTCCAGTCGGTCGTAAAGTTTTCCGCAAGGCAGATAATTCTATGCTTGTTATGCCTGACAGCAAGCGACGAAGCCTCCCTCCCTCCGTTCGTCACGAAATGGTTGACTTGCGTGCTACAGGTCGTCAAATTCACATGATTGATGGTCTCATTCATGATACTGGTAAAGGAAGTGATAAGGCAATGCGTGAACCCATTTACGCTCGTGGAGGTGCTTTACCTGCCCCTGTCAAACGCAAGGGTGAACCTATTTCAGCATTCTCTCCTCGCACTTCTTCTCATTTAGGACAGTACAAGATCGTAGGTCAAAACTAATCAAAACGGATCAAAAAGTAATCATAAACGCCCCCTGCTCTGCCTTGAATGATGGTTCTTGTGTTTTCTTATAGGTTTGTATTATCTTTGGAGGCAGTAGTTCCTCATCAATAGTAGTCCCTAACATCGTTATAAAGTCTTGTCGTTGTTGTTGTCTGTATTTCCGCTGTCTATGAATACAAAGGTCTCTATTGTTTTCATAGTATCGTCTCGACGCTTCCAGTTTCTTTGGTCTTAAGCGTTCCTTGTTCCTCTTATACCATTCCCTTGCAGTATGATTGCGTCTTGTGGTGTCAGGGTTCAAGGCACGCCATTCTCTCATGTATTCTGCTCTACTCATTATATACAACAGATAAAATTGGAATATCAAATATTTTTCTACCTCTTCTTTTTGATTTAGGTTTTTCTTGTTTTGGGATAGGTATTCCGTCTTTTTTCATTTGTTCTAATTCAGCAATTCTCTTCAAGTCCTCCTCGTGTTGCTTCTTTATCCTTGCTATTCTCAATACTATTTCATCATACTCTTTCAACTCTTCAAGCGTTAAAGGTCTATCCAAATCAACACTCATTCCTTTTATCTTATGTATATATTAGATTTATAGCGTGTAAACCCTTTCTAAAAATCTACATAACGAGAGAATACAAGAGAATGCGAGAAAAAGAAGAATTGAGTGATATGGAAAAG
>Ga0214171_1000354_pt1 | contig 16560 bp, 14 predicted proteins | sample TroBogEpilimnion_40_FD_153009 | JGI IMG/M metagenome (GOLD analysis project Ga0214171, IMG submission 153009) | Freshwater microbial communities from Trout Bog Lake, WI - 02JUL2007 epilimnion | ecosystem: Environmental > Aquatic > Freshwater > Lake > Epilimnion/Euphotic zone | place: Trout Bog... | reverse complement strand
GATATATCGTGACCGACGTCGCCAAAGATGGAACTCTGCAAGGCCCCAACATTGAACTATTGCGCGAAGTCTGCGCCGCGACCGACCGACCAGTTGTTGCAAGTGGTGGCGTTTCCACCTTGGCTGATTTAGCGGCGCTCCGTTCGCTCTCATCAATCGGAGTCGAAGGTGCAATCGTTGGCAAAGCACTTTATGCCGGCGCTTTCACATTGCAAGACGCGCTACGCGTTAGTCACGAATAAAAATGGCGCTTGCAAAGCGAATAATTCCTTGCCTCGATGTCGCTGGGGGACGGGTTGTTAAAGGCGTCAATTTTCTCAATCTACGTGACGCCGGCGATCCAGTAGAACTAGCGAAACGATATAACGAGGCGGGCGCAGACGAGCTAACATTTTTGGATATCTCGGCCAGCGTTGAGGAACGAGCCACGACGCTCGAGATCGTCAGTCGCACCGCGGAACAAGTATTCATTCCCTTAACGGTTGGTGGCGGAATTCGTAGCGCGGATGATGTCAATCGGTTATTACGAGCAGGAGCCGACAAGGTCTCGATTAACACCGCTGCAATTGCGCGACCAGAATTAATTAACGAGATCGCCGATCGATTTGGTAATCAAGTTTTAGTTCTCTCGGTGGATGCCCGCCGAGCACCAACTCCATCTGGATTCGAAGTCACCACCCATGGTGGGCGACAGGGCTCCGGCATAGACGCGCTTGACTGGGTGGAAGAAGGTATCGACCGAGGCGTAGGCGAAATTCTTCTGAACTCGATGGACGCTGACGGCACAGAATCAGGCTTTGATGGCGAGATGATTAAAGCGGTTCGAGCGATTTCCGCCGTGCCCATCATTGCAAGCGGTGGGGCCGGAGCGGTTGAGGATTTTGGGGCTGCCTTAACAAGCGGCGCGGACGCGGTTTTGGCGGCAAGCGTCTTTCACTTTGGCAAGCTCACCATCGGAGATGTGAAGAGTTATTTAGCGGACGCTGGCTTCACGGTGCGCCGCACCACCTAAATACGAGAGAATATCGCCGTGAATATCCCGGCCGAGATACTTGAGCGTTTCAGCGCGGGCGAGCTCGTAGCAGCGATAGCTCAGGATGCGGTCACGAACGACGTTCTCATGTTGGCCTGGATGAACCAGGAAGCGCTCTCTGCAACGATTTCGAATCGACGCGGCACATATTGGAGCCGCAGTCGTAACGCACTTTGGGTAAAAGGTGAGACATCGGGCCACATCCAAGAGGTGCAAGAGATTTCATTTGATTGCGACGGGGATGCGATTCTTCTCAAAGTCATTCAACACGGCGCCGCCTGTCACACCGGCGATCGCAGCTGTTTCCACCGAAAGATCGGGGAGTGAGATGGCGGGAATGACGCTCGAAGAATTTCGATTGCACGCACAGTCCAACAACGTGATTCCAGTCTGGGAAAAATTTTTGGCAGACGCGGAAACACCGTTGACGTTGTATCGCAAGCTTGCCGAAAATCGTCCTGGCACATTTCTTTTGGAATCCGCAGAACATGGCGGCACCTGGTCGCGCTATTCATTTATCGGCGTCTCTAGTCAGACGACGCTGACTGAGAAAAATGGCGAAGCGCTCTGGACCGGCACGCCTCCTGCCGGAGTTCCTACTGGCGTAGATCCTTTGACCGCGCTGCGCGAGGTGAGTGCACATTTACGGTCACCTGCGTTACTAGAGATTGCACCGCTCACTGGTGGCTTGGTTGGCTACATGGGCTACGAGTCGGTCCGCCGGTTGGAGAAATTGCCCACCGAAACCGCCTCACAATTTCCGGCACCAGAAATTGCATTCATGCTCACTTCCGATTTAGCTATTTATGATCATTTTGAGGGGTCGTTAACACTGATTGCCAATGCCATCAATTGGGATGGCAGTGATTCCAGAATTGACGAGGCGTATGAAGAATCGTGCGCCCGAATTGTTTCGATGAAAGAGCGGTTGCGGCAGCCGAGTGTTTCTACTATTTCGCAGATTGCGACAAAGACCGTGCCCGAATTTACGCGGGTCACCTCTCACGAGAAATATCTCGCTGATATCGAGAGCATCAAAGAAGATATTCGTTCGGGTGAGGCGTTCCAGGTTGTTCTTTCGCAGCGCTTTTCAATGCCGGTCGATGTCGATCCGTTAGAGGTCTATCGCGTACTTCGGTTGCATAACCCAAGTCCGTATATGTATTACCTTCGTTTTGACGATGGCCTCGATGTTGTGGGCTCAAGCCCAGAAGCGCTAGTGAAGGTCAGTGGCTCAGAGGTAATGATTCATCCGATAGCTGGAACACGACCACGCTCTCATGAGCCAGAGGTTGATGCCCAGCGCGCAGAAGAACTCTTGGCCGATCCTAAAGAGCGAGCAGAGCATTTGATGCTGGTGGATTTGGGTCGCAATGATTTGGGTCGAGTATGCGCATCGGGTTCGGTAGAAGTCGTTGAGTTCATGCATATTGAACGGTATTCACATGTCATGCATATTGTTTCGACGGTGATTGGCAAACTCGCTGCGGGTAAACGCGCGATCGATGCGCTGTTCGCGGTCTTTCCAGCTGGCACGTTATCGGGTGCGCCAAAGCCACGGGCGATGCAGATCATCGACCAGCATGAACCAGTGCGCCGTGGGATTTACGGTGGAACGGTGGGCTATCTGGATTTCACCGGCAATATCGATACTTGTATTGCAATCCGCACTGCCGTGATTCACCAAGGGACCGCATATGTTCAGGCCGGTGCCGGGATTGTGGCTGATTCTGATCCTGAATCCGAGTACCAAGAGTGCATCAACAAGGCAGCAGCAGTATTGGGTGCAATCGCAACCGCTAACTCACTTCGGGCTATCTAATGCATACCTCCACAATTATTCGTGACCTAATTATTTTCCTAGTAGCCGCCATCGTTATCGGTTATTTCATCTTCCGGTTAATTCGCAGAGGTATCTCGAAGAAGTACGATCGCTCATCACCGGTGACAGCGAAGAGCACATGGAACGCCCTCTCTGATGGCGAGGACCCGACACAGTGAGTACCGTCTTAGAAGATATTTGCGATGGCGTTCGGGAGGACGTCGCCGCCCGACAAATCTCCGATGAAAACCTGGCGGAACAGATTGCAGCTGCGCCTCGACCTCGCGATGCATATGCGGCGCTAGCACCATCGGGAATATCTGTCATTGCAGAAGTGAAGCGGGCCTCGCCGAGCAAAGGTGACCTGGCCACGATTGCTCATCCAGCTGATTTGGCCCGCCAATATGCCGATGGTGGCGCGGCGATTATTAGTGTTTTGACGGAGCAGCGTCGCTTTAAAGGTTCCATTGCTGATTTTCAGAGCGTACGCCCAGCGGTAGAGATTCCGTTGCTTCGGAAAGATTTTATTGTTACCGAGTACCAAGTGCTCGAGTCGCGTGCCATAGGTGCGGATCTGCAACTCTTAATTGTTGCGGCTCTCACCCAGTCCCAACTGCGGGATTTCTATCAGATGACTACAGAGTTGGGCATGCACTCACTAATCGAAATTCATGATGAGGCTGAGCTTGAACGAGCGCTCGATATCTCACCAAAAATCGTTGGAGTGAACTCTCGCAATCTGAAGGATCTCTCGATTAACCCCGACGCCTTTGAACGCCTATTGCCGCTCATCCCTCAGGATGTGATTGCGGTTGCAGAATCTGGAATCTCCCAGGCCAGTGAGGTTGCGCAGGTGCGTGACTTAGGCGCTCGAGCCATCTTGGTAGGTGAGACTCTGGTGCGCGCAGGTGAGCCAGCTCAAGCTATCCGCAGACTACTGGGCGAGTAACTTTTAACCCCCTTCGCTACACTTTTCAGATGTCAGCGAGCACGCAAGAGGCAATTGGTCACTTTGGACCTTATGGTGGACGTTTTGTCCCTGAGGCGTTGATCAACGCGCTCGATGAACTTGAAGCGGCGCATATCAGCGCAATGGCCGATCCGGCTTTTCAATTCCGACTCTCGGAACTTCATCGCACCTACACCGGTCGCCCAAGCATCATTACAGAAGCAAAGCGCTTTGCCGAGCGCGCAGGTGGCGCACGGATTTTTCTCAAGCGCGAGGATTTGAATCACACGGGCAGCCATAAAATAAATAACGTTCTCGGACAAGCGCTGCTCACGCAACGTATGGGCAAGAAGCGAATCATCGCGGAAACCGGCGCAGGACAACACGGCGTTGCATCAGCGACGGCCGCTGCCTTGCTCGGTCTTGAATGCGTCGTCTATATGGGCGAAGAAGATACGGTCCGACAATCGCTCAATGTTGCGCGCATGAAATTGTTAGGTGCCGAAGTCGTGCCCGTCACACAAGGTTCCCGCACGCTAAAAGATGCCATCAATGAAGCGATGCGCGACTGGGTCACCAACGTTGAAACCACACACTATTTGTTGGGCACCGTTGCGGGACCACATCCATTCCCGACCATGGTGCGCGATTTCCATCGCATCATTGGCGTGGAGGCTCGGCAGCAGATGTTGGATGAAGTCGGGCGCTTGCCGGACGCAGTACTCGCATGTGTAGGCGGCGGTTCAAATGCGATTGGAATTTTCCATCCGTTCATTGATGATGCATCGGTTCGACTGATCGGACTTGAAGCAGGCGGTCGAGGCGTCGACTCTGGTCTACATGCCGCGACTATTACCGGTGGTACGCCAGGCGTTTTGCACGGAACTCGCTCATACGTTTTGCAAGATGCCAACGGCCAGACCGTCGAATCTCATTCCATCTCGGCTGGTTTGGATTACCCGGGCGTCGGGCCAGAGCACGCTTATCTTCATGACATCGGTCGCGCTGAATATCGTGCGATTACCGATGATCAAGCGATGGAAGCCTTCTCGTTGCTTTCAAAATTAGAGGGAATCATCCCCGCGATTGAAACCGCACACGCCCTTGCTGGCGCGATGCAGGTTGGGCAGGAACTTGGCCCAGACGCGATTCTGTTGATCAATCTTTCCGGCCGCGGCGATAAAGATGTCCAGACCGCCGCAAATTATTTTGGAATTCCACTGTAATGAGCGCGCTCGCCGCGTTATTTGAGAAGACGCGCTCTGAAAACCGCGCCGCTCTCATTGGCTATCTCCCAGCAGGCTTTCCTTCAAAGGAAGAGTGCATTATGGGAATTCAAGCCATGGTTAACGGGGGAGTAGATGCCGTTGAAATTGGCTTTCCCTATAGCGACCCAGTGATGGATGGTCCGGTTATTCAAGCAGCCGCTGATCTGGCGCTCAGCAATGGAACAGGCGCTTCTGATGTCTTCGATATTGTTGAAGCGACGGTCAAGATGGGCGTGCCCACAGTTGTTATGACGTATTGGAATCCAATCGAACGGTATGGAGTTACGAAATTCGCTGCTGAATTGGCGCGACGTGGCGGTTCCGGTGTCATCACGCCTGATCTAACAATTGAGGAGTCCGCGTCTTGGCAGGAGGCGAGCACCACTGCCGGTACCGATCGAATTTATGTTGTGGCTCCCAGCACTACCGAGAAGCGTTTGCCATTAGTGACGGCGCAGTGCAGTGGGTTTATTTACGCCGCAAGCTTGATGGGCGTGACCGGAACCAGAACATCGGTCAGCGGAAATGCGCGAGAACTGGTTGCGCGTATTCGAGAAACGAGCTCGACCCCAGTGGCGGTTGGTCTCGGCGTCTCGAATAAGGATCAGGCGCACGAAGTCGCATCGTATGCGGATGGCGTGATTGTGGGCTCGGCCTTCATTCGCCAACTCCAAGAGAGTTCCAGTATTCATGAAGGACTCGAAAAAGTTGAAGCGCTCGCGCAATCATTATCTGAAGGAGTACGTCGATAAAAATGCTGAAGTCAATTGCGAAATTTCAAGTATGGATTTCCTTGCTTGCTCGGCTTATTTTGGGTGGAGTGCTGATTGCGGCTGGCGCGCTCAAGGCGGGAAATCCAGCGCACGCCGCGATGGCGGTGCGTGCCTATCAAGTTCTACCCGTAACGTTCGCAAATATTTTGGGGTATGCCCTGCCGTGGGTGGAGATGGGCGCGGGACTCGCCTTGGTTATTGGGGTTGCAGTTAAAGGTGCAGCGATTATTGGCGGGGGATTAATGGTGGTCTTTATCATCGCCATCGCTCAGGCTTGGGCGCGCGGCCTCTCAATTGATTGTGGGTGCTTCGGCGGTGGCGGCGCGGTCGCCCCTGGCCACACGGCGTATGTGCAAGAAATTCTCAGAGACACCGGACTTTCCGCACTCGCGGTTTATCTTTTCCGCTTCCCACACGGTAAATTTGGTCTAGATAAGGCTCCGCAGGAGTAGTAGGACATTTAGTAGGGATTTTCTAACGATCTTCTTAATACCATCTAAAGATAAGGAATGAGACCTCGTGGCATCTGCGAATAAGAACGGCAATTCATCGAAACAACCACAACAAAAGGGAATGCGCGGTTTAGTAATCGGCATGATTGTCTTTGTTGTAGCCGTTGGCGCAGCGTTTGCGGTCATCTCTAATCAATCTATCAAGAGCCTAAAGTTGCCAAGCAGCGTTTCCAAGGCCGACGGTTACGGAATTACTTTTAACCCGACCGGTTCGCCAAAGATTGATATTTGGGAAGATTTCCAATGTCCAATCTGCGATCGCTTTGAGGGCATCAACGGCAATTACATCAACCAGGTAATTCAGGCGGGCCACGCCAAGGTTGTCTTCCACACCATGTCATTCATTGGGCCGGAGTCAATTCTCGCTGCCAACGCTGGTGCATGTGCCGCGAATTCCGGCAAATTCGTTCAGTTCCACGCCGCGATGTATAACAATCAGCCCACTACGGAGAATTCAGGAAAAATCACGAACGCTTGGCTGACACTCATCGGCGCAGCGGCGGGTATCTCGGATCCCAAGTTCGCTTCATGCGTGAACAATGGCGATTACATCAATTGGACCAAAAACATAGAGGCGGATGCTGCTGCAAAGAACGTGAACGCGACACCTACTGTTTTTATTAATGGCAAAGAGATCGATCGCAACACTCAGTACATGGATGCGGTGGCCTTCAAGAAGGCGCTGACCGATGCCGGAGTTAAATAATCTCTGAGGCTTTCATCCCCACGCCGGCGCACTCCGCGGTGTCGTGGGGATTTCTCACAATTCACTACTACGCGCTGTGCATCCTGCTCGGAATCATTCTGGCGCTCACTATCGGTCGACGTCGTTACGCCGCGCTCGGCGGCAATCCCGATGAAATTCTGGATATCGCAATCTACGCAATCCCGGCCGGAATTGTTGGAGGCCGGCTTTATCACGTTATTACTTCGCCCGATGCTTACTTCGGTCGCAACGGACATCCGCTTGATGCGCTCAAAATTTGGCAAGGCGGCATGGGCATTTGGGGTGCTATCTCAGTAGGCGCGCTCGCTGCTTTCTTTGCCTTTAAACAGAAGGTTCGTTCGACCACATTTTCTACACTTGCCGATGCGATAGCCCCAACGCTTCTCTTCGCGCAAGCAATCGGAAGAGTGGGAAATTATTTCAATGGCGAACTCTTTGGTAAGCCGTCGACACTTCCGTGGGCGCTATCAGTGCCGTTGGCGCAGCGACCAACCGGCTATGAAAATTTCGCTACCTTTGAGCCGACCTTCCTTTACGAGGCGCTCTGGTGTCTGTGTGCAGGTCTGGCTTTGATCTACCTCGGAAGGTTTTTCCTCGCCCAACCGGGTGTGACCTTCTTTGCCTACATCTCCTTATATACCTTTGGTCGCACCTGGATAGAGACGCAACGGATTGATGTTGCGCATCGGATTTTCGGCGTTCGGTTAAATGTATGGGTGAGTGGGTTGCTCTTCATATGGTCCTCGACGCTTGTGGTACGTCGAATGGCTCGTCGCCGAGACCCGGCGTCGCGGAACGGTTAAGATTGAGATATGGGTATCGAAGAGGTCTATCAGCGCAACTTGCATCACAAGGTTCATAAATCAGGCTGGCTTCGAGCCGCCGTGCTTGGCGCGAACGATGGACTCGTATCAATCACGTCACTGTTGATTGGCGTTGCCGCCGCTAAGGCGCAAAACAATCTGGTCACGATTGGTCTTGCAGGTATTGCTGCCGGCGCGATGTCGATGGCCGTCGGAGAGTACATCTCGGTGCGATCACAGAGCGATATCGAGGAAGCGGACCGTCTGATGGAGATGGAGCACTTGCTCGCGGATCCAGAAGGCGAACTACAGGAGCTCATCCAAATTTATCGGGAGCGCGGGTTGACCGATGCGCTTGCGACTGAAGTCGCAGTTGCACTTACTGAGCACAACGCGCTGGAAACTCATCTTCGTGACGAGCTCGGACAATTTGAACACACCAAAGCGCGCCCAGTGCAGGCGGGCGTTGCATCCGCCATCTCATTCACGCTCGGCGGGGTTATTCCTTTTATTGGCGCGGTGCTTCCGATTGCTGGACATAAGTCAGCGTCGATTATTGCCTTTGGCGCGCTTGGACTGCTAGGCACTGGACTAATCAGCGCTCGACTCTCTGGCTCACCGGTTGGCAAAACGACTGCTCGAGTGCTGATTGGCGGCGCGATTGGTACGGCAATCACCGCTGGAATTGGTGCGCTGGTTCACGCTTCAGGCATCTAATCGCCTCCCGATTTTGACCCATTTGGGGTCACCGAAATCGGCTCGCAGTTGCTACGATTTCGCACTCGCCGGTTCTGAAACTAGTCCGGCATGTTGGGCCATCGCCGTCCCGACCGTTCATCGGGGGCGTCATGACACTTTTCTCTTCAGTACCTTCCGCGCAGGGTCTTTACGATCCTTCGCTCGAACGCGATGCCTGCGGCGTTGCGATGGTTGCGACTCTGAATAAAAAAGCGACGCACGAAATTGTTTCGCAAGCTCTGACCGCGCTCCGCAATATGGAGCATCGCGGTGCAACTGGCGCCGAACCAGACAGCGGCGATGGTGCTGGAATCCTGATTCGCATTCCCGATCAGTTCTATCGCGAAGTATCCGGATTTGATTTGCCGGCCGCCGGCTCTTATGCCACCGGTATCGCGTTCGTAGACAAGGCGTTTACCGATAAAGCAGCGATCGAAAAGATCGCGGACGAAGAAGGCCTGATTGTTATTGGTTGGCGAGCGCTGCCGATCAACTCTTCATCACTGGGCAAGACCGCGCTTTCAGTGATGCCGAACTTCGAGCAGCTCTTTGTTTCAGGCAAGGGTGGCGAAACCGGTATTCATCTTGATCGACTTGCCTTTGCGATGCGCAAGCGAGCTGAACATGCCTTGCCTATCTACTTTCCATCTTTCTCGTCACAGACAATCGTCTATAAGGGAATGTTGACCACACTCCAGCTTGAGGAATTCTTCCCAGATCTATCGGATGATCGAGTAATTTCACCGCTTGCCCTCGTTCACTCTCGTTTCTCTACAAATACCTTTCCGTCATGGCCGCTGGCTCACCCGTATCGCTTCATTGCGCACAATGGTGAAATCAACACCGTCAAGGGAAACCGCAACTGGATGCGCGCTCGCGAAAGCCTGCTCGCTAGCGATGTAATTCCGGGTGATCTGAAGCGACTTTTCCCGATTGTTGAAAACGCTGGTTCGGATTCTGCTTCGTTCGACGAAGTGCTTGAGCTTCTCTACCTAGGTGGACGTTCGTTGCCGCATGCAGTGTTGATGATGATTCCCGAGGCATGGGAAAACCATGCAACGATGTCGCAAAAGCGCCGTGAGTTCTATCAATTCCACTCCGCGATGATGGAGCCATGGGATGGTCCAGCTTGCGTGACCTTCACCGATGGACATCAAGTTGGCGCAGTGCTTGATCGCAACGGGCTTCGACCATCGCGTTACTGGGTGACTACCGATGGCTTAGTTGTTCTTGCCAGCGAAGTAGGCGTGCTTGATTTCGCTCCCGAGAAGATTGCTCGCAAGGGTCGGTTGCAGCCAGGCAAGATGTTCTTGGTTGATATCGAAGAAGGTCGAATCATCGAAGACGACGAGATTAAGGATGCACTAGCTGACGCAGCGCCGTACGGCGAATGGCTTCACGCTGGGTTGGTAAAGCTCTCTGACTTGCCTGCACGAGAACACATCGTCTACCCGCACTCATCTGTTGTTCGTCGGCAGCGCGCATTCGGTTACACCGAAGAAGAGCTTCGCATCATCATCACCCCGATGGCGAAAAACGGCGCCGAACCATTGGGCTCGATGGGCACCGATAGTCCGATTGCAGCGCTCTCGGATAAGCCACGATTGATCTTTGATTACTTCTCTCAACTCTTTGCGCAGGTGACCAACCCGCCACTCGATGCGATTCGAGAAGAGCTAGTGACCAGCCTGGGCGGAACGATCGGCCCAGAGCACAACTTGCTTAATCCAGGTCCGGCTTCATGTCGGCAAATTTCTTTGGATTTCCCGGTCATCGATAATGATGAGCTCGCAAAGATCATTCACGTGAACGCCGATGGAAATCATCCTGGTTTCCAAGCACACGTTGTCCGCGGTCTCTTTCCGGTACTCGGCGGGGGAGAAGCGCTACGCGAACGGATTGAAGAGATTCGCCACGAAGTCTCGCAGGCGATCAAAGACGGCGCGCACATCATCGTTCTCTCTGACCGCGATGGTGATTCCGAAGAGGCACCGATTCCGTCACTCCTGCTCACGGCAGCTGTCCATCATCACTTGATTCGAGAGAAGACTCGCACCAAGGTTGGCTTAGTCGTTGAAAGTGGCGAGGTCCGCGAGGTGCACCATGTTGCACTCTTGGTTGGATTTGGCGCTGCTGCGGTGAACCCGTATCTCGCGATGGAATCCGCTGAAGACTTGGTTCGTCAAGGAGTTATCGCTGGCATCACGCCTGAAAAGGCGGTTGCCAATCTGATCAAATCTCTAGGTAAAGGCGTACTGAAAGTAATGTCGAAGATGGGTATTTCGACAATTGCCTCGTACACCGGCGCTCAAGTCTTTGAAGCGATTGGTTTGTCTCGTGAAGTTGTTGACGAATATTTCGTCGGCACCACATCACGCTTGGGCGGGGTTTCGCTCGGAACTATCGCCGAAGAAACGATCCGTCGTCACCATATTGCATATCCACCGGGCGGCGAAGTCCCCGGCACAAAGCGCTTGCCGATTGGCGGCGAATACCAATGGCGTCGCGATGGCGAGCCACACCTCTTCGACCCCGAGACCGTCTTTACGTTGCAGCATTCCACTCGCGCAAAGCGTTATGACGTTTTCAAGCGATACACCACCAAGATTGACAATCAAGCCGAATCATTGATGACGTTGCGCGGACTCTTTACTTTTAAAGAAGGCGTTCGTCCGGCAATAGATATCAGCGAAGTCGAACCAGCGTCCGCAATCATCAAACGCTTCGCAACCGGCGCGATGTCCTATGGTTCCATCTCGGCTGAAGCGCACGAGACGCTTGCGATTGCGATGAACCGCATTGGCGGAAAATCCAATACGGGCGAAGGCGGCGAGGACCCTGCTCGCTATACCCCAGAAGCGAATGGCGATTCCAAGCGATCTGCGATTAAGCAGGTTGCGTCTGGTCGCTTTGGCGTGACCAGCGAATATTTGGTCAACGCAGATGACATCCAGATTAAAATGGCGCAGGGCGCGAAGCCTGGCGAGGGCGGCCAGTTGCCGGGTGGCAAGGTCTATCCATGGATTGCACAAGTGCGATATTCGACTCCTGGTGTTGGTCTCATTTCGCCACCACCTCATCACGATATTTATTCCATTGAAGATTTGGCGCAGCTTATTCACGATTTGAAGAACGCCAACAATCAAGCGCGCGTCCACGTCAAGCTGGTTGCTGAAGTCGGCGTAGGAACAGTTGCCGCTGGTGTCTCTAAGGCGCACGCCGATGTTGTTCTGATTTCGGGCCACGATGGTGGAACTGGTGCCTCACCGCTCACATCGCTCAAGCACGCTGGAGCGCCGTGGGAGCTCGGCCTGGCCGAAACTCAACAGACGTTGATGCTCAACGGTTTGCGCGATCGCATCGTTGTACAGGTCGATGGTCAAATGAAGACCGGCCGGGACGTAGTAATCGCAGCTTTGCTCGGTGGCGAAGAGTTTGGTTTCGCAACCGCACCATTGGTCGTCTCTGGCTGCGTCATGATGCGCGTCTGCCATCTCGATACCTGCCCGGTCGGTGTCGCTACTCAAAACCCAGAACTCCGTAAGCGGTTCTCGGGAAAGCCAGAATTCGTTGAAACATTCTTCGAATACATCGCGGAAGAAGTCCGCGAATGGTTGGCCAAGCTTGGCTTCCGCACTCTGGAAGAGGCCATCGGACAGGTCGAAGTTCTCGACATGTCGCGCGCGGTTAATCACTGGAAGGCGAGCGGACTGGACCTGACTCCACTTTTGCAAGCGCCAGTCTTTGGAACCGACGCACCTCGTCGCAATCTGACAACCCAAGATCATGGCTTGGCAGCGGCACTCGATAACACATTGATCGAGCTCTCGAAGGATGCGCTCGAGAACAAAACTCCAGTGCGAATCGACCTGCCAGTATCGAACGTGAACCGAACCGTGGGAACCATGCTTGGCGCGGAAATTACACGTCGCTATGGCTCTGCCGGATTGCCTGCTGACACCATCAACATTGCCCTGCATGGATCTGCTGGTCAGTCGCTCGGCGCGTTCACTCCCAAGGGAATGGTTATTCGTCTCTATGGCGACGCCAATGACTATGTAGGTAAGGGTCTCTCCGGCGGTCGAGTTGTTGTTCGTCCGGACGAGAAAGCAGCATTTGCATCGCAGGAGAACGTAATTGCCGGTAACGTGATTGGTTACGGCTCAACTTCGGGTCAGATTTACATTCGCGGTGTTGTTGGTGAACGCTTCTGTGTCCGTAATTCAGGTGCTACTGCGGTTGTTGAAGGCGTTGGCGATCACGGTTGCGAATACATGACCGGTGGCGCTGCGGTTGTTTTAGGCAAGACTGGCCGCAACTTCGCGGCAGGCATGTCTGGCGGACGAGCATTCATTTTGGATCTCGACCCTCGATTGGTCAACGGCGAGATGGTGGATGTTTTGCCATTGCCAGCGAACCAAGAAGAACCACTGCTCGCAATCCTGAAGGACTACTTCGCCGAGACCGGTTCAGATGTAGCGCATGGACTAATTGAGAGCTGGGCGAGCGAGAAGTCACGCATTTCTTTGGTGATGCCTCGTGACTATGCCCGCGTTCTCGAAGTTATCGAACGAGCAGAGCGCGAAGGCGTCTCGGCAGATACCGCAATCATGGAGGCTCTCAATGGCTGATCCCAAAGGATTTCTCACCACTCCACGCGAGACGCCGAAACGTCGTCCGGTAGATGTGCGCATCAAGGATTGGAAAGAGGTTTACCTCGAGCAGGATTTCACTGATCTGCAGAAGCAGGCCGGACGTTGCATGGATTGTGGAATCCCGTTCTGTCATTCGGGTTGCCCACTCGGCAATTTGATTCCTGAATGGAACGACTTGATCTGGCGTGGCGAGAAGCGCGAGGCGATAGATCGGTTGCACGCAACCAACAACTTCCCGGAATTCACTGGTCGACTCTGCCCTGCACCATGTGAAACCGCGTGCGTGGTAGGTATCAATACTGATGCGGTAACAATCAAGCAGGTAGAACTACGGACCATTGAAGAAGCTTTTGCTAACGGCAATGTCGTGCCGCTTCCATCAGAGCGCATGACCGGTAAGACTGTTGCTGTTATCGGTTCTGGCCCAGCGGGCCTTGCTGTTGCGCAACAGCTGACTCGCGCTGGTCACACCGTCGCGGTCTACGAGCGTGCTGACAAGCCAGGCGGATTGCTTCGTTACGGAATTCCAGAATTTAAAATGGAGAAGGCGATTCTCGATCGTCGCATTCATCAGATGGAGCAAGAAGGAACCCGCTTCCGTAGCGCTGTGAACGTAGGCGTAGATGTCACAGGCGCACAACTGCGTGCCAAATACGACGCGGTAGTTCTTGCGGTTGGTTCAACCAACTGGCGCGATCTCTCGGTTCCTGGCCGCGAGTTCAAGGGCGTCTATCAAGCTATGGAATATCTGCCATGGGGCAATAAGCAAGGATTGAACGAACTTCCGGGTCAGCCTCCGATTAATGCTGCTGGAAAGCACGTGGTCATTCTTGGTGGCGGCGACACTGGCGCTGATTGCTTGGGTACTGCGATTCGCCAAGGTGCGGCAAGCGTGACTCAACTCGAGATCATGCCGCGACCAGCCGATGAGCGACCTTCATCTCAACCATGGCCGACATACCCAATGATTTATCGAGTCAGCAGTGCACATGAAGAAGCCGGTGAGCGTCTCTATGCGGTCTCTACCGAAGAGTTCTTGGGTGACACCGATGGAAATCTGCGCGCGATCAAACTTGTTGAAACTCAGTTCGTGAACGGCAAGTTTGAAAAGGTCGCAGGGTCAGAACGCGAGATTCCAGCTGATCTTGCTTTCTTGGCGATGGGTTTTGTTGGTCCCGAGAAGAGTGAACTCTTGCAACAACTCGAAGTTGATTTCGATGAGCGCGGGAACGTTAAGCGCGATGCGAAGTTTGCTACCAAAACCGAAGGCGTATTTGTCTGTGGCGATGCGGGCCGAGGCCAGTCGTTGATTGTCTGGGCTATTGCCGAAGGGCGTTCAGCGGCAGCAGCGGTAGATGAATATTTGGTGGGGGAGACCCAACTTCCGGCACCTATCGCGCCCACTGCACGACCATTGATGGTCTAATCGCTCACACGCTTGTGGGCTTACTAATCAGTAAGCTAATTTGAAATCGTAACTAAGTTAAGGTTGAGGTATGCGTAGAGCGAAAATTGTGTGCACGATGGGTCCGGCAGTCGAAGCCCCTGAAAAAGTTAAAGAGCTGGTTGCGGCCGGCATGAATATGGCCCGCCTCAATTTGTCTCACGGTCGTTATGACGAGCATCAGGCACGCCTTGACTCAGTGCGCAAGGCTGCCGCGGATGCGGGCAAGGCTGTAGCGATCTTGGTTGACCTTCAGGGGCCAAAGATTCGATTGGCTCGATTTGCTGACGGCCCACACGAGCTTAAGCGCGGCGATATTTTCACGATCACCACCGACGATGTTCAAGGCACCAAAGAGCGAGTTGGCACTACCTACAAAGGACTGCCCGGAGATTGCAAAGCCGGCGATCGCATTCTGATTGATGATGGCAAAGTAACTGTTGAAGTTGTCGAGGTTAAGGGCAACGATGTCGTCACCAAATGTATTGAGCCTGGATTCGTCAGCAACAATAAGGGAATTAACCTTCCTGGTGTCGCAGTATCCGTACCCGCGCTATCGGAAAAGGATCGCGACGATCTGCGTTGGGGACTACGTGCAGGTGCGGATTTCATCGCGCTCTCGTTCGTACGTAACGCCGCCGACATCAAAGATGTTCACACCATCATGGATGAAGAAGGAATCCGCCGGCCAGTGATTGCAAAGATTGAGAAGCCGCAAGCGGTCGACAATCTGGAAGAAATTGTTGCCGCATTCGATGGCATCATGGTCGCTCGTGGCGACTTGGGTGTCGAGATGCCGATTGAAGAAGTTCCGTTGGTGCAGAAGCGCTGTGTCCAGCTAGCGCGCGAAGCGGCAAAGCCGGTCATCGTTGCGACTCAGATGTTGGATTCGATGATTACGAATTCCCGTCCGACTCGTGCGGAGGCAACGGATTGTGCCAATGCTGTGCTCGATGGCGCCGATGCGTTGATGCTCTCTGGCGAGACCAGCGTGGGTGAGTTTGCTATTGAAGCCGTTCAAACTATGGCGCGCATTATCGAGCGCACCGAAGAAACTATGCTGGATCGGATTCCAGCGCTTCGCTTTGCTCCTCATACCAAGGGTGGCGCGATAACTAAGGCGGCGGTCGAGGTTGGCACCACGCTCGGCGCGAAGTTCTTGATTGCATTTACGCAATCCGGTGATTCAGCGCGACGCATGTCTCGCTTGCGCTCACCGATTGCGATGTTGGCGATTACGCCTGAGGTTGCTACCTATAACCAATTGGCGCTCTCATGGGGCGTTGAGCCGGTGATTTCGCCGATTGTTCAGCACACCGATGAAATGGTGATTCAAGTTGATACGATTTTGATCGAATCTGGGCGCGCACAAAAGGGCGAGAACGTCGTAATTGTCGCCGGTGCGCCTCCCGGAATCCCGGGATCGACCAATGCAATGCGAATTCACCGGGTTGGCGATGCCGTGGGTGGAGCAGCTGCGGCCTACCGGAACTAGTAAGAACAAGCTCGCGCTTAACCTGATTGAGCGTGATTTCGTTCTGGCGTAACCCCGAATTAGCCGCAGAAGTAATTCTCGTTATAATTCTAGCGTTCGCGAGAACACCAGCCTCGGTACTCCAACGGTAGAGAGGGCGGACTCAAAATCCGCACAGTGTCGGTTCAAATCCGACTCGAGGCACATGACAGATTCAGCCCAGGCTTCTGCGAATAGCGGTTCGCGCTACCGCATCTTGGTGGCTGAAGATGAAGCAATCATCCGACTTGATCTCGTGGAAATGCTGAAGGAAGCTGGATACGACGTCGTCGCCCAAGCAAGCAATGGGGTAGAGGCGGGTG
>Ga0214171_1000349_pt1 | contig 16623 bp, 15 predicted proteins | sample TroBogEpilimnion_40_FD_153009 | JGI IMG/M metagenome (GOLD analysis project Ga0214171, IMG submission 153009) | Freshwater microbial communities from Trout Bog Lake, WI - 02JUL2007 epilimnion | ecosystem: Environmental > Aquatic > Freshwater > Lake > Epilimnion/Euphotic zone | place: Trout Bog... | reverse complement strand
TTCTGCACGCGGGGATCGGCGGTGGAGCCTTCTATCTCGATGTAGAAGCGGTACTTGTTGGGCTGGCCGCGGATGGGGCGAGATTCGAGGCGCTTCATGTTGATGCTGTTCTCGCTCAGCGGAGTGAGGAAACGGCAGAGGCTGCCGGGGCGGTCTGGCAGCTCGACGATGAGAGCGGTGCGGTTGTGATCAAGAGACGGCGTGTTGGCTGTGTGGCCGATGAGATAGAACTGGGTGATGTTTGGCACCTCGCCTGCGATGGGGAAGTGCAGGATCTGCAGGCCATGGAGATCGGCGTTTTGGCGCGGACCGATGGCGGCGGCACCCGGCGTGGCGACGGCTTTTTCGGCTGCTTTCGCTGTGCTGGGCTCCACCACGCGCTTTACGTCTGGGTAATGGGCCTTGAGCCAGTCATCCCCATGATAGAAGGGCATGGCATGCGAGTGGATGGAAGTGATGGGCGCCCCTGCCCTGCCGAGCAACGCGAGTTTCACATCGAGCGTGAGTTCTTCGAGAATGGACAAGGTGCTGCGGGTGTCCACCAAGCGGTCCACGGTGTCGATGATGAAACCGCCGGAAGAGTTTTCGATGGGCACGATGCCCAGTGCGTCTGGGTTCGTGGCGAGGAAATCAAAGACATCGCCTACATTGTCGCGCAGGCTGACCGCCAGGCCGGGAAAACGCATCTGCGTGATCAGATGCGAAAAACTGCCCTCGGGACCGAGGCAGGCGATGGTTGGCGGCGGATTCATGCGAGCGGTGCATGCTGCTGCGGTGGATGCGCATGGTCAAGCTGAGTCATCGCTCTCAAAGCAACGCCATAAATGCCTCTGGCGTGACAACCTGCGGCGCGTGCTTGCAGCATCACATTGGTGTCGAGAACCACGCGCATATTCAGGCATAGGGATGCCTGGCCCGATGGGCGCTCACTGCCTGTTCGATCAATGCTGGATCATGCTTTCCCAGTAAGCGGTCGGCTTCAGCTTCCTCACTCATTTGGGCAAACAACCAGCGGCGTTCGAACTCGACGAGCAGATCATTCACGGCGGCGATGGCACCATCGCTGAAAGCATCCAATTTTTGGTGCAAAAGCGGGCGCAGCTCTTGCGGATTCAGGTTAGCAGTTGACGCGCTCATGGCCAGAAGATGCGGTACCAGGCTCCTTTTAGCAAGCACCACGCTCTGGATTTCAGCGCCACCTCGCGTTGATTGCGATATGCGCCGCCGCTGGAAAACCCTTCTCATCACCCTGCTCGTGCTGGTGGCAGGTGGTTGGTGGGGGCTGCCTTGGTTGCTGCCCTTGCCGGAGTCGTTGCTAAAGCCGCCGCCAACCTCCACGCTTTATCTCGCGCGAGACGGCACGCCGCTACGGCATCTGCTGAATGAAGATGGCACGCGCTCCGCACCGCCGGTGACTTACGCGGAGATTCCGCCTGTGCTGGTGCATGCGCTGCTGGCAGCAGAGGACAAACGCTTCTTCTCGCATGGAGGCATTGATTTGATCGCGGTGGTGCGTGCGGGATGGGACAACGCGCGCAGCGGGCACATCGTCTCCGGTGCTTCGACGATTCACCAGCAGCTCATCAAGAACACCACGCCGCAAACGGGCAAGCGCACGCTGGGGATCAAGGTCGCTGAAGCGCTGCGCGCCCGCCGCCTGGCGATGTCCTGGAGCCGCGAGGAGGTGCTCGCCGCTTATGCGAATCGCATCTCTTTTGGCAATCTCATGACAGGGGTCGCGACGGCTGCGTCCGGCTATTTTCACAAACCGCTCGGTGATCTCACGCCTGCTGAATGTGCGCTGCTGGCCGCACTGCCACAGTCTCCGGCGCGGCTGAATCCGTTTCGCAACCTGGAGGGTGTGCTGCCTAGGCAGAGGCGCATCCTGGACAAGATGCATGAGTTGCATTGGCTGGATGATGAGCAGCATCGCGTCGCCTTGAGCCAGAAGATCGTGCTGCAACGATTCAGCGGAGGCTTTGAGGCCCCGCATGCGGTGGAGATGCTGCGTGGAGCAGGGCATGGAAGCACGATCCGCACTACCCTCAATGCCACGCTGCAGCAGCAGGTTGAAACGACCATTGCGCAGCGATTGAAGATGCTGAAAGGACGCCATGTCACGCACGCGGCGGCGGTGGTGATTGAGAATGCCACGGGGGCGGTGCTGGCGCTGGCGGGGTCGCGGGATTTTTTTGCGCAGGACGGCGGGCAGCTCAATGGAGCGTGGGCCGCGCATTCGCCGGGATCGGCGATGAAGCCGTTTACCTACCTGCTCGCCTTTGAGCGTGGGGCCACGCCTGCTAGTATTGTCGCGGATCTGCCTGTCGAATTTGCCACTTCATCCGGCACGTATCGTCCTGAAAATTTCTCGCTGCGCAGCTATGGACCGATGACGTATCGCTACGCGCTCGGCAACTCGCTCAACATCTCTGCGGTGCGTGTGCTGGATTCCATCGGCGGTGCTGAGGCGCTGCTGCCGAAGCTGCGGGAGCTCGGTATGAGCACGCTCAACGAAGACGCGGCGCACTACGGTCTGGGCCTGACTATTGGGAATGCCTCGGTGCGCCTTGTGGAACTTGCGAATGCTTATGCGTGTCTCGCGCGGTTGGGGCGGTTCAAGGCGTGGACGCTGCTGCAGGATGATCGTGCTGCCGAAGAACGGCTGCTGGGAGAGAACGAGAGCTGGCTCATCGCTGATATTTTGAGTGACAATCAGGCGCGGGAGATGGCCTTCGGGAGCTGGTCGGTGCTGCGGCTGCCGTTCAAGTGTGCCGTGAAAACCGGCACGAGTTCCACCTTTCGCGACAACTGGACACTGGGGTACACGGCGGAATTTACGGTGGGTGTCTGGGTGGGGAATTTTGACAACACGCCGATGCAAGATGTTAGCGGCGTGACGGGGGCTGGGCCGATCTTCCGTGATGTGATGCTGCATTTGCATGAGAAACACCCGGCCACGTGGTTTGCGATGCCGAAGGGGATTGTGCGTGCGCGCATTGATCCGCGCACGGGTAAACGTCTCACGCCGCAAGCGCCGGCGGCGCGGGTGAGTCGTGAGGAGTTTTTCGTTGCTACGAAGCTTCCGCCTCTCGCGCAAGCAGGGGATTACGATGCGCGGGGTCGTGCGATTCTGCCGCATGAGTATGCTGGGTGGATTGGCAGCAATGCGAACTGGCTGGGGGATTTGGTCACGACTGCTGAGAGTGATGCAAGACCAGTGCTGCGCATTACGAATCCGATTCCTGGAACGGTGGTGATTCTTGATCCGGATATTCGGAATCGTGGCAGCCGTTTGCTGCTGCAGGTCGCGGGGTCAACTCAAGCGCGCTGGAGCTGCAAGACGCTGGAGATTCGCAATGAAGGCGTGCACGCTTTTGCCATTCTCAAGCCTGGGAGGCATGAGATGGAGGTGCGTGATGAGGCGAGTGGGTTGACTGCGAAGACGTTTGTGATTGTGCAGGAAGAGTAGATTAACTTTGCAGTCGCGAAGAAATCACAGAAGTGAGCCAAGGGCGGAAGTGCTGGCATACCTACGGCATGCGACCTTGAGATGGGAGTGAGGTGCGCGTGATCCAGGGGTGGTGCGCGTGCCTCGCTTACCCCTGGCTACCGGCTGTGATCCCTCCGGGATCGTACCGGAGGACTGGGAGAATTGCGACACATGCCAAAGGTCGATTATTCGGCAAGCCGCTCCCGATAGACCTGCCGTGCGTGGTCATAGGCTGCGACGGCATCGGCGTGCTCTTTGGGATCGATGAGCGCCTCTTTTTGTGACCAGCATTGATCGACGCATTTGAGGCACCATTCGAGGCTGCGTTTTTCGCGGATGGGTTTGCCCGCAACGATGACGAAGATGGGATTGGTGTGAGAGCTGGCGCGGATGCGCAGGGCAACCCAGCAGCTCTTGGTGATGGGCACGTCGAAGCTCATCTCACGCGTGACGCCATCTGCGGTGATGTTTTTCTGGGCGACGGCGACGCCGTTTACAATGACTTCGACGGGGACGTTGTGTGAGGCTCCGCGGCGGGCGCGTTCAAGATCCCAGAAGGGTTTTTGATCAACGGGCGCGGATTGAATTTCGGGATGAAGATCGTCATCCAGAAGTGCGGCGATTTTGGCGGTGAGCTTGATCGTGGCGGGCTTGGCGAGCTTGAGTTCGCTGCCGTTAACGCCGAGTTCCTGAGCGTTGGCCTTGAAGTCCATGAGGTGGCTCTTGCCATCGCTGACATAGGCGCGGCCAGCGCGGATGCCTTCGCACCAGGCGTCGTAGCTGAGGCGGCCGTCGAGTTTCACGTAGGCACGACCGAGACCGACGCGCTCGCCATAGATGCAGGGGAAATCGGTTTCGCCGCTGATGCGGGTGCGGAAGCCGGCATTGAGGGTGTGATACCAGATGTTCAGCTCCCAGGTGTGCGGGGTGTCCACCATGGAGAGGAAATCGACGGCAGGCACGGGTTTGCCATCCGGGCCTTCCACCCTGTGGGTGACATCGACGATGTATTCATTGGCGCCGATGCCGTTGAAGGGCGGGATGATGTAGTTCGGGAGTTCGTCGGTGGCGCTGGGGATGCCGAGTTTGTAGTTCTGCTTTCGTGCCGGATCATTTTCCGCGAGCGGCTGCAGCCCCCAGCCACTGTGGGCGGGGCCGCAGAGGGCACCTTGTTTTTTGGCCCATTTGAGCGTGTTCAGGCAAAGAGTGGGCCAGTGGGCGGTGCTGTCGCCACCGGGGTACATCTGCTCCTTGAGCTTGAGCAGGCAGAGGTGACCGCTCTTGTGACTGCCGAAGCCGCTGACCTCGACATCGTAACGCAGCAGGAAGGGGAAGCGCGATTCCTTGTCCTCCGTGCCGGTGAAGAACTGCTTTTGGTAATCGAAGCAGGGGCCCCAGGTGAGGTTGGTGCCGATCTTCAAATCTTCGCCCATGCAATGCCGCGCCATGTCAGGCGCATGCACGCCCATGGTCGGCACGGAGTAGTGGGCGCAGCCTGCGGCGTGGATGTGATGATCGCCGCTCCACCAGCCGAGCTTGCTGGGATCGATCCAGCGCTGGACCTGAAATTTCAGGGCCGTGTTCTTGCCCGCGATCTTCACCTTGCGCTGCTCCGGCACGGATTCCGGGCCGCGGCGGAAGGTGATGTCGTAGTCGCCATCAGGGAGTTTTAACACTTCACCATCGCCGCGATAGATCTGCGGATGGAAGAAAAAATCTGGGGCGATGCGCTTGATCTGGCTGGGGTAGATGCGTCCGGCGTGGTCTTTGATGAGAAGCTCGGCGATGCAGGGCCTGCCGTTTTCATCGGTGATGTTCAGCGCCACATCGCGCGCGGGCAGGCAGTCAAAGAGAACGCTGGTTTCATTGCGGAAACCGAGATCCTGCGTGCCCTGGCCGGTGTCGAAGCTGAAGACGGCTTCGCGTTTTCCGGCCTCGCTGCTGTAGAGCTGGATGATGCGATATTCGACGCCGAGCCCGCTGAGAGTGGGCTGCAAGGGCGGTGACTCAAACATCTGCAGGTCGAGCCAGCGTGCGGCGAGGGCCGGCGGGCCGGGATCACGGGGCCGGGCATTCGGTGCCACGGGCGGGGAGCCTTTCACATAGACTTCCTTGGCCTGCGGACTGCTGGCGGCGAGCTTTGCGGTGACGCCGGCTTCGTTTTCGACACGAACGAGGTACTGCCGCCAGCCGGATTCATCGAGGACGGCTTTGGCCGAGCCGCGCTCAACCTTCACGCGCTGTTCGGGTGTGATCGTGACGAGGAAGAGAGCGTGCGCATCGAGCACGGTTTGCGCTTTGGAAACAGAGGCCGCGTCATGGGCCTTGATGCAGGCCCGCAGTGTGGTGAGTTCGGCCGGATTGAACGGCGAGCCCAGAAAGGAGGCCGCATCCATGAGGCGCTGGGTGGCAGTGAAGAAGGGCTGGGGTTCGACCTCGGCGGAGTTTGCCAGACGTGCACCAACGAGGAAGGCAGCCATCCAAAGTGAAGTCTTCATGCCAACAAAACGCTCCCAACGCGGGCGACTTGCGGCTCAGATGCTGCGCAGCCGCTGCATGATGCTTTTTGGATCCTGTCTCAGATCAAGCAGCGCGTGCAGAATGATCCCCCGCCGCTCAACTATATAGAACAAACCGAAGTGGCGTTTAAATACCAGCACCCGCCTGATGTTGCCGCGATGAACGACAGGCCCGATCTCAGGAAACACCTCCAGCAATCGGACCGAAGAGAGTACTTCCTCAAAGAAATGATCTCCCGTGCCTTCCTCCCAAAGCTCCTGCTGTTCGTAGAGACGCTGGGCGTCGGCCTCGGCACCGAGTGTCCAAACAGCGGTCATGCACGGGATGCCGCGATGCGTTTCTTGAGTTCCTGAATGCCTGCGGCCACCTGTTCCGTGCTGCGCACGGCGGCAGGATTTGCCTCATATTCCTGCATCCGTTCATCAAGCAACGCCGCCGTCTCGGCTGTGATCTCGCTGTCACGAGAAACATCCTGCCATAGCTCCGAAACGAGCCGCAGCTTTTGATCCACGGTGAGCGCACTCAAGGCGGGCATGGTTTCCAGAATCATGGGGAAACATGCCCTCAGCATGGCTGCTGGCAACGGCTTCTTTTGGATGCGATTGACCGCTCACACCACCACCAGCACGATGGCGCTCATCATCAGCAGGGCACCGGCGAGACGCCAGCGCATGACTTTGGGGCCGAGGTGCTGCTCGGCGTTCATGAACCAGTGGCCGATCATCCAGACGAGAGCCACGCTGAGGAGTCCGCGCGAGGCGTAGACGATGTTGGCCGAGGTGGCCTTGCCAAAGACGGCGAGGGTACTGACGAAGATGATGCTCTGAGTGCCGAGCAGGACCGAACCCCCAACGAGCCATGGCCATGCCTGGACTCGAATGGCGCTCAGGGGGGCGGAAAAACGGAAGATGAGACCGAAGGAGAGAAGGGCATTGATCCAAAAAATGCAGGGCAGCAGACGGCCGACGCCCCAATATGGACCCCACTTCTGCACCAGCACATCAAAGATAGCGAACGCCACCGCCCCGATGCCACCGGCGACGAAGGTGATCAGCAAATGACGCGGCGGCTGGCCGGCATCCTTGCGATTGAGGAAGGTGATGCCGAGCACGCTTAAAAAGGCGGCGATCCAAAGTTTCACCCCCACGGCTTCACCAATCAGCAACGGAGTGAAGAAGGCGACGAGGATGACCTTCAGCCCAAATACCGGCACGGCGACAGAGACATCCCCTTTCTCCAAGGCCAGAAACTGCGCGAGCTGGCCGACGAAGAGGCACATGGCGATCACACCGGGCTGCCACAGATCGACGATTTCCACCGGTGGTCCGCCGAGCAGCCAGAGGAAGGAAAAAAGGCCCGCGACGATCAAATTTGCGACAAACGTGGTGCGCCACAGTCCGACACCGAGGTCACTGGAGCGCTTCAGCACTAAAGCACCAAAAGCATACAGAAGAGCGGCAATGAGCGGGAAAAGCGTGGTGGCAAAGGCTGGGGACACCCTCGCCATTAACACGTGGGCGCGGGGTAGCAAGCCCGAGGAGTTTGGTCATCAAAACCAGCCACTTGCCATGCGCAGTGCGCTCGCTAAGCAAAGATTCCCCTCCAACCTATTTTCCATGAGCGCCTCTTTCCCCGAACAATCCGTCGCCGTCCTCTTCAGTGGTGGCGACGCGCCCGGCATGAATGCTTTCCTGCGTGCCATCGTGCGCCTGGGCCTGAACCGCGAAAAAATCGCCGTGCTCGGCATTCGCGACGGCTACCGCGGCCTGGTCCGCACCGCACGCGCCGTCAATGACGATGCGGAAGCTCTGGTACGCCTGAAACAAGACATCGCCGCCCACACCGGTCGCGCAGGCCTGATCTCTGAGCAGTTGCACATCATCCAGATGGACCACGCCAGCGTGAGCGGCATCATGGGCAAGGGCGGCACCATCCTTGGCTCCGCCCGCTGCCTGGAATTTCACGACAAAAAGGTGCGCGACAGCGTCATCAAGCTCCTCAAAAACCTCAACGTGCGCGCCTTGGTCGTCGTTGGTGGGGATGGCTCGCTCACGGGGGCCCGGCTGCTCGCAGAAGAAAGCGACCTGCGTGTCATCGGCATTCCCGCGACCATTGATAACGACCTGCAATTCACCGACATGGCGCTGGGAGTCGATACAGCGGTCAACACGCTCGTCTGGGCGGTGGATCACTTCATCGATACCGCGCGCAGCCACCGCCGCGTGATGGTGCTGGAAACGATGGGACGTGCCAGCGGCGACCTAGCCCGTATGGCTGGCTTGGCCTCGGGTGCGGAAATGATCATCACCCCCGAAACGGGTGCGCTGAATGAAGAAGCCATGAAAAAGCTGGCGGCCAAGATCGAAGGCGCCATGACACGCGGCCGCGGCCACGCCATCGTACTCGTGGCGGAAGGTGTGGAGTTTGACCCGCCCCAGAAACGCAACCGTGCCTACGTACTGATGGATGCCTTCCAGCAATACTTCCAACGCGCCGGAGCCCCCTTCCCCGACCTCGAAGTGCGTCCTTCCGTGCTCGGCCATTTGCAGCGCGGCGGCCACACCACGCCGCAGGACTGCCTGCTCGCGGCACGTTTTGCGGATTGCGCCTGGACCAGCATCCAGCAGAACAACGGCAGCAGCGGCATCACCGCGCTGCGCAAGAATGTCGTCGAAATCGTCCCCTACGGCGAGCCTGACATGCCCGAGCGCGCCGCCTTCTCCCGTGAGATGGAGCGCCTGCATGATGATTTGAGTTCGTGGTAAGCGAGCAGGAAATTCGTTGAGAGATAGTCAGGGTGTGTCTTCCGGCACCTCTGACTACCTTGGCTGGCTTTTCAGTTCTTCACCCAGCGATCCATCCATTTCACGGTCTTCTCCCACATCTCGGGGAGATAGACGTGGCCGACGCCGGGGTAGATGGTGTTTTCGAAATGCGACGGTGCCTCTTTGCCATGCAGTGCGTACACGCGGCTCACGATGTCGCCAATGTGGCGCACGCCATCGGTGGGTGAGCCGCTGTCTTGATCACCGGTCATGAACAGCATGGGGCGTGGTGCGCCGAGTGCGATGACAGCCTCGGTGTCGAAGTGCTTGAGCATGCCCGGCACGAAGTAGTAAATGCCGTGCGCCTTGAGCATGCCGGCGCGGATGAGCTCTTCGTAGCGTGTCATGCAGCCCACGCATACGGCGGCACGCGGGCGGTCATCCAACGCCATGATCCACCAACTGCGGGTGGCACCCATGCTGATGCCCGTGACGCCGATGCGCTGCGTGTCCACCTCGGGGCGGGTGCAGAGATAATCGAGAGCGGTGAGATCATCGCGAATCATCATGCCCCAGAGTGTGCGTCCGGCCCAGAGATTGAATTTGGCAGCGGTCATCTCGCCGTTGCCGCCTTTTTGCTGCGGGCCATCGGGGCCGTGGCCGTTGCGCTCGCCAAAGCAGGGCGCGTCGATACCCAGCACCACATAACCAGCTGCCGCCAGCGCCGGGCCTGCGGCTATGGGGGTAGCATTCGTTTGCAGCAGCTCCTGCTTGCCGCTGTCATACTGGCCGCCATGCCAGTGGCAGTAGAGGATGGCAGGGGCCTTGCTCTGCGCTGTGGCCGTCTTTGGTGCGAAGACATAACCCTTTACGATCTCGCCTGCGCCATTGTCGAATTGGAGGGTCTCCAGCGTATAGCTGCCTTTGTCCTCGCGAGCCGTCACTTGAAATGAAGAGACAGCCGGGCGCGGCGGCAGATCGCCGAGGAGTTCGTTTAACTTCGTGCGGATCTGAGTCCGCTGCTGCTGCCATGTGTCGAGGGAGGCAGGCACCTGCAACGGCGGGGCGATCTTCGCCTTCGCCAGCCAGGCATCAGCGACGGCATTGGGTTCAGCGGCTTGCATGCAGGAAAGAAGAACGATGGAGCAAAGAAGTATTGGGCGCATGCTCGGCGTGATTAGGGTCCAGCTACGGACGATAGATGAGAATAGAGGAAGGCTTCAAGGTCCAGTTGTATCCGGTCAAGGCACACAGGTTGTCGATGATCTCGAGCGCATTACGGCCTCGCAGACGCACATTGATCCGCCCGCCAGCAGCTTTCTCGGCTTCTCTCAGCACAAAGCTTCCGACCGTCCTCCTATCAGGAGAATATTTTTTGGACTCAATCATCAAATGTTCCACAGCCTCTTCGAGAGTTCCTACGAACACAAACTCTGGGAACACGGTCGCTTGGAGCCAGCCTCGCCAAGTCCGCCCCGAATGAGTCCACTGGTTAGACATTGGGGGCTTACCCGTCCATGGCAGTTCCTGGGGAAATTGCTGCGGTTCCCAGCCTGAAGCGGTAATCCCTGCCAACAGCATCAACATTGCCACAAAAGGATACCGCGGATTCATGCACGCTGCGCCATGAGAGCCTTGGAACGTTCGATGGTGGCCTTGAGTTCCTCATCCAGCACCGCGAGCAGTTCTGCTGGCACCGGCTGCTCAGGTGCCAATTTCCATGCCTGCATAAGTTGTTGCAGGCGCTCTTGCTGCGCAGCACCAAAAAAACGATCTGGCTTCATCGACTGAACGAGGACCAGGGAGGCAGACTGGTCATCCGTAAACTGGGCGCTAATGGCATCCAGTGCCGCCCCAGCCGTCTTGCCTTTGGCCTGGCGCTTCCCCAGGACTGCCATAAAACCAGTCTCGGCAGCCGAGTCGGGAAGGTCAGGAAGAATGGCCACCGTAGTCATGACGGCATGATACGTCCTGATCACGGCAATTCAAGTCTCGTGCAATTTTGCCCCACCCTCCACGTTCTCACGGCCCATCCCACCCCAACCATGAAACACACTTCCCTATTCACCCTGACGCTCGCTCTTGCCGCCTTCGCTGCACGTGCGGAGGACAAGCAGCTGCTCGCCATTCCCGGCAAGGTCATCTATGAAAACAAATTCAGCGACGGTGCGGGCGCACCGTGGAAGGCGGCCAAGGGCAAGTGGGAAGCGGTGGACGGCGTACTGCGCGGCTCTGAACTCGAAGCTGACAAGCATGGCGCGGTGAACCGCCTGCCCAACAAGCTGAAGGACTTCATCATTGAGTATGAGTTCAAGTTTTCCGGGGCCAAGAGCACCAGCCTTTCCATCAACGCGATCAAGGACCACATGGCGCGCATCATGATCACGCCGAAGTCAGTGACGGTGCAGCGCGATGACAACGACCATGAAGGACCCGACAAGGCCGTTATTTTCGCCCGATTCCCCACGGAACTCGGCGAAGGCTGGCACAAAGTCCGCCTTGAAATGGTGGGTGATAAAATGCTCGGCAAGGTGGACGACCTCGTCGCCTGGGGTGCCAATGACCTCTTCCTGACTGAGAAGGCCAGCCCCGGCTTCACCGTCAGTGGCCAGTCGGTGGATTTCCGCAACTTCGCCATGTACGAAGCGACCCTCAATCCTGGCTGGGAAGAGGTGAAAGGCACTCTGCCAAAGCCCGGCGAAAAGGTCGCTGCCCCTGCGAAAGCGGCGGCGAAGAAGAAGGCGCCATAAGGCGGCGAATTGACTTTGCCATGCGTCCTCGTTAAAAAGGCGCATGGCATTTCCCATTCGTTCCCCTCGTGATCTGGTCGGCGGCATCGCCGTCTTTGGCCGCATCCTCGATAAAATTCGTCTCAACGCCAAGGAAGGCAAACTGCCCGACGGATACCATCTGGGCTATCTGGCAGGCAGCCGCACCTTCGATGAGCGTGTGTGCAAGTTTCTCGGGGTGGATTTCAGTGAACTCTCGGAGCGCACGCTCGCAGGCGGCACCGATGAGGAAATTCTGGAATGGTGCTGCCTAAATGGTAACCGACCCACGGCGGAACAGATCGAGATTTGGAACGGCTTCATGCACAAACGCGGCTGGCGCGATGCGGCCTCCGAAGGGCTCATCAAGCAGCGCGCAGAAGCCGGACTCGGCCATCGCGAAGACCTGGTGACGTTCTTTGACATGATGGATGTCGAAGAAGGCCGTGCGCCGTGATCAGAACCCGCGTGGAGCCATTGAGTAGAGGCCCATGGTGACGTCGTAGGCGTCGAGCATGGCCATGCGCTTCAGCTCATGCCCCGCGCCCCAGGAGTCGGTGAAGATCACCTGGTTCTTGGCCAGATTGTAGCCGATGACCATGCGCATGTGGCCGCCCCTGGTCTGCCCTGCATTTGGCAGCGGAGGAATTTCCGGCTTCTCCCCGAGTATCAATCCCCACAGCAGCGGCACACCTTTGTCGGTGTAATCTTTGACGATGGAGATGAACTCCTTTTCAGACACACGACGCTTGCCGTTGTTGGCGTAGTAAAGCTCAGGGTTCACAAGGGGTTTGAAGGTGACTTTGAAGGCACCATCGATCTTAGCGAGGCTCTTCTGCATGGTGCCTATGTTGGCACCGCTTTCAGAATCAACGCTGACGAGCTTTGCCATCTCATGCTGGTCACAGGGAATGCGCATGTACTCAAAGAGTCGCTGGCAACTCGCTGCCACGCAGTAGCCTTTCTGCCCCTGATCCACCATGGGCACGCCGGAAATATAGACATCTACTTCGGGTGTCTTTTTCACACGCTGGAGCAATTCCATGCGCTGCACGCCGATGGCCATCTTGCCCATGCTCCAGTCGGCCTGGTTGGGCGCTGCGAGTTTCAGGCGGAGGAACTCGGGCTTGGTCGCTTTGCCAGGGGTGTTGTACTCATTGTATTCAAGCAGAGCAATGCCGCTGGGGGAAGACCAGTTCCAGCCGGTGACAGGCAGCGCCGCGTTGGAAGACCCCATCTGCTTTTTGGGAGCCACTTTCATGACTTGGCTGAGGTTCTGCCCAATCGCTTTGAAAAGGCGGTCAAATTCCTTCACTTCGATGTCACCGGAGTCACCGCGATTGTAGAAGGAGATCGTGGCGCGTGCTGCTTTGCCATTCACGAATTCCAGAATGGCTTCTTCAACTTTGATGGAACCGCCAAACAGGGTGAGCTTGGTCTCCACATTGCTAAACATGTGCCGGGAGAAACGCGCGCGGTCCTTGCTGGCGCTCATCCATTCGAACTGAGGCGGTTTCTGCTGCTTGTCCTGATTTTCGAGTTTCAGCACGTAGTTCTTCTCAAAACTGTCCGCCCTCCATTTCCACAGCTCCGCGAAATTCAGCAGCGCATCGAGGTTGGCGGAAAGCTCGGGCAGTTTGCGCTCCTGGGCCAGTGTCAGACATGGGAGGCAAGCGACTAAGAAAACGCAAAGGATGGAAGCAAGACGAAGCATGCGGGCAGTTTTACCCGCTTCGCACCGCTGGTGTCAATCATTGTCCACGTTTCGAGGCAGTCTAAAGGGCCGCAGAACGAGCGCGCAATGCTAGGCATCTTCTTTCTTCTTTTTCGTTCCTCACCACGCGCGCCTGCCGTTGCGGTTGAACTCAGGCCAAGAGGTGATGCTTTCAATGCTGAACCCGGCCGCTTAGGTTCTCTGCAATTCCGTTTGTCAGACAGTTGTAGCCTGACACAGTTTCCCTGCTCGGCCTGCTGATTAAGCCGCAGCTCTGCGGTGAGGTGGCCTACTTGGAGAGTTTCAAGGCGAAGAAGAGAGATCTCAAATCCACGGCCCTTGAGACTCATGTTGCCAACTATCGACTCCTGACCCTTTCTTGCTCTTCGCCTCAAAACTCTATGGGACGCCTGTGATTCATCTCCATTGTTTCCGTCGTGTGCGTTGCCCTTGACTGCGGCCAATGCCCGACATCAAAACAAAGAAAATCAGCAGTCCAACAGGCCCAGTGCCGAAGCAGATGAGTCCGCCAATAATCACAGCTAGGATCAACGAGAGGATAAGCAAAGCTGCTTTAATAAAATCAATTGCTGTAGAAATCCGTGGCCTATTTTGAGAGACCGCCGCAGGCTTATCTTTCTGATCAATGTCAAAGTTGATGACTTCCTGCTTGCGCCAGCAGGCGGGAAGAATGTCCCAAAGCTGCTTAAGTGGACCTGATTTGGGTGGGGATTGCAACTGTGCTGCCTTTTCTGCAATGATTTCTCTCAACAAGCTCTCACGGGTCGACTCATCGAAACGCCAGTCTTCCTTGTAGCCGTGCTTTGTGGCCGTGTTATCCATCTCCTTCTCGTAAATATTTTGCACGCCCCATTGAATCAGCTTTCTGCGTTGATCTGGATCGAGCGCATAAAAATCACGATGCGTTGTCTTCTCATCGGAGATTGCATCTTGTGCTTTCTCGCTGTGTTCAACCTCAATGAAGACGCCTGTGTCATTCAATGGTGCAGCGGGAATGTGGCTGCATATCACCGTTGCTTTTTGGACCTTGTTGGCTTCAACGGCGTTAGCGCAGCAAACATCTAGATTAAATTGCGCTATGGCATGGCCTTGCTCCGCCGCCCTGCGGTACCACTTCACTGCTTCTTCTCGGTCTTGGGTGACTCCGATGCCGTTCGCATATCGAAAGCCTAGACTGTACTGTGCCTCGGGATAGGCTTGCTCTGCGGCTTTGTGAAACCACCGGGCCGCTTCTTCCAGATCTTTTTCGACCCCAGTGCCACTAGCGTAACGATAACCTAAATCGCACTGTGCATCGGCATGGCCTTGCTCAGCATTGAAAACCAATTTTTCTAATGCCGATTGAAGGTTCAATGGTCTCATAATCTGGCAGGTATTTTCATGGCGGTTCACGGAATCATGTTCAGAGCCTCTGTACACCTTTCTGGCGCTGGCGATTGTCGAAGCTCAAGAAATATGCGACTCCGAAGCTCCGGTGCCAGCGGGAAGAACAATATTCCAATGAACGTTACAAGCGGAAAGTTGCCAGGCATTTTGTCAGACTACGATACGTAGAGTGATCGAAAGACATCGACAGCTTAGAGGCATGTCAAAGAACGCAACGAAATCGCTGTTGCCTAATGCCACCTGCGCAACAACCATGGCGAATGAATAAAAAATCGAGCCTACAGACAAAGTTTTACGGCATCACGCGTGACAGGCATGATGTGCCTCATCTTCGTTTAAAGGTTGTTGGTCCAGATCTTCAAAATTTCCTATCACCTGCACATGACATCCTTGGGACTTTCATTCTAAATCCTCGCACAAAGGCGAGCCTTTTGGAAGACTTGCAGAGGATAACAGGAGTCATTTACGGCTTAAAATTTGATGACAGTTTCGACTCTGACAACTGGACTGAATACGGCGAGGGCTGTGAAACACAAAAGATCGAAACTTTGGAATTAACATTGCTCAAACCACAAGCAAGAAAGGGTCAGGTGTCGGTAGTTGACTGAATGCTCGATTTGTCACGAATCGACTCCTGACCCTTTCATATTTTGTTAGGCAGTGCCTCTTTCATTGGGCGCGCTCTGTGGACGGGAGTACACACTCAGACTCAGTGAGGTCGTTGAACATTTTTATATTTGAGCCGGCTGTTATCGGAAGGTTTCTGCTGAGTGCATCTTTATCCAGAACCCTGCGGCGAAGCACATATCTGCCAGGCTCTGTGTCAATCTCGTAAAACCTTGGTGGCTTTTCACGGCCTAATAGCGACTGAACAACCGCGTGCTTTACCGACAGAGGACACCGTAGGCCAAATGTGATTTCCTTGAGCAATAACGGCGAGGCGTGAAGACCTTGGACTCCAACGAGCCGCCACTCGCGCTCATAGCTCCATCCTCTCGCCTTGCGGAGTAAGACATCACGATCAAGTTCATCCTTTGCATTGCGGTCATCTTGAAGGAATGCTCGCACGAGTGTGGACGTCCTGATGATTCTGCTACCGCCATAGACAGCCCTTTGGAGCTGTGGCTTCGGGGCGCGATCAGTGCCGTAACCAACACAAAGACCTCGATGCTGCTCGCCGTAGTGGCCCCAAAGCACTGGACTGGAATACGTCGTTGAGAAGCAGCAAACCCCTCGTTCATAGTGACGAACCAATTCTCCCTTGATTTTTTGCGTCAGAAGCCGCTCCTCCGCCTTCTTCTTCTTTCCCTCAGAGTATTCAGGGTTCGTCGCGTGATACGCAATGTCTGCTAGTTGGTGAGCCGCCTCGGCCTGAGCGCGCTTATCAGCGTGTCTGGTTGCTCCCTCACCCCGCAGACGTGCTTTTCTGAGGGACTCGAGCACCTCCGCAGATACGCGCCGTCGGACTAGTAGCGCAAGTAACGCACGCAGTTGTTCAAGGTCAGAGTCGCACTCCAGAGTCGGCTGGCAGTCCAGGGGATCATTGAAAGTGCCTGGATGCGCAAAGTGCAGCGTGTCGTGGCAAAGCGAATCCAGTGTGTGCGCATTAAAAGCGCGGAACCTGTAGAACATTGCCGGTTGCTGACTCATGCTGGTATGAGGGGTGTTGCTCCGCCTAACGTTGTTTAGCCACACATTAAGCGGCTAGAGGCTGCATGCCAACGTTGAATGCAAACATGGAGATGAGAAAAACCGGGCTGAAGAAAATTCCAGCGGTAGCTGGCGTACTTGATGAAATTTTTTCCGTACCGCACGGTTGGTGTGCGATGTTCTTGTTTGTGCCAGAGGAAATTACGGCAGGCAGGAAGAGGGGTGGAAAAACAGAACGGTAAAAACGACTGGATGAACTGATCAACGCACTGCTGTGGTGAAAACCCTGGAGATTTATTTCGCCACGAC
>Ga0214171_1000346_pt1 | contig 16675 bp, 15 predicted proteins | sample TroBogEpilimnion_40_FD_153009 | JGI IMG/M metagenome (GOLD analysis project Ga0214171, IMG submission 153009) | Freshwater microbial communities from Trout Bog Lake, WI - 02JUL2007 epilimnion | ecosystem: Environmental > Aquatic > Freshwater > Lake > Epilimnion/Euphotic zone | place: Trout Bog... | reverse complement strand
CGTGAATCGTTCTTATAGAAACCAGAACCCTTGAAAACCACGCCGACGTTGGAATAGACCTTTCGGATTTCCTTGCCGCATTGAGGGCACTCAGTGAGCGCGGCATCGCTAAAAGATTGAACGGCCTCAAACTGGTGTCCGCACGAGGCGCAGGCATATTCGTAAGTAGGCATGGGATTATTGTAAAGAAGTGAGAGACTTCTCTCTAATCGAGAACCGAATTGAGCAGGAGAGGCCCGCGTGCGTCAACGAATTTATGTAGCCCTAGCGATATCTGCTGGACTTATCGCGCTGCCATCTGCCGCCTTCGCAAACTCATTGGCATCGACAATGCCATCGAATGGATCCGTCCTTACTGTTCAACCAAATGCAATTTCCGTGACGACTACCTCGCCGCTCCTGAGCCAAGGCAGCACCATCGCCGTAATGGCCTCCGATGGCACCGAAGTCGACGACGGTGCAATCGCAATTGATAGCGCCACAGTTTCAGTTGGACTCAAGCCACTGACACTGACTGGCGTCTACACCGTCACTTATTCCGCGCTCGCCGCGAATGACGCGCCACTCAATGGTTCATTTACTTTTATCTTTAATTCACCTGGCGTGATTTCATCTCCAACCGCTGCTCCCACTTCAGTTCCAACAGTCTCAGCAACTCCAATATCAAATACTGGCGCAGCAGACACTTTTGTGATTGTGCTCTTGGTGCTTGCTGGCATCATATTTATTTTCTTAATCTGGTACGCACGCGAAACTTTCGGTTGGGGCAAACCAAAGAAGCGTGCACCACGAACAACGACTCGTCGCTAGTTATCACGCGTGATTCTCGCTAGCGCTCCTGCCTTTCCACAGGCGAGTGCGTTCGTTTCATTCTTTATTCCGGTAGTTAAAGATCTCAATCTCTTTGCCGCGATTGCACTGGTTGGACTTTTGGTGACGGTGGCATTTTTTCTGCGCGAATCGCATGGCGCCCTCTCGGCCGAGGGACTCCGCATCAAATCTTTGGCTGGCCTTGCTGCACTCGTGTGGTTTGTGACCACGTTGGGCTCGCTCTTCCTTGAACTTGCCAATCTCTTTGCGGAATCCGTAGTCAATACCTTTTCACCGGGACCGCTCGGATCTTTTATCGGCCAAACATCGCAAGGCAAGACATACCTCACCACTTTGCTCTGTGGCGCGATTGTCATTGCGCTCTTGCCACGGGTAAAGAAAACCGGCGGCGCAACGATTGCGTTGGCTATTACTTTTCTTGGATTTCTCGCTCCGGTCTTTCAGTCTCACGCCAGCAGTTCCAGTAACCACGGCTTAGCGATCGGCGGATTGCTCTTTCACGTTATCTTTATTTCGCTCTGGGTTGGCGGGGTATTGGGGCTCATCGCTATCAAGCCAACAGAGCGCGCACTGGCTATTCCTCGCTTTAGTTCACTGGCTCTCTGGTGCGCAATCATCGTGACCATCAGTGGCGTGGTCACCGCCTGGACGCGCCTAAATTTCTGGTCGGCTTTTCAATCGCTATACGCACTTATCGTCTTGTTGAAGGTTTTACTCACGGTGGTTCTCGTATTCATTGGCGTTCGCCATCGCCGTCACATTGCAGCCAAGGCAGAGCAATCGCTCGCAGTCTTTCAATTACTGACCGCCGAAATAATGGTGATGGCGATAACCGTTGCACTTGGTGGCTGGCTTAGCACTACCCAACCGCCGATTGCTGCGAAACAAACGGAACCATCGGATGCGCTGATTTTGACCGGCTTAAATATGCCTGGAAAACCAAATCTTTCCCGACTCTTTTGGATGTACGCCCCAGATGGAATTTTCTTGGGGCTCTTGTTACTAGCGACCGCGCTTTACATTCGCGGCGTCGTGTTGATGTCGCGGCGCGGCGACAAGTGGCCGGTTGGTCGCACTGTCTCGTTTGCAATCGGTGTAGGAGTCACGGATTACGCGACCAGCGGCGGTCTCGGTATTTATTCGCACTTTGCGTTTTCGTTTCACATGGTCGCCCACATGGTCCTGGGAATGATCGCTCCAATTGCTTTTGTATTGAGCGCGCCCATAACGCTTGCACTCCGCACCCTGCCGCAAGGGCGCGGCGATGGTGAACGCGGTATTCGTGGGTTGCTTCTCTCTTTCTTGCATTCTCGGTACTCCCAAATAGTGACCAACCCAATCGTTGCATTGGCAATCTTTGACGGTTCGCTCTTCGCGCTCTATATGACGCCACTCTTCGGCCATCTGATGCAGAGCCACAGTGGTCACTTCTTTATGGACCTTCATTTCTTGTTGGCTGGCATACTTTTCTTTCACGTCATCGTCGGCATCGATCCCAACCCTCGAAAAGTTCCGCATATTGTGCGAATAATCATTCTTTTCGCGGCGATGAGCATTCACGCTTTCTTCTCGATTGCGTTGATGTCTAATTCCGGATTGATTGATGGTGGGTACTACCAAGCACTGCATCGCCCATGGTTAACCAATTTATTGAACGACCAACACACCGGCGGAGCGCTCGGCTGGGCGATGGGCGAGATTCCGATTCTTATTGCGCTGGTCGCCACCTTCATTCAATGGACTCGTGATGATGCGCGCGAAACGCGTCGGCTCGATCGAGCAGCGCAGCGTTCAGAAGCAATGGGCGAGGACGATGACCTTGCGAAATACAACAAATATTTGGCGGAGCTCAACCGTCAATCGGACGCGCAAAACGAATAATTAAATCCGGGGTGGCAGCCGCGCTGACTGGTTGATCGTGATTATCTACCGGCAACGGCTCGCTGGTGATCTCGTGCGGATAAATAAGCGCAACGCTCCAGGCCTTCATGTTCGCCAGCGCGCGGTCGTAAGAACCACCGCCTTGACCCAAGCGATATCCACTTCGGTTGATGTGCAACGCGGGCACAATCACAACATCAATGGCGGAAGGATCAATCGATTCCGGCGATGTTGGCTCGTAAATCTTGCCGCGCTTGCGCAAAGTATTTTGAGAGCCGTCCCATATATGCCACGAAAGATTGTTGTCAGGCAAGAGGCGCGGGAGCACAAGCGTCAATCCACGTCGCAGAATTTCCTTATTGATATCTTCGGTTGCCGGTTCGAATTCATACGATAAATACGATGCGATGGTAGATGCGCCTGTGAACTCTGCAGCATCCAGAATATGTCGCCATGATGCAGGGAGATAGGCCAACTGTCGGTCGCGGCGATAACGATCACGTAGTTCTTTTTTCATTACCTGGTTGGCGTCCACGCAATTACCGTACCCAAGAAGTAAGGTTTAGTCATGGACCAGAGCGCTGTTACGGAAGTATCCGTAGAGGACCTGCTCAACCAGCTTTTGGAGTTAGCACATCCGCTTGAGCCGCTCGAACTTCCGTTGTTAGACGCACACGGCGCAACGTTGGCGGAGGATGTTTTTCTTGGCGACCGGAAAGTTTTATCCGCTGGGAATGCGATTCGCTCGACCCATATCGGATTAGCCGCATCACTCGGCCTAAACCGCTTACCAGCGCGGCCGCATCCTCGAGTCGTGATCATCTCGGCTGGCGATGATTTAGTCGAGCCTGGATACCGACTGCAAGATAACGATGACGAGTTCGAATCAAATTCCTGGATGCTCACCACCGCGGTTCGCGAAGCAGGCGCTACTGCATACCGCGTCCATGCGATTCCCGAAAACGAGACTGAGTTGCGTACCGTTATTGAAGACCAAATGGTACGGGCAGATCTCATTGTTATCAGCGGAGAGACCCACGACGAATCATTTGATTTCATCACTAACGTTCTCAATTCGCTATCGGATACCGGTGTAACTACAGCTGTTCCGAAGATGAGCGATACTGGTCGACACAACTACGGAACCATTGGTCCGGATCGAATTCCCGTAGTGACGCTGCCGGGCGAGCCAATCGCGGCCTACATCAGCGCTGAAATCTTTATCCGCCCGATGATTCGCACCATGATTGGCGCGGGAAATCCGCTGCGCCGGAAAGTTAAGGCGACACTTCGTGACGCGCTCGATAGTCCTGCCGGCACGCGATCTTTTCTACGCGCCTCACTCTCTGGTACCGCGTCCAAAATGGAGGCAGCAGTTCTGGCTAATCAGAACGAACTTTTCACACTGGCCGATGCCCAGGGCTTGATCATGATTTCTGAATCAATCACACATCTAGCGGCCGGGGATGCCGTTGATGTGATGCTGCTGGAAAGCAATAAGCACTAACTATGTGCAGAGCGAGGGCATAACGTGGTCTGGCCCGTAAAGATTGATGCCGGAACGCTTCCGAAGGATTCAGGCACTCATCTCTATCTCCAACCGCTGCGCATTCGCGATAAGAGCGCGTGGGATGAGGTTCGCTCGTTTAATCGAGATTGGCTACAACCGTGGGAGGCAACCCGCCCAACGCTGCCGGATGAACGCGTTGATTATTCTGGCCAAAGTCTCTCATTGCCTTCGTATGTGGAAATGGTCCGATCGCACCGCAAAGAAGGTCGAGCTCTGCGCTCAATTTCGTTGGCGATGTGGTTGGCGGATCGATCTGGCGGCCGGTTGGTTGGGCAAATAACGCTGGGCGGAATCGTCTTCGGCGCGATGCGGGGTGCCCACATTGGATATTGGGTGGATTCGCGCGTCGCCAACCGCGGAGTCACAACCCTGGCCGTGCAAGCCATTACTGACTTTGGATTTACGGAACTGGCGCTGCACCGAATCGAAATTAATCTTCGTCCGGAAAATGGATCCTCCACCCGGGTCGCCGAAAAGGCTGGATTTATCTTTGAAGGAATGCGCCCCAACTACCTACATATCAACGGTGGGTGGCGCGACCATGCGACTTATGTCCGAGAAAATCCTGAGATTCGGTAGCTATTTCTAATCTGGACATACCGCCCAAATCCGCTCTTTTGAGCGTGGGTGAGCATAAGGTTCTATCTCATGGCCTCCGGTTTTATCTACCTGATCATCCTTGGGATGTGGGCGGCCTATTTCTTGCCTAAGTGGATTGCCTCGCATGAAGAGTCCTCGGGCAAATCACAAGAGCGTTATCGCAGCGCTATGCGAATTGTTTCGGAAACTGGGATTGGCGCACCAATTGCAGATTCCACCGCAACGGTTTCTCGAGAAGAGAAGCATCGTCAAGTCGCACAGCGGAGAGTTATTTTTGGATCCATCGTCGCAACTTTGTTGCTCTTGCTTGCACTTGTCGCGGGCGGATTTATTTCGATGCCAATCTTGTTAGTGCCGGTTTCAGCGTTTGCGATTTATACGATTCAAGTTCGTCGCCAGCTTGTAACCACGCAGGCGCTCGCGCGCCGCGTGCATGCGCTCGAAAAAATTACTTCGGCACAAGTTATTACCGAACCAATTGAACGAACCATCTTGCCGAAATATGAGCCAGAAGTTCTCTTCAATGAAACACAAGAACATTGGGTTCCGCTCTCGGAGCGCCAAGATATTTCTGGTGTGGTTATTCTGCCTAAAGGAACAATCTCTGCAACGTCAACATGGCAGCCAGTCAATATTCCCGCTCCTACTTATGTATATGCCGCGAAGGCTGTTTCTGGTAAGCGCGTCATTGATTTAACCGTTCCTGGTGCATGGCTTGAACAACAGCGCGAAGCGGAACGAGCAGAGCAATTTAAGCGCGAACAAGCTGCGCTGGCAGTTCCTACACGTGATGAATTGTTTGATCAAGAGCTCGAAGCGCAAGCGGCCCGCGAACATAATCGCGCGGTTAACGAATAGCCTTTAGAACCAAGACGGTAGCCACAAGTGGGAGTGCCACGCGCTATAGGACAGTGGTGACCCAATGTATAGCGGTAGGAAATACAAGAAATTAAGTGCAACCAAAATGATTAATCCTGTTATTGCGAATTGGCGCGTTAGTAGCGCGCGTGGGGTGGGTGCGCTTTCGAGCAGTTTGCTCAGAGTGTAAATGAGAACCAGGATTAAGAATGGTTCGAAGGCAATTGCGTAAAAAGTGAACATGGTTCGCTTTTGGAAAAGGAACCACGGTAGATAACCGGCACCCACGGCGAGAAGAAGTAAGCCGCTCTGCCATTCACGTCGTGCTATCCAGTAACCAAAGGTAACGAGAACTGCGATAGCTGCACTCCACCACAGAAGTGGCGTGCCGAGCGCCAAGATTTCTTGGGAACACGTGGGGGCGCCACAATTCTTTGGAGCTTGATAAAGAAAAGCGGTTGGTCGGGCCATGAGTAGCCAACCCCAAGGGTTTGCGGAGTATGGATGTGGGGTTGTTAAGTGGCGGTGAAAATCAAGGACTTGTGCTTGGTAATGAATCCACGAACGGAATACCGCGGGCACAAAACTAAAATGCGATTTTTGCAGATTAGCCCAATTGCGATCCCAGCCCGTCTTTGTGAAAAACCAGCCTGACCAACTTGCGATGTAAATGCCGACGGGAATCACTAAATATTGCAGCGCTCGATATCCAATGTCTCGTGACCAATTATCAAAGTTGAAACGTGCTTCAGCAATGCGCGATTCAGTTTGGCGGCGACGGAAATCCGCGTAAATCATGAATGCCCCGAAGGCCACCATGTAATAGAGGCCGGTCCACTTTGTTGCGGCCGCAAGTCCCAAGAGAATTCCAGTCACCCAATGCTGGCTGTAGATAAGGGCGAGAAAAGCGAGCTGTAAAAAGAACATCAAGAAAATATCGAGCAATGCGGTTCGAGATTGAACCAACTCGAGTCCATCAAACATCATGAAGAGCGCGGCAGAAGTGCTCAACAAGTAATTGTTGAACAACTTTCGGGCTGTGAGATACATGATTGCTATCGATAGGGATCCAATTACGGCGGCAGAGAAGCGCCAGCCAAATTCGTGAAAACCAAAGAGTTTGATGCCAAGCGCGATTAACCATTTGCCGATGGGCGGATGAACGACGTACGAGGCGGTCGTGGAATTCACCATTTCGACCCCATACTGCAATAGAGAATGCGCATCCTTGGCGTAATAGACCTCGTCGAAAATAAAGCCTTTGATCGCGCCGAGATGCCACAAGCGAAAGCTGAGCGCAACGAGTGAGAGTGCGCTGGCCGTAATCCAGTCTCGCTGCTTCGTTGTCATGGGATAAGGGTAAAGCCTGCGAGAATTACGCCATGCTGATTCTCGCCGCTGTCCCCGTGGGCAATCCCGGCGACGCAACCGCAAATCTGCGAGATGCCATCGTGCAGGCCAGGTACATCGCCGCTGAGGACTCTCGTAAATTCGGACGGCTCTGTGCTGATTTAGGAATTAAATATTCGGCGAAAGTGATCTCTTTCTTTGAGGGCAATGAAACCGAACGAGTCGACGAACTTATTGCGATTATGCAATCTGCTCAAGATCTATTGGTGGTGACTGATGCGGGGATGCCAGGTGTCAGCGATCCTGGTTACCGACTCGTGCGTGCTGCGTTGGAAAACAACATTGAGGTCAAAGTTTTGCCAGGACCAAGCGCCGTCACCACCGCGCTGTTGCTTTCGGGTTTGCCCACCGATCGGTTTTGCTTCGAAGGATTCCCGCCACGAACATCTGGCGCGCGAGCCGCTTGGTATCACGAGCTAGCAGAAGAGCCACGCACTATGGTTTTTTTCGAAGCACCGCATCGCTTATCTGAATCACTCGCCGATGCCAGCGCCGCTTTTGGCGATGATCGACAGGCCGCGGTCTGTCGCGAGATGACTAAAACGTATGAAGAGATTGTTCGAGGGTCATTAGCTGAACTCGTTGTCTGGTCGAACTCCAAAGAAATGCTGGGCGAGGTGACCGTAGTTGTCCATGGATACACAAAGGACTTATCCGATATCAGCGACGCTGAAATTATCGAGAAAGTTTTGAAAGCCGAGGCAGCTGGGATTTCCCGGAAAGAGGCAATCGCCGAAGTTGTAACCGAAACCAAGCTGCCAAAGCGCCAGGTCTTTGATGCGATGGTGGCTCACAAAGCCAGCGCGCCCAAGACCGATAAGATATGACCATGGCACTGCCGAAATCTTTTTATCTAACGACGCCGATTTACTACGTGAACGATGCGCCGCATATCGGCCATGCCTACACGACCGTTGCGGGCGATGTGTTGACCCGTTGGCATCGCCAAAAAGGTGAGAACGTCTGGTTTCTGACAGGCACCGATGAGCACGGCGAGAAGGTCATGAATACCGCCTCTGCAAACAACGTTTCTCCGCAAGAATGGTGTGATCGCCTGGTCGAGAGCGCCTGGAAGCCGGTCTGGAAATCACTCAATATCGCCAATGATGATTTCATTCGCACCACTGAAGAACGTCATGAAGTGCGAGTCGGAAAGTTTCTGCAAGGCCTGAAAGATGCCGGACATATTTATCTGGCAAAGTACGAAGGCCCATACTGCATTGGCTGTGAAGAATTTAAGCTGCCCGGTGACCTCGATGACGGTAAGTGCGTTGTGCATGGCAAGCCAGTTGAAATGCTTAGTGAAGAGAATTGGTTCTTCAAACTTTCTGCCTTTGCGCCAGCTCTGATTGAGCACTACACGAAGCATCCAGAGGCATGCGAACCTGCAAGCGCTCGCAACGAAGTGTTGGCTTTTCTCGAGAGCGGCGTGAAGGATCTATCTATTTCTCGATCAACCTTCGATTGGGGAATCCCTGTCCCGTGGGATACCGCACAAGTTATTTACGTGTGGTTCGACGCGCTTCTTAACTACGCCACCGCCATTGGCCTTGGCGATGATCCGTCATCTGATGGCGGCAAGAAGTTTGCTGAATTCTGGCCAGCTGATGTTCACCTAGTAGGCAAAGATATTTTGCGGTTCCACGCGGTTATCTGGCCAGCGATGTTGATGGCAGCCGGCTTGCCGGTACCAGGCAAGATTTTTGCGCACGGTTGGTTGTTGGTTGGCGGCGAGAAGATGAGCAAGTCCAAGCTCACTGGCATTGCGCCAAGCGACATCACCGACCACTTCGGCGTAGACGCGTTTCGTTATTACTTCTTGCGCGCCATTCCGTTTGGCAGCGATGGCTCATTCTCTTGGGAAGATATGGGCGCGCGTTACACCAGCGAGCTTGCAAATGATTTCGGTAATTTAGCTTCACGTTTAATTGCGATGATTGAAAAGTATTGCGGCGGCGCGATTCCCGCAGTTGCGAACGATGCAGGACTATCCGCAATGCTGGAGCAGACGGTTAAGACCGCAGATGCCGCGATTACCGCGCTGGATTTCCAGGGCGGCATCAACGCGATTATGGAATTCTGCAAGCGCGTTAACGGCTATGTCACCGAGAAAGAACCGTGGGCGATTGCCAAAGATGAAAGTCGCACAACGGAACTCAACGAAGTTTTGTATAACACCGCGGAATCAATCCGGGCGCTTGCCGTCTTGTTGCATCCGATCATGCCCGCCACCACCCAAACTCTGTGGGAATCATTAGGCGCGCAAGAAACGTTAGGCAATATCGCTGAGCAGAAGATTTCTGACGTTTCTCGCTGGGGACAATTGCCAGCCGGAAGTCGCGTAACCAAGGGTGCAGTGCTCTTCCCTCGGTTAGAAGAGAAGTAAGCGACGCAGGTATGGCGGTTCGCCACAACCGCGACATCGATCGCCAGCCAGGACCACTGCCCGAGCCATTAGAAGTTGCATGTCTTGACGCGCATGCGCACATGGAAATCGTTACCAATACCGGGCCAAGCTCGCCCGAGGTCGCGCAGGTTATTGCGGAAGCGAAGAGCGTTGGCATTGATCGCATTGTCCAAGTCGGTTATTCCGCCGAACAATCGCAATGGTGCGTGGAGTGCGCAGAAGCTTTTCCGGGCTCTGTGTTGGCAGCGGTTGCGTTGCATCCCAACGAAGCTCCGGTCGTCGCAGACCTGGAAGCAGATCTCGCGACCATTGAAAAACTGGCTGAGCATCCACGCGTACGTGCGATTGGCGAAACTGGTCTCGATTTCTTCCGAACTGAACCAGAGCTACAAGATAAGCAGAAGTATTCGTTTCGCCGGCACATTCAATTAGCAAAGCGAGTTAACAAAGCGCTGGTCATTCATGATCGCGATGCACATCGAGCGGTTCTGGATATTTTGGTTGACGAAGGCGCTCCGGATATCACGGTCTTTCATTGTTATTCCGGCGACGCCGAGATGGCTCGCGAATGTATCGATAAAGGCTATGTCTTGTCCTTCGCGGGAACTGTCACATTTAAGAACGCGCCTGCGCTGCGCGAGGCGGTAAAGCTTGTGCCAGTAGAGCAACTCCTGGTCGAGACAGATTCACCATTCTTGGCGCCGGCCCCACATCGAGGATCGCTCAATACCCCGGCACAAATTCCAAATATTTTGCGTTTCATAGCTGCCGAACGAGGCGACGATGTAAACGAGCTTGCGGCCGCAATCTCGGCCAACGGCAATCGCATCTTTGGATCGTTCGACTAATGCTCAATCTTTTGGGCGCTGCAGAGATTCGCGAAATTGCGGAACGAATCGGCGTTAACCCAACGAAGAAACTTGGACAGAACTTTGTGGTTGATGCCAACACTTGTCGGCGCATCGTTAAGACCGCGGATGTTCAGCCAGCGGATATCGCGCTAGAAATCGGTCCTGGTTTGGGATCGTTGACGTTGGCACTCCTGGAAATAGCCCAAGAAGTGGTCGCGGTAGAGATTGATACTCGTCTGGCGGATGAATTACCGATTACAGTTGCACGTCACGATGTGCCAATCGAACGTCTCACTATTGTGAACAAAGATGCCCTGGAAGTAACAGAGCTGCCCATTCAACCAACCGTTCTTGTCGCGAATTTGCCATACAACGTATCGGTACCGGTATTGCTTCGATTCTTAGAGCTATTTCCTTCATTGAACTCTGGTGTTGTGATGGTGCAGAGCGAGGTCGCGGATCGATTGGCCGCAACACCTGGATCCAAGAGCTATGGCTCACCATCAGTAAAGGCGACGTGGTGGGCAGATGTAACCGCAGCGGGAAATGTTGCTCGCTCAATTTTCTGGCCTGTACCTAACGTCGATTCGTCGCTCGTGAAATTTGTGCGGCACGAATCGCCGGGGGATGAAGCGCTGCGAGTGATGACTTTTCGCTTAATTGACGCTGCCTTTGCACAGCGCCGAAAGATGCTGCGCGGCGCAATTTCTGATGCGGTTGGTGGCAGCGCGGTTGCGATTGAGATTATTGAAGCGGCTGGCATAGATCCGAATTGCCGCGGTGAAACACTGGTCTTGAAGGATTATGTTGCTCTCGCCAACGCCTTCGCCAAGCGCAACAACGCCTAATACTTATAGGCTAGCGATATGAAATATGCAGGAGTAGTGACGCGGGTTCCCGCGAAGGTTAATCTGCAGCTTTCGGTCGGCCCATTGGGCGACGACGGTTTTCACGAGGTAGCGACCGTCTTTCAAGCAATTTCTATTTATGACGATGTCACCATAAAAGCGGGCGCGAAGGGTTCAGGGATTTCAGTCTCGGTTGCGGGTGCGACCGCGCACGGAGTGCCAGCAGATGCCAGCAACCTTGCGTATCGCGCCGCGGATTTGATGGCGAAACGGTGCAAGTTGACCGGCGACTTGGCGATATCCATCAAGAAAGAAATTCCGGTGGCTGGTGGCATGGCTGGTGGCAGCGCTGACGCAGCGGCGACCATCGTGGGCATTGATGCACTATTCGATCTTGGCTTAACTCGGGATGAATTAGAGAGTATTGCTTCAGAACTTGGCAGCGATGTTCCATTTGGAATTTCCGGTGGCATCGCGATTGGCCGTGGCCGCGGTGATCAATTGACCCAAGCGTTAAGTAAAGGCACCTATCACTGGGTACTCGCAACGTCATCACAAGGACTATCCACGCCCGCGGTATACAACGAATGCGATCGACTGCGCGAAGGTATGCAAATTGCTCGGCCACAAATTAGCGATGCCATGATGCAGGCGCTTCGAGCGGGCGACCCAGTGGCGCTCGGGCAAGCGATGACTAATGACTTGCAATCAGCCGCGTGTTCGCTCCGCCCAGCGCTGCGATTAGTTTTGGATGTCGGCAAGGATTATGGCGCGCTCGGTGCAATCGTTTCTGGCTCGGGTCCGACCATCGCATTTCTCGTGGACGATGAAGAAAAATCATTGGATCTGACCGTGGCACTAAGTTCTAGCGGGGTTGTGGGTGGCGTACTGCGAGCCAGCGGACCGGTGCATGGGGCGCGAGTTATCGAAACCCTCTGAGCCTAAATTAGGGGAGTTGCGGAGTTATAGGGGATAATTCAGGTTCCGCCATTGTGTAGTGGCTAGCACATGGGCCTTTGAAGCCCAGGGTCCAGGATCGATACCTGGTGGCGGAGCCACCACCGAAGAACCGACGTTCGAGGGAGATAGCTCGTGACGAGCCGAGTGCAAGTAGGCGCCGCGATTGTGCTGGCAGCCGGTGAAGGCACGCGCATGAAATCTTCCACGTCAAAAGTTCTACATTCAATCGCCGGCAAGACAATTGTGAACCACGTTATCGATGCCGTTACAGAATTGTCGCCGGAGCAAATTCGGATTGTTGTAGGCGCATCCCGCGAATCCGTTGAGGCACACGTTAAAGAAATCGCACCGCAAGCAATTACCGTTTTTCAAGAAGTCCGAAATGGCACCGGCGGTGCTGCACAACTTGCGCTTGCCGCAGCGCCAACATCGGGCAACGTAATCATTCTGGCTGGCGATACACCGTTGCTAACCGGAACCACGCTCGCTGACTTTGCATCCGTGCACGCTGAACATGGCAATTTGGCATCGGTACTCACCGCAGAAATGCCTGATGCTTCTGGATATGGCCGAATCGTTCGCGATGAAGATGGATTTATCACCAAGATTGTTGAAGAACGCGATGCCTCTGACTTTGAAAAGCTCATTGATGAAGTCAATACCGGTGTCTATATCTTTGATGCCGCCGCTTTATCGGCCAGCATCAAGAAGCTAAATACAAACAATTCGCAAGGAGAGCTCTATCTCACCGACGTGATCGCACTCATTAAGAGCGATGGCGGCAAAGTTGGTGCGATTTTGTCGAATGATTACACCGAGACGCTCGGTATCAACGATCGATCCCAGCTGGCGGAGTGCGCGGCAATTATGCGCGACCGAATCAACGATGGTCACATGCGTGCGGGCGTCAGCATTGTTGATCCCACAACAACGTGGATTGATTCAACCGTGAAAATCGCAAAGGACGTCACGATTCTTCCCGGCTCGGCGCTTCATGGCTCGACCTCGGTGGAAACCGGTGCGGCGATTGGTCCCCGTACAACATTGACTGATGTAGTCGTAAAAGCCGGTGCGAAGGTTGTTGAATCGAATTGCACGGGTTCGGAGATTGGCGAAAACGCCAACGTTGGTCCGTTCTCGTACTTGCGCGCAGGAACAAAGTTGGCCGCCGGAGCTAAAGCTGGCGCATATGTAGAAATTAAGAATTCCACGGTGGGCGAGGGCTCCAAGGTCCCGCATCTCTCCTATGTGGGAGATGCCACCATCGGATCTGGCACCAATATCGGTGCGGCCACGATTTTCGTGAATTACGACGGCGTTGATAAGCACAAGACCGTCATCGGGGACGAAGTCCGCATAGGCAGCGACACAATGTTGGTTGCGCCAGTATCCGTAGGTGATGGCGCATACACTGCTGCTGGTTCGGTGATTACTGAGGATGTGCCCGCCGGGTCCATCGCGGTAGCACGAGCAAAACAACGAAATATTTTGGGTTGGGTATTACGCAAGCGCGCTAATACAAAATCCGCAGAAGCAGCACGTAATGCAGGCGCCACCGAGACAAGCGATACAGGAGCGAACTAATGAGCGAACTTCGACTCTCTTCCGAGAAGCGCTTGCGCATATTTACGGGTCGAGGTTTCCCAGAATTAGCCGAAGGCGTCGCCGCCGAGCTCGGTATTCCGATTACGCCGACATCAGCATACGACTTTGCTAATGGCGAGATATTTGTTCGATTCGAGGAGAGCGTTCGCGGTAGCGATGCCTTTGTCATCCAAAGCCATGCCGCGCCAGTCAATAAGCAGATCATGGAGCAATTAATCATGGTCGATGCTTTGAAGCGCGCATCGGCAAAGCGCATTACGGTTGTTGCTCCGTTCTACGGATATGCCCGTCAAGATAAGAAGCACCGCGGCCGCGAGCCAATCTCTGCACGACTGATGGCAGACTTGTTTAAGACCGCAGGTGCAGATCGCCTGATGGTTGTCGACCTGCACACATCACAGATTCAAGGCTTCTTTGATGGTCCAGTGGACCACCTCTTTGCACTTCCACTCTTGACTAACTATGTTGGCAGCAAAGTTGACCGCGAACGCCTGACGATTGTTTCGCCAGACTCTGGCCGAGTTCGCGTGGCAGAGCGTTGGTCTGACATGTTGGGTGGCTGCCCAATCGCTTTCATTCACAAGACCCGCGACCCTCGGATTCCGAACGAGTCTGTGACCGGTCGCGTCGTTGGTGACGTCAAGGGTCAAACCTGTGTTGTCATCGACGACATGATTGATACCGCTGGAACCATCACCAAGGCCGTAGACGCGCTCTTTGCTGAAGGCGCAAAGAGCGTCATCGTCGCCGCCACACATGCAGTGTTGTCTGGCCCAGCTGTTGAGCGCTTGAAGGCGTCACGCGTTAGCGAAGTTGTCGTCACCGACACCTTGCCTATTCCAGAAGAGAGTCGGTTCGACGGTTTAACAGTCTTGTCGATTGCGCCGTTGCTCGCACGCGCGATTCGTGAAGTATTTGAAGACGGATCAGTGACATCGCTCTTTGACGGACATAGCTGATAAAAATGGCTGCGCGCGGAACGATTCATCCAACGAAGCAAACGTTGATTGACACCGTGCTTGGGTTGTTAGAAAAGAAGAGCATCGAAGAGATTAATAGCGAAGAAGTTTTAGAGATATCAAATATTTCCAAAGGTTCGCTCTATCACCATTTTGAAGATTTCTCTGAACTTCTTGAATTTGCCATGGTCGCCCGATTTGCAAAATGGGTTGATTATTCCATTACAACTATGAATCAAATTTTGAATGCTGCTACATCTCGAGATGAAATGGTGGCTGGGCTTAAGCAAGTCACTCAACATACCCAATCTGCTGCGTTGCAACCGCAGCGCTTTGAAAGAGTGACGACTATTAGTCATGCAGTCAACAATCCGCGGATGCGAATTAATTTAGGAATTGAACAAGAGCGATTAACAGAAGCGCTTTCTGATTTATTTAGAGAGGCGAACGAGCGCGGTTGGGCGAATAAGAATCTCGACTCACGCACCGTCGGCGTTCTCGTTCAGGCATACACATTGGGCAAAATTGTTGATGATTTCACGCCTCAACAAATGGATCCCAAGGCTTGGGAACATCTGATTAACGAGATTTTGGAGAAGGTTTTCTTCGCGATTTAGGTGCAGCAGTACAAATATCACCCGTTTCACCCACAATCTGAGCGTGGTTTAATTTAAAATTTCCAATTATTCTCTGCGCATGAACAAGCCAAGCCTCCGTCATCGCGCCCGCTACCACTTTGATAACGCCGTATCGCGAGGTCCCGGTGCCTTCGTTCTCGCACTTGCAGGCGTGGGAATAGCTGCAGCCTTTGTCATCACAGTGGTGCGGATTGCTGTGTATTCATTGCCAAAAGGCGGCGTCTTGCCTGCGGTCCGCGGTGGGTTTTGGAATGAAGTCAACGCAATATTCTTTGGGTCAAATGTTCCTAACGGAAGCATTGCCGACAAGTTGGTCTATTTCCTCACTTGGTTTGCGACGATTTCAGTATCAGCAACGATTATTGGCTTCATTACTACACGATTGACCACAAGACTTGCCTCTTTGAAAGCGGGAAAAAGCGCGGTTATCGCTACCAATCATGTCTTAATTCTCGGCTGGTCTAACCGCATCTTTCCGATTATCGAGCAATTGGCGATTGCAAATCGCAATCAACGAAAGTCAACAATTGTGATCCTCTCAGAGAAGTCCATCGACTTCATGGAGAATGAGATTGAGACTCGGGTGGAATCACTAGGCAAAACCAAAGTGGTTCTACGAAGTGGCGATCCAACAAACCCAAAGAACTTAACGATGGCAAATATTGCATCCGCTAAATCAGTAATCGCCCTTGATGACGATTCCACCGGAGATGCAGCAATCATTTCAACGGTACTAGCAATCATTGCGGCCACTGGTGATGTTCATATCCCGGTTATCGCTGAAATTGATGACATCTCTCATGCTCATGCGCTTTCACAGGCGACTGGTGGAAAAGTGCTCACCGTAAATTCAAACGAGATCATCGCTCGAGTGACAGCACAGGCAAGTCGTCAGCCAGGCCTCGCAGCGGTCTTTCTCGACCTGCTCGATTTCGAGGGTGATGAGATGTACTTCCAGAACGCCCAGCAACTGGTGGGTGGCACATACGGCGACGCACTCGTCGCCTTCAATAAGGCTTCCGTCATTGGTGTTCGCCAAGCCGATGGCGAAATTCGAATTAACCCAGAAGCGGATTACAAATTCCGCGGTGGTGACCAAGTTATCGCTATCGCCGAGGATGACGACAAGGTCATTTTCAGTGGCTGGCGACGCGACCTGGATAGTGTGCGCGCGCCGCGATCCACCAATCAACGCCCAAAGCCTGAACACCTGCTCTTCATCGGGTGGTCACATATGGGTCGAATTGTCTTAGATGA
>Ga0214171_1000342_pt1 | contig 16929 bp, 15 predicted proteins | sample TroBogEpilimnion_40_FD_153009 | JGI IMG/M metagenome (GOLD analysis project Ga0214171, IMG submission 153009) | Freshwater microbial communities from Trout Bog Lake, WI - 02JUL2007 epilimnion | ecosystem: Environmental > Aquatic > Freshwater > Lake > Epilimnion/Euphotic zone | place: Trout Bog... | reverse complement strand
TTACACCAAGTCCACCGTTAGCTGGCTGCCAACGGGTCGCAGACTTTCACTGCCGGTTCGGAATTACACCGACCCCGAGAACTGCCTTAAGTATAACTCCGATTAGAGCGCAGGAATTCCCGAGATAACAAGCTCGGTCAGCGGCAGACGCACGCGTGGCGACTTCTCGCGCTCCAGCAACGTTGCATCCTGCAAATGCTCCGCCGGTGCCTGGGTGCCGAGAACGAGAATCGCTATCTGCGAGAAGTGTGCAGGTAGGTTGAACTCAGCGCCCACTGCATCGCGATCAAAACCCGCAACTTGGTGCACTGCGATACCACGATGGTTTGCTTCAACTGTCATGAATGCTCCGGCAAGACCAGCGTCATAGAAAGCGAGTGGTCGAGCAGAGCCATCTTCGTTCGCGGTAATTGCGCCAACCAAAATGTATGCAGATGCGGTTGGTGCCCACATCGCATTAAATCCCGAGAGGTGCTTGCTGATGTTTTCAAAATGAGCGTCACCACGCTTGGCAACAATGAATCGCCATGGTTGTTGATTGTTCGAAGACGGCGCCCAGCGGCCTGCCTCCAGGATTGCGGTTAAATCAATATCTGAAATCTCGGCGCTCTTGTCGAACGAGCGAGGGCTCCATCGCTCCGCGAGTAATGGATGGATAGGTGCAGAACTTTCGGCGCTTTTCTTCATGATTATTTATCTGCTTCTCTCTTAGCTATGTTGATGACCGAATCTAACATCTTCTCGGTTAACTTTCCTGTGAAGGTATTTTGCTGGCTCGGGTGATAGCTGCCGACAATCAATCGCTTTATTCCATCTGGGCCAACGACGGTGACTTTCACGCCATGTCCAAATTTTGGACGAGGCTTCGGAATTGTGAATCCCATCTCACCAAGCTGAGAAAAAAGCGCGGTCCACGCGAAATTCCCAAGGACCAAGAATGACTTAGCAGTTGGTAACAACAGTGCCAATTCATCGCGCATAAATGGTGCGCAAGCGGCCTTCTCTTCATTGCTTGGCTTGTTATCGGGTGGAGCACATCGAACAGCGCAGAGAATCCGAGTATCAATCAATTCTTGACCATCATTGCGGTCGGTGCTCGTCGGAATCTTCGCCAGACCCGCGCGATGCAACGCAACGAATAACCAATCACCCGAACGATCACCAGTAAAAATACGCCCGGTCCGATTGGCGCCATGTGCGCCGGGAGCTAAACCAATAATCAGGATGCGGGCATCTGCTGGGCCAAAACCAGGAATCGGCTTGCCCCAATATTTCTCATCCTCGTATGACTTTCGTTTAACAATCGATACTTCTTCTCGCCACTCGACTAATCGAGGACAGGTAGTGCATTTAATGACCGCTGCATCTAATTGTTTAAGACTCTTGTACAAGCGACCAAGCCATTCCATCCAAAATATCGGATTCGGATGCAACGAAATCATTGGCGCCAGTCGCAATCATCACGCGCGAGAGAACCAATGCGCCAGCCGCAATCACATCGACCCGTCCCGGATGCATGTAACCCAGCGCCGCAATCTCGTCCCGAGACATCAACGCGAATTTCTGCGCCACCATCAAGACATTGTTTGCTGGGATGCGTGAGAGGTGAATTGAATAGCGGTCATATTCCGGCAGCTCCAGAACGGCGGCGGCCACAGTTGTCGCCGTGCCCGCAACGCAGATCAGAGTCTCGGCTTTGGTGATGGGGACATGCTTGGCCGCTTGTGCAATCGCATCATCGATATCTGCAATGGCTTTCGCGACGCTGAGCGCGTCTGGTGGGGATTTCTTCAAGTGCCGCTCGGTCATTCGGACACATCCGATGTTGGTGCTGTATGCCGCCTCAACCTCGGTACTACCGTAAACGAATTCCGTCGATCCACCACCGATGTCAACGACAAGATATGGCGCACCAATCTCGTTCATCTCTTTTGTAGCGCCAGAAAACGAAAGTGCGGCCTCTTCGGTGCCAGGAATTACTTCTGGTTCGATTCCCAACAAATCTCTAACGCCATCGATAAAGAGGTCGCGATTGCTGGCATCACGAGTCGCGCTGGTCGCGCAGAAACGTATCTTTTCCACGCCCTTGGATTTAATAAGATCCGCATACTTTGCGGTTGCCGCCAATGTCCGCTCAATCGCTTCGGGATTGAAGGCCTTGTGCTTGTCCACACCTTGTCCCAATCGCACAACTTCCATTTCACGCGCAACTTCGCGGAATTGTCCATCGTGAATATCGGCGATCAATAACCGAATTGAGTTTGTTCCACAATCAATGGCTGCAACACGACTCATTGAGCGCCTCCTTCTTCAATCTCCAATGTGCATGGGTCAGACTCCCACCACTGAGGCAGGGCTGCTAACGCTTCATCTCCGAATGGATTAACTCCTGGTCCGGCCGAGAGTGAATGTGCGACGAGCGAATGTAAACATTTCACACGGGTCGGCATTCCGCCCGCGGTAATTCCATCGACTTCAGGAACGTCCATTCCTAACGCAGCGCGATCAGCCAAATATGCCTGATGTGCGGCGGCGTACTGAGCCGCTACAGCTGGGTCCGTCGCAAGTCGTGATTCCATCTCTGCCATCATGCCAGTTGTCTCTAACGTTGAAATCGCCGCCGTAAGACGAGGACATGTGGCGTAATAGAAAGTAGGAAACGGAGTTCCGTCGCTCAAACGTGGTGGCGTCGCAACAACCGCAGGCTTTCCACATGGACAGCGATACGAGATTGCGTGAACATCACGCGGCCTGCGACCTAATTGAATCGCAATTGCTTCAATGTCGTCAGCTGTTGGCTGTGACGATTCTGGTCGACTCATTGATGGGTATTCGTATTAGTAATTGATGAAACCAATCGGTCGTACCACGGCAAACCCATTGGAATTGAATTAGCAACCGGAGCAGCTGGTGCGCCCGATGTGTGAACGACTTCGCCCGAGCCAATCACGATGTACTGGGTCTCGCCCGGAAAAATAAAGTGAAGCCGTTGCCGTGCCTGAGATGCCACGTAGGTTGGGTCGTTCCACTGAGCTAATTCTTTTTCAGCGGCAGCCAGCGAGGCCTGGGTATCTTTGAGACCACTTCGGAGCGCGTTGATCTGCGCTTTCTGGGCAAAGTAGCGTTGCATCGGTGGCGCCAAAGTAATCGCCATTAAAAAAAGCACAGATACAAATGCCAACGCTCGACCAGAGATGCCACGAGACTTTAAGAAGTCTGTGGCCATGGCCGAGCGTTGACGCATAACTTTTCTTTGAACTCTTACTTGCCAGTGAAACGAGGGAAAGCAGCGCGACCAGCGTAGAACGCTGAATCCGCGAGCTCTTCTTCGATGCGAAGCAGTTGGTTGTACTTTGCAACGCGCTCGCTGCGAGCAGGTGCACCAGTCTTGATCTGGCCACATTCAAGCGCGACTGCCAAATCTGCGATGGTGGTGTCTTCGGTTTCGCCCGAACGGTGCGACATCATCGAGCGATATCCGGCACGGTGCGCCATCGATACTGCATCAATCGTCTCGGTCAGTGTTCCAATTTGATTGACCTTCACCAACAACGCATTTGCGGTGTGAGCAGAGATTCCCTTGGCCAAACGCTCTGGATTGGTAACGAACAAATCGTCTCCGACAATCTGAATCTTGTTGCCAAGCTCGGCAGTCATCTTTGCCCAACCGGCCCAGTCATCTTCATCCAATGGATCTTCGATAGATACCAATGGATAAGACTTCACCAAATCTGCGTAGTAAGCGATCATCTCGTCCGATGTGCGCTGCTTGCCTTCAAAGGTGTACTTGCCATCCTTGTGGAATTCGGTCGCAGCAACATCCATCGCAAGCGCGACATCCTTGCCTGCCTTGTAGCCAGCTGCTTCTACGGCTTCGAGAATCAAATCAAGTGCAGCGCGGTTGCTCTCCAGGTTTGGCGCAAAGCCGCCTTCGTCACCGATGCTGGTCGCAAGACCACGCTTCTTCAGAACCGACTTGAGGCTGTGGTAAATCTCAGCGCCCCAGCGAAGTGATTCCTTAAATGATTCGGCACCAATCGGCGCAACCATAAATTCTTGAATATCAACGTTGGTATCCGCGTGCGCGCCACCGTTGAGAATGTTCATCATTGGGACCGGCAATGTGCGGGCAGTTGGCCCACCGATGTAACGGAAGAACGAGAGTTCGCAGCTTTCCGCTTGAGCACGCGCAACGGCAAGTGATACACCGAGAATCGCGTTAGCGCCGAGCTTGCTCTTGTTCTTCGTGCCATCGAGATCAATCATCTCTTGATCAACAAGACGCTGGTCTTGTGCATCGAAACCGCTTACAGCTGGAGCGAGCTCGTCGTTAACAAAGTTAACGGCCTTCTCTACGCCCTTACCGAGATAGCGCTTTCCGCCATCGCGAAGTTCTGCTGCTTCAAAGGCTCCGGTCGATGCTCCGCTTGGAACTGCCGCACGAGCATTGGAACCATCTTCAAGAACTACCTCTACCTCAACCGTTGGATTTCCACGGGAGTCCAAGATTTCGCGCGCATGTACTGCCTCAATTAGTGCCACTTTTTACTCCTACTTATTCGCTCTTCGGGGGGGTGTAGTTCGCAAACTTCATCGTTGTGCAAAATCTATGGCCCGATTCTATCGGCTTTAGTTGGATCCCGGCCCAGGCGCTTCGGCCGCATGAATCTTCGCAATATATGCTTTGGTCGCGGCACGTAGGGCGGATTCCGCATCCAGTCCCTGAAGTCGCGCCTGATCCAAAATTCCCAAGAGGGCATCTCCGAGTGCTTCCTCGTCGCAACCATCAGCAATCTTCACCGGATGTTCGACCGGAATTTCGATTCCGAATTTTTCTGCGCGATACATCATCTTTGACGCCAGTGCCATCGCGGGCAGTGCCATCGGGACCCCATCTGTCGCCGATGTGCGACCCTTCTCAAGCGCCTTTTGCGCCTCCCAATTTTCGAGGACTTCTTCGCTACCGGAAACTTTTACATCGCCGAAGACATGTGGGTGGCGACGGACCAATTTGTCGGCGACTTCGCGTGCGACATCATCGACGTTGAATGGATCGGTCGGATGCTCCTCGGCCATTCGGGCATGGAAGTAGACCTGGAGCAAGACATCGCCTAGCTCTTCGCGCATCTCTTTCCGGTCACCTTTTTCGACCGCTTCAATAAATTCGTATGACTCTTCAATCAAATATTTCAACAACGATTCGTGCGTCTGTTCAGCATCCCACGGGCAGCCACCAGGCGAACGAAGCGTGTTCATTACTTCGCGAAGGCGAAGTAATTCCGGCGATTGCATTATTTAGATGAGACCGCGGTATTTGGAGTGTTGAGTGCAACTACATCAGCCGTTGCTGCATCCCATGATCCGTACTGAGGATTAATAGTGACGCCCTCTGCCTTCGCCTGCTCTACAACAAGTGCCTGAATCGCCTCACCGTTTGTATTAGGAACATTGGCGGCCTTCGCTAGTGCGGTCAGCTTTTCAGTAATCAAAATAGTGCGTAGATAACGATCAAAGTCGGTCGATGCGATTCCGGCATTCACGAGTGCTGATGGCAGATTAGCAACACCACCAATTTGAGAATAAATAGCGGTGCGCTGTGATGCGATATCGCCATCGGTGATGGAAATCTTGTGCTTGGTTGCAACGTCGTCCAAGAGCTGTGAAAGAACGAAGAAGCGAAGTTGGCTGCGCTTCAGGTCTGCGCCTGTAAGCAGGGATGACATGCCTTGGGTAGAGACCTTGGTTCGTTCCGACAGGATGGTGGCAACACTATTTTCAACCTTGGTATTCGAAACCTCAGCTTTGCCAATCTTTGCGGCCGCGGTCATTGAGGAACATCCGGTCAAAATTAGTGCTGACGCCGCAATAACACCGACCGCTGCCTTCTTCATAGCTGAGCTCTTCACAATTTCTCCTGTCAGTTCTTCTTCGCCAAGACGGGCTCCACAATCGTGTCGATGACTTCGACCGTCCATGGCAGAACCAAAGTATCCCCTACATCACCGCCACCAATCCAATTTGGAGCGGCCGAACGAGCAACCAAGACGGTCTCGTTCGCTGTTTTCACGATGGAACCTGGGTAGACCCGATTGAGTCGCATCACAATTGAATCCAGAAGCGTGATTGGTGAAAGTCGCAGGAACTTGCCCTGCAAGACGACTTCGGTCAATCCATAACCCTTTGCACGAACCCGAAGCGCTGCCAACTTCATCAGCTCTTCCGCTGGCTCGGGCAATTCGCCAAATCGGTCGACTAATTCTTCTCGGATCTCCGCCAGCTCTTGCTGCGATGTCGCATCTGCCATTCGACGATAGATATCTAACCGAAGTCGCTCGGCCGGCAAGTACTCGACCGGAATATGTGCAGTGATCGGTAATTCGATCTTGCATTCTTTGTAACGTGGATGCTGATCTTTCTCATCCACAAATCCCACTTTAAAATCTTCTACCGCTTCGCTGACCATTCGCATGTAGAGATCGAAGCCGACTTCAGCGATATGCCCTGATTGTTCGCCGCCCAAGAGATTTCCGGCGCCACGGATCTCTAAATCTTTAAGCGCTACTTGCATACCGGAGCCCAGATCTGCGTTGGTCGCGATTGTAGTGAGTCGATCGTGCGCGACTTCAGTGAGCGGTTTGTCCGGTGAGTATAGGAAATAGGCATAGGCGCGTTCGCGACTGCGACCGACCCGGCCTCGAAGTTGGTGCAACTGAGATAGTCCGTAATTTTCTGCTCGGTCCACAATTAACGTGTTGGCATTCGGAACATCGATGCCGTTCTCGATGATGGTGGTGGCGACCAAAATATCGAATTCGCGCTCCCAGAATGCGAGGATTACTTCTTCGAGTTCGCGCTCGCCCATTTGTCCGTGCGCGACGCGAATTCGGGCTTCTGGCACCAACTTCTTTAATCGTTCAACGACGCCGTCGATGCTCTCTACTCGGTTATGAACAAAGAAGACCTGACCATCGCGGAGTAATTCCCGGTGGATAGCTGCAGTTATCTGCTTGTCATCTTGGATGCCGACATAAGTGAGAACTGGGTGACGTTCCTCTGGCGGTGTGGTGATGTTCGACATTTCACGAATACCCGTAATTGCCATCTCCAGAGTTCGAGGAATTGGCGTGGCAGACATAGAAAGTACGTCTACGTTGGTGCGAGTCTTCTTCAACTCTTCTTTGTGTTCTACGCCGAAACGTTGTTCTTCGTCGACAATTACCAGACCCAAATCCTTGAATACAACATCTTTGGAGAGCAATCGATGGGTGCCAATAACGACATCGACCGTTCCCTTTTCTAACGCTTCGACTATTTCGCGACTCTCTTTCGCGGTATTAAATCGAGAGAGGCCAGCAACGCGGACCGGGAAGCCGGTATAGCGATTGGTGAACGTTGTGAGGTGCTGCTGCACAAGCAAAGTTGTGGGGACCAAAACCGCGACTTGCTTTCCATCCTGTACCGCCTTGAAAGCCGCGCGAACTGCGATTTCCGTCTTGCCATATCCCACATCGCCACAGACCACGCGATCCATCGGATGGGGCTTTTCCATGTCGCGTTTTACTTCATCAATCGTCGCCATCTGATCTGTGGTTTCGACGTAGGCAAAGGAATCTTCAAGTTCGCGCTGCCATGGCGTATCTGGTGAGAATGCGTAACCCGGGGCTGCCATTCTTGCTGCGTAGAGTTGAATCAATTCCGCCGCAATCTGCTTAACCGCTTTACGGGCCTTGCGTTTTGCATTCTGCCAATCAGCGCCACCAATTCGGTGAACGGCCGGCGCTTCTCCGCCGACATACTTCGTCACTTGTTCCAACGTGTCGGTCGGGACGTAAAGTCGATCTGCGGGTTGTCCACGTTTAGAAGAGGCATACTCAATAACTACGTATTCGCGCGATATGCCACCGACCGTGCGCTGAATCAGTTCGATATACCGTCCAACACCGTGTTGCTCGTGCACGACGTAATCGCCTGGCTTCAACTCAACCGGATCAATCGCTTTCTTGCGGCGGGAGGGCATACGCGCCTGGTCTTTGCCCGACGTGCGCTGGCCAGAGACATCCTTCTCGGTAATAACCGCGACCTTGTGCTCGTCGCTGAAGTAACCATGTTCAATCGCTGAGGTGGTCAAATAAACGGCGTCACGCGTCAGTGCGGAATGGATTTCTGAAACGATCCGAACCGGAATATCAGCTTCAATTAAAAGTGATTGATAGCGCTCAAGGATTCCGTGGCCGGGAGCGGTAAATAGAACTAAATATTTAGCGCTTAACCATTCGCGAATATCATCCACGACAGGTTCGAGCTTGCCCTTATATATAGGTATCGCTTCAAAAGTATCGAGTGGATTTTCGGCTTCTGGGTCGGACGCAAAGAGGTTGAGTGATTGCCAGGTTGATCCACGGGTTTCAAACTCGTGCCGAATCTGATCCAAGCCAAAATAGCCGCCGGCCATCTCCGATAAATCGATGGGTGCAACTGCGCCAAGCGCGGCGTTGGACCAGGCTGCTTCCAAAAACTCCTGATTGGTATTAATCAGATCTAGGGCGCGCGATTGAACACGTGGTTGGTCAACAACGACCGCTGAAAAATCTCTTGGTACATAGTTAACGAGCGAAACCAATGCCGGTTTAAGAAGTCCTTGCAGCGACTCCATGCCCTCGACCGATATTCCTTGCGATAATTTGTGCGCCATTTCTGCGACCTGCGGAAATTCAGCGGCGACGTATTTCGCGCGTTCTCGAACTTCTGGCGAAAGCAAAAGTTCTCGACATGGGTAGACAACTGTCTTGCCAGTGACGGGTGCAAATGTGCGCTGGTCGGCGACCGTAAAGAATTGAATCTCTTCTATCTCGTCGCCGAAGAAATCGATTCGAATGGGATGTTCACTATCGGCTGGGAAGAGATCGACAATTCCGCCTCGCACGGCAAAGTCGCCACGACGCTCAACTAAGTCGACCCGACTAAAACCGAGATACGACAATTGCTCAGCAAGTGCAGGTAATCCGATTTCGGTTCCGACTTCGAGATTGGGCAGCTGAACATCAAGCAAATCTGCAGAAAGCGGTTGAAGTAAACCTCGGACAGAAGTCACAACAATTCGTGCCGAACGTTTCGACGAGCTGAGCGCATGAACCGTTGCAAAGCGAGAAGCGACGGTATCCGCCTTTGGACTCAATCGTTCATGCGGCAAGGTCTCCCACGGCGCGAACTCAAGGACGGCCTCCGGTCCTAGATAGGAGCGAGCCTCGTCCGCTAAGTCACTAGCTCGACGAGACGATGTGGCAATCAGCAAAAGTGGCCGATCATTCGCGATGAGCGAGGCGACGAGTCCATGAACAGATGGAATACACGCGAGCTCTGGTTCGGTGAAGGGATAGGCAAGCTCGTTCAGGGCAGCAATCAGCGCCACGATACGCCTCCTCCCACAACGACTAAAGCCCCGCTTCCAAAAGGAACGGGGGTTATGTGGGAAATCCTAATCCTTTTCAGCGTGACATGATTAGCCCGTGAATTACGACGACAACGCCAGCTTGCGCAGCGATGTTCGCCGCTTGGGCGACCTATTGGGCGAAAGCCTGGTTCGTCAAGAAGGGCCAGAGCTGCTTGAGTTAGTCGAGCGAGTTCGGTTGGCGGTTCGTAACGGTGGTGGCGAAGAGATTCTTGATTCGCTCTCGGTTGAAGATCGCGTGCAATTGGTGCGCGCCTTTAGCACCTATTTCAATCTTGCAAATGTGGCGGAGCAGGTACATCGTGCACGAGTGCTTTCAGCTCAGCGCAGCGATGGTGGATCGTGGCTCTCGCGTGCGGTTGATCGAATTATTGAAACGCAGGAAAAGACCGGTGAATTCACGATTGCTGATGTGCAAGAGTGGATTAATCATTTCTCGGTACGGCCAGTCTTTACCGCGCACCCGACCGAAGCAGCCCGTCGTTCTGTCCTGAGCAAGGTTGGCGCAATTGCCGAACTGTTAGATACCCACGATTCATCGACCAAAGATCGCAGACTTGCAGAAGCGGTCGATCTCTTGTGGCAAACCGACGAACTGCGACTGGGTCGCCCAGAGCCACTCGATGAAGCGATGAACGCGCTTTATTATCTCGATGATTTGTTCCGCGTGACTGTGCCAGAAGTTTTAGATGAGTTCGCGCATGAACTATCTCGACTTGGTGTGCAGGTCTCCCCCACATCTCGCCCGCTCAGTTTTGGAACCTGGATCGGTGGCGATCGCGACGGCAATCCAAACATCACGCCCGAGATCACCAAAGAAGCAATCACATTGCAGACCGGTCACTTCATTCGCGTCATGCTTGCTTCGCTCGATGAATTGCGACAGACCTTGTCGGTATCCACTCGAATTGCCGGGGCATCCAAGGAGCTCGAAGCATCTGTAGCAAAAGATCTTGAGCTGTTGCCAGAGATCGAGGCTCGATTCCGCCGGTTAAATGTAGAAGAGCCGTATCGCCTGAAAGCGACTGCGATTCGCCACAAATTGATCTTGACTGCTCGTCGTCACGCGGCGAACGAGGCGCATGTGCCCGGCCGCGATTACGAGAGCACCGCGCAATTGCTCGCTGACCTGAATTTAATGCGAGATTCGTTGTTGAATCACAAGGGTGAGTTAATTGCGACCGGCGCGCTCGAGCGCTTGATTCGCACCGTTTCCAGCTTTGGTATTACTCACGCGACGATGGATGTGCGCGAACATTCGGGCGCTCATCATGAGGCGCTGGCTGAGATTTTTGGCGCGGGATATTCGGATCAGAGCGAGCTGTTAAAGAGCGAACTTTCCAGCGCCGCGATTGCCTCAACTCCAACGCTTTCCGAGATCCCCGCTAAAACGCTGCGTACCTTTGTTGCAATCCGCGAATTGATTGAAAAGTTTGGCCCAGAAGTCATCGAGACTTACATCATTTCTATGACCAAGTCTCATGAGGATGTACTGGCAGCTGTTGTGTTGGCAAAACAAGCCGGGCTCGTTGCACTACACGCGGCTTCACCATTTGCAATGGTGGGATTTGCGCCGCTCCTCGAGACAGTTGCAGAGTTGCAAGCAGCTGACACAATTTTGGATTCGTTGTTATCGAACTCTGATTACCGCAAACTAGTAAAGCTACGTGGCGATGTTCAAGAAGTGATGCTGGGATATTCGGATTCGAACAAAGATGCCGGTATCACCACATCCCAATGGGAAATTCATAAGGCACAACGGAAGCTTCGCGATATTGCGATTAAACACGGCGTCACGTTGCGACTTTTCCATGGTCGTGGTGGCTCGGTCGGTCGCGGCGGAGGTCCTACATACGATGCGCTGATTGCCCTGCCATGGGGTTCGATTGATGGCCAGGTAAAGATGACCGAACAAGGCGAAGTCATCAGTGATAAGTATTCTTTGCCAGCGCTTGCACGCGAGAATGTTGAGCTTTCATTAGCGGCTGCGCTCGAGGCAACGGTCTTGAACCGTGCACCACGCCAGAGCCCAGAAGCGCTCGCTGCATGGACCGACTGCATGAATAACGTCAGCGATAACGCTTTTGCGGCCTACCGTCGACTAATTGATCACCCAGATCTGCCTCGATACTTCTATGAATCAACTCCAGTTGAGCAGCTCGGTGACTTGTTCTTGGGATCTCGTCCATCGCGTCGTCCCGATGCCAGTGGCGGTCTTGGTTCGCTGCGCGCAATTCCATGGGTCTTCGGTTGGACACAATCACGGCAGATTGTTCCGGGTTGGTTTGGCGTGGGTTCCGGTCTTAAGGCCGCACGTGAAGCTGGCAAGAGTGATGTGTTGAAGCAGATGCTCTCTGAATGGCACTTCTTCCGCACCTTTATTTCCAATGTAGAGATGACAATCGCAAAGACTGATCTCGTTACCGCAAAGAAATATGTGGAGAAGTTAACCGATCCATCACTGCACCACTTCTTTGAGACTATCCAAGCGGAATTCGATTTAACCGTGAAGGAAATATTGTTGCTGACCGAGAAAGAAACGCTCTTGGGCGATCAGGCAATTTTGGCTCGCACGCTCGAGGTGCGCGATCGCTATCTAGCCCCGCTTCACTTGCTTCAAGTTGATCTGTTGCACCAGGTCCGCAACACCGAAAACGTGGACCCGGCACTGCGTCGTGCTTTGTTGTTGACGATTAACGGTGTTGCTGCTGGATTGCGAAATACCGGCTGATTTACTTATTGAAATCTTGTTGAGCTGTCTCTAAGCCTTTTTCGATCAGTCGCTCGACCGCCAGCGCACCGCGCGCAATAAAATCTTCGAGCTCTTTCTTCTCGGTTGACGCAAAGGGCTTTAATACAAAGTCGGCAGGATCTTGTGGACCGGCTGGTCGCCCAATGCCCATGCGCACTCGGAAATAATTGGGCGAAGCGAAATGTTGGGTGATGCTCTTAAGGCCGTTGTGGCCGTTATCCCCGCCGCCTTGCTTGAGGCGAATCGTGTTGAAAGGAATATCGAGTTCATCGTGAATAACAATCAGATGATCTGCACTCACTTTGTAGAAATCGGCGAGAGCTTTGGTCGGTGCGCCCGATTCGTTCATATAGCTCTTGGATTTCGCCAATGTGACAGCGTTGCCCGCCACTCGAATATCTGCGATGTCAGTCCGCGACTTATGTGAAGAATATTTTGAATTTACCGCTAAATAATCCACGACCATCTGACCGATGTTATGTCGAGTTGCGGCGTATTGATCGCCGGGATTGCCCAGGCCGAGAACTATCCAACGTTCGTCGGCCATGGGTATCCGGGGTAACTAACTAACTTACTTATTCAGCAGCAGGTGCAGCGTCGCCAGCAGGTGCAGCAGCTGCATCCGCAGCAGGAGCAGCTTCGGCTTCAGCAGCGGTTGCGCGCTCTGACAAGTGAACAACCTGGAGATCAGGATCTGATACCAAGGTCATACCTGCAGGAAGAACAACATCCTTCGCGTAGAGCGAATGGCCAGCCATCAAGCCGGTCAGATCCAAGGAAAGGAATGAAGGAATAGAAGTTGCTTCAACTTCAACCTCGATGGTGTTGTTGTTGTGTTCCAAGATGCCATCGCGATCATGCTCGCCGGTGGTGTGGATTGGGACTTCAACGGTCACGCGCTCGCCGCGGCGAACGATGACGAGGTCGATGTGTGCCAATGCTCCAGTCAATGGATTGCGAGCGACTGACTTAGGAAGTGTCAGCTCGGTTGTGCCATCAACAACAACGTCGATCAAAACGTTTGATGTCTTCAGTGCTGTTGTGAGCTCACGAAGTGGAAGAGCAACGTGCTTTGGCTCTGCTCCGTGACCATAGATAACTGCAGGTACGAGACCCGCACGACGATCACGACGTGATGCGCCCTTACCGAATTCGGTACGACGAGTACCGTTGAGTGTAATTTCAGCCATGTTCCGCTCCTAGTGCTTCTATCTTCAGTTACCGCCGAATGAGACAAGCGTTCCAGATAAAGCACCCGTCGATTACGGTGACTAGCTTTCGCTAGTTCTTACCCTCGCCGGAACGAGCCTGAAGATTAGCGTTCTCGCGCTCACTGGGTCAAATCCTCGCATATGCAAGCTCCATGCAATTAGGTTGCACGCAATCGGACTGCGAAAATTTGGCTATGAATTCGGCGCTAGTCCTTGCGATAGTAATTCTCGCTGCGACGGCGTACGGAACCTGGCACAAGATTTCGCGAGGCAAAATTACAGCTCGCAACAATCAAGATGCAGCATTTACTAGCGAAGAGTTGGGCAGCGAGCTCGGAGTACAGGCTACGTTGGTTCAATTTTCTTCGGCGTTTTGCCAGCCATGCCGCGCTACATCGTTGATCTTGGAGCAAGTCGTTTCCAAGGTTCCGGATGTGAAGCATGTCGAGATCGATGCCGAAAGCAACCTCGAACTTGTTCGTCGACTCAACATTCTCTCGACGCCAACCACAATCTTTTTAGATCGCACCGGCAAAGAAGTTGCCCGTGCAGTGGGCGCACCAAAGCGCGATCAAGTTATTAACGCACTCAACCAGCTGCAACGAATCTAATAGAGACGAAAAGGGTAAAGATGAGCGCTCCACAATTAATTGATGCCCGCGGTCCTCGAATCATGGCGATTGTTACTTTTTTTGTTCTCGGACTGGCACTTCTCTTCCACTCCACACTCTTGATTGTGTGGCAGCTGTTGGCGTTTGCAACCGCCGCGATTTTTACGCCGCCACAAGGAATCTATGGTCGTTTCTATCGGGCGGTTATTCAACCTCGGTTGAAGGGCCCAGTCCCATCCGAAGATATTCGTCCACCTCGTTTTGCAGCGTTGGTTGGCACCATATTCGCAACGCTCGCGCTTGCTGGGTTGGCTTTCGATATCAAGCCGCTCTTTACAATTGCAACCAGCCTTGCGTTGGCCGCAGCATTCTTAAATGGTTTCTTTAACTATTGCCTGGGGTGCGAGACATATTTGTTATTTGTTCGCTTGCGCAACCGACATACGCCAGATTACGAAATTTAAGTTACTTCAGCGCCGCGAAGGCTTGTTCTAAATCTTTCACGAGGTCGGTCGCAGCTTCCAACCCAACAGATAACCGCAGTACGCCCGGTGTGATTCCAACGGCTGCCTTAACTTCTGGCGCCAATTTTCTATGAGTCGAGCTGTCCGGGTGAGTAATCAACGACTTGCTGTCGCCCAGGTTATTGGAGATATCAATGACCTTGAGATTGTTCATTAAGGTAAATGCTGCCTCGCGGCCCCCTTTAACTTCAAAACCAATCATTGATCCGCCTTGATTATTCATTTGGCGCATCGCCACTTCATGGCCCGGATGTTGTTTGAGACCCGGATAACGAATAACTGAAACCTCCGGACGCGTCGCCAAGAATTCGGCAACGGCAGCTGCGCTCTTCACCATATGGTCGACTCGCATGTGCATCGTCTCCAACGACTTCATGAGCACCCAGGCAGTGAACGGTGACATCGAAGGACCAGTGTGACGATTGAATGGCAAGAGATGATTGGTGAAGTAATCGTTGGACCCAAGGATTGCGCCACCAAGAACGCGACCCTGGCCATCGATGTGCTTGGTCGCGGAATACATGATTACATCCGCACCGAGCTGGAGCGGCTTCTGCAATACCGGCGAGGCCATCACGTTATCGACGATTACGGTTGCACCAGCCTTGTGTGCCAGATCGCTGACAAAAGCAATATCGGTGATTTCTAGTAACGGGTTACTTGGGGTTTCGATGAAGACAACCTTCGCCGGGGTAGCGAGCGCCTTCTTCCAGCCCTCGAGATCGCCGGCTTGAACTAATTCAGTGGTGATTCCCCACTTTGGCAAGATTTCGGTTAAGACAACGTGACAGGAGGAGAACATCGCGGCTGAAGCAACGATTCGGTCACCTTGATTAACCAAGCATGCGACCGCCGCAAACATCGCGGACATTCCAGAGCTTGTAGCAAGGCAACGGTCGGCGCCCTCAAGAATTGCTAGCCGATTTTCAAAGGCAGCAACCGTGGGGTTATGAAAGCGACTATAAAGATAGTGATCGGTCTCTTCGGCAAAAGATGATTCTGCTTCCTCGGCGGATGCGTAGGTGAATCCCGAGTTAAGAAATACAGCTTCGGATGTCTCGCCATATCCAGTACGAGAAAGACCGCCACGCACAGATTGCGTCTGTGGGTCCAGCTGCCAGTCGGGTTCGGTGCGATTTTGTTGCTCGCGATATCCCCACGGTCTCTTGGCCATGGCCTAATCGTACAGAACTCCACAGGCGACTCAGTCGCCCCTTGGGTAGGCTTACGAGCATTACAAGCCTGAGGAGATAAGAATGAGCGAAGCACAGTGCCCATATACCGGCAAGAGCAAGATGGCCAGCGAAGGTACATATAACAAGGATTGGTGGCCTAACCAGCTCAACCTCAAGGTCTTGCAACAAAATTCAGTCGAAGCAGATCCGATGGATCCTGATTTCGATTACGCCACCGAGTTCGAGAAGCTAAATCTCAAAGCTGTGAAGAAAGAGATTGAAGCGTTGATGACCGATTCGCAGGATTGGTGGCCCGCTGATTATGGTCACTACGGTCCATTCTTCATCCGTATGGCGTGGCACAGCGCTGGCACGTATCGAACCTATGACGGTCGCGGTGGTGGCGGTGCCGGTATGCAACGGTTCGCTCCTCTTAATAGCTGGCCAGATAACGTCAACCTCGATAAGGCGCGACGTTTGTTGTGGCCAATTAAGCAGAAGTACGGCAAGCGATTGTCATGGGCAGACCTGATGATCTTGACCGGAAATGTTGCGCTCGAATCTATGGGGCTTAAGACATTTGGTTTCGGTGGCGGACGCGAAGATGTGTGGGAGCCAGATGAGACCTATTGGGGCAAGGAATCAGAGTGGTTGACTAACGAGCGTTATAAGGGTGATCGCGAACTTGATAATCCATTAGCCGCAGTTCAGATGGGTTTGATTTACGTTAACCCGGAAGGTCCTGATGGAAAGCCAGATGTACTTGCATCGGCGCGCGATATCCGTGAGACCTTTGCGCGCATGGCAATGAATGACGAAGAAACCGTTGCGCTCATTGCAGGCGGACACACCTTCGGCAAGGCGCACGGCGCGGCAGATCCCAGCAAGCATGTCGGTGCAGAACCCGAAGGCGCAGCAATGGAAGAGATGGGATTGGGTTGGAAGAACTCGTTCGGAACCGGCAACGGCGCAGACACAATCTCTAGTGGGCTCGAGGGCGCGTGGACTCCTACTCCAACGAAGTGGGACAACACTTACTTCAAGACCTTGTTCGCATATGAATGGGAGCAAACCAAGAGCCCAGCAGGTGCAACGCAATGGATTCCAAAGGGCGGCGCCGCGGGCAACGTTGTGCCCGATGCGCACGACAAGTCAAAGACTCATGCACCAGTCATGTTCACCACCGACTTGGCGCTGCGTGAAGATCC
>Ga0214171_1000339_pt1 | contig 17043 bp, 12 predicted proteins | sample TroBogEpilimnion_40_FD_153009 | JGI IMG/M metagenome (GOLD analysis project Ga0214171, IMG submission 153009) | Freshwater microbial communities from Trout Bog Lake, WI - 02JUL2007 epilimnion | ecosystem: Environmental > Aquatic > Freshwater > Lake > Epilimnion/Euphotic zone | place: Trout Bog... | reverse complement strand
GCGCTGATCGAGGCCGAAGACGGCAAGCACTTTGACAAGCTCAAGCCGCTCGACTTCGGCGGCATTCCGCAGCTCAACACCGAAGTGATCGCCATTGGTTATCCCATCGGGGGCGACCGCATCTCGGTGACACGCGGCGTGGTGTCCCGCATCGACTTCCGCCCTTACAGCCATACCAGCGTGGACTCGCATCTGGCGATCCAAGTCGATGCCGCGATCAATCCTGGCAACTCCGGTGGGCCGGTGATGCAGGAGGGCAAAGTCGTCGGTGTGGCCTTCCAGGGCTTCAGTGGCCGGGTGGCGCAGAACGTCGGCTACATGATTCCGGTGCCGGTGATCAAACGCTTCCTCAAGGATATTGAAGACGGTCGCTACGATCACTATGTCGATCTCGCGGCGAGCGATTTCCCCATTGAGAATCCCGCGCAGGCTAAGGCGCTCGGCACCGGCAGTGATGGTGTCGGCGTGATGGTCGGTGATGTGGAACCCCAGGGCAGCGTGGGCGATCTGCTGAAGATCGGCGATGTCATTCTGAGCATTGATGACAATCCGGTGATGAACAACGGCCTCGTGCGCTTTGAAGGCGAGCTGATGGACATGAATGAAATCGTCGAGCGCAAGTTCGCCGGTGATACGATCAAGCTGAAATACATGCGTGACGGCAAAAAGCTGGAGGCCACGGTGACGCTGAAACGCTTTGATCCCTACGTTCGGCTCGGTGCGCAGTACAACCAGCGCCCGCGCTACATCGTGAATGCCGGGCTCGTGTTTCAGCCGCTGGACCGCAACCTGATGGACGCCCACCAGATGCGCGATGACACGGTGAACTATGTCTTCGACAACTTCCTGACCGACAAGCTCTACGTGGAGCGTCCCGAACCCGTGGTGCTGACCAACGTGCTTCCTGATGAAGTGAACACCTGGATCACTCCCTATGCGCACAGCGTCGTGGATGAGATCAACGGTGTGAAAATCAAATCCCTCAAGGACGTGCAGACCGCGCTGGCCAAGAAGGACAAGCCGTTCATCGAGATCATCCTGCTGGAAAAGAACCGCCCGCTGGTGCTCAAGCGTGAACTCGCCGAGGCCGCGCACAAGCGCATCATGCAGACCTACAACATCCTGGAAGACTCCTATTTGGGAGATGAATAGCCGCTCGCCCCGACCTTGAACCTTTTTCAGCCTCGACGCATCTCATGAAGCTTTCCCAGATTCTCCTCTTTCTCGCCCTCGGTGCCGCCACTCTGCCCGCACAAACAGGCCTGCCCGAAGCAGCCAAAAAGAAACGTGCCCCCGCTGCGCCTGAAGGTGCCGCTGCGCAGCAGCAGGTGGTGCAAAGCAATTCGTTGGTGAGGGTGAATGCCACCTCCCAGCCCTACAGCCTGCATATGCCCTGGCAGAAGGAATCGCCCTCCGGCCGGCGTGGTCTTGGAGTGGTGCTTTCCGGCAACCGCGTGCTCGTCACCGGCCAGATGGTGGCGGATGCCACTTACATTGAGCTTGAGTTGCCGACCACTGGCCAGAAGATTCCCGCCAAGGTCCTGGCGGTGGATTATGAAGCCAATCTGGCGCTGCTGGAGTCGGCACCTTCAGATAAGCAGCAGGCCTTCTTTGCCGGACTCAAGCCGATGGCGGTGGACAGTGGCACCCGCATTGAAGACAAGGTGGACATTTTGCAGACTGGTCGAGTGGGCGAGCTGATCAAGAGCGAGCTCAAAATCGGCAAGGTGATGACCCGCCGCTACAATGTCGAAGGCTCGGGCTTCCTGGTCTATGAGGCCAACAACATTGTGCGCAGCGAGGCCAACAGCTTCACCCTGCCAGTGGTCAAAGGCGGCAAGCTCGTGGGCCTGCTGTTGAGCTACGACTCGAAAAACCAGGTCACCACCATCCTGCCTGCGCCCATCATCGAGCACTTTCTCAAAGATGTGGCGGACGGCAGCTATGAGGGCTTCCCCAGCCTCGGCATGGAGCTGCAGTCCACGCTGGACGAGCAGTTCCGCGAATACCTTGGCCTCAAGCCGGATGCCCCCGGCGTGCTCATCAGCATGGTCATGAAAGGCGGCTCGGCTGAAAAGGCGGGCATGAAGAAGGGCGACATCTTGGTAGCGATCAACGGCTTCGCGATTGATTCACGCGGCGACTACAAGGATCCGCAGTTCGGTGCCCTCAGTTCCAGCCACCTCGTGCGTGGCCGAGCCTATGTGGGAGACAAGGTCGAGATCAAGGTGATTCGCGAGGGCAAGGAAGTCACGCTCAATGGAGAGCTCACCCGCCGGAAGCCGGATGACTACCTCGTGCTGCCCTACCTCTTTGACAAAGGTCCGCGCTACGTGCTCATGGGCGGGCTGCTGTTTCAAGAGCTGTCACGCCCCTATCTGGACGCCTTTGGCGAAGACCAGCGCGGCGGTGCCATCCTGCGCCTCTCACGTGTCGCCTCCCATCCTGATAAGTATGAAGAGGAAGGCCGCAAAAAGCTCGTCTTCCTCAGCCTCGTGCTGCCCACCCCCAGCGCCCAAGGTTATGACAAGCTCGGCGGGCAGGTGGTCAACAAAGTGAACGGTAAGGCCATCAAAGATCTCAATGACCTCGCCGACGCGTTCAAGAACGCGAAGGATGGCGTACACGTCATCGAGCTCAAGGACTTCCCGCACATCCTCTACCTCGACTCCTTCAACGCCGAACGCGACAACATGCGCCTGCTCGGCGGGGCTTATCGTATTGGCAGTTTGAAGCGGCTGGAGTAGCGCGAGGCGAAAGTAGTTATGAACTTTAGTTCGCTCTGGAAGGGGCGGCTCTCCCGGAGCGAGCTAAAGCTCACGAGTACTTTACTTCACCGCACCGATCAGAGTCTGCAGCCGCGACACCTGTGCCTTCAGAAGTGTGATTTCTGCCTCCATCCTGGCGCGCCAGTCGGCGTCGGCTGAATCTTCCACGGCTGGTGTGGCCGGGGCTTGGGCGGGGAGGGAGGCTGCTGCTGCGCCTGTCACTTCGCCGCTGAGGAGGTGCATGAATTGCGCTACGCGCTGGCCTGGGCCAGCGGGGATGCACTGCACCAACGGGCCTTCATTGTAGCCGATCAGTTCTGCCAGCGTGTTTTCCACGCTGGGCATGTCCGGAAATTCAAACAGGCGTTCGGTGCGTTGGCGCAGCTCGCCAGCGGTCTGTGAACCACGCAGCAGCAGCATGCACAGCAGCGCCATGTGGGAGCGGTCCAGGCCCGGCAGCTTGCCTTTCAAGTTATGCCGGTATTTCAGGGTGCGACCGCCCACGATGTTCACTTCAAAGACGTAACCATGGGTTTTCATCGACTCCAACGCACGCAGTACGGTGCGTTCGTCATAGCGTACAATGGGGTCACGATTCGTGGTTTGATTGCAGGCGGTGACCAATGCGTTCAACGTCATTGGATAGTAGTCTGGCAGCGTGATTTCTTTTTCGACCAAGCAGCCAATGACTCGGGCGGCTTCTGGAGTGAGAGTGAAGAGGATGGCAGGTGTGACGGATTCAGCAGACATGATGAGATAACTTGGCAAAGCGGCTATCATCCACGGCTAAAGGCTGGGTTCAACTTTGGGTCATGGTTGGTTTTAAAGAAATGCGTAATTAATTCTGAATAGTTCCTAAAGTGCCGCGTCGAATGGTCTGTTATGAAAACGAAACTTATCCTCCTCTGCGGTGCGATGATCGCCGCTCTTTCTCTCTCCTCCTGCGACATGTACGGCTATCCCGGCTATGGCTACGGCGGATACGGCGGATACGGCCGGAACTACTACAATAACTATTACGGCAGCTCCCTCCTCGGCCTGGGTGGCTTGGGCGGTTACTACGGTGGTTACTCCAGACCTTACAACTACAATAATTATTATAACAGAGGCTATAACTCAAACCTCTTCCGCGGCTTTGGTAACTACGGCTACAACCGGGGCCATACGATGAGTCCATTCTTGAGTCACACCAACTTCTCGTCCTTTGGCCGCGGGTTTGGTGGTAACTCCTTTGCTAGCCATACTCCACACCATAGTGGTTCCTTTGGCGGGCTTCCCTTTGGAGGCTCTTCATTCGGTGGCCATTCCCTTCATAGCGGTTCCTTTGGTGGGCTAGGTGGTGGAGGCCACAGCTTCGGTGGGCACAGCCTTGGCGGCGGCGGCCACAGCTTTGGTGGTGGTCACAGCTTCGGTGGTGGTGGCCACATGGGTGGCGGCCACGGTGGTGGTCATCATCGTTGAGCCACAGTCATTTGCTCCAGCTTCAATCACGCAGCGCCCAAGGATTCTTGGGCGCTGTTTTTTTATGCTGCACGTGGCTCAGTCACTTGTATTCGCCTGCTCAGCGCGGCACTTGTTCCAACGAAAGCATCCGCAATTCACCCTCGGCGAGATCGCCGAGTTCATACGGGCCGAAGCGTGCGCGGTGCAGACTCTCCACATGCCAACCCTGGCTGGCGAACATGCGGCGTACTTGATGGTAACGGCCTTCGGTGATAGTTAGGCGGGCGCTTTGGCTGGAAACGATTTCCAGTTTCGCAGGCAGGCAGGGCTTGTCTTCGCTGCGGAGCATGAGATCGCCTTTGGCGAAGATGTCGATGAGCGAGGGATCGAGTTCGCGATCGACTTCGACGAGGTAGGTTTTCTCGATGTCGGATTTCGGCGAGGTGTAGCGGTGGACGAGGCTGCCGATGTCTGTGACGAGAAGAAGGCCGCTGGTGTCTTTGTCGAGACGGCCCACGCTGGTCACGGCGGGATTGCGCTCGGGCCAGTGGGAGGGAAGCAACTCGTAGATGTTCTGACCTTCTTCTTCGCTGTGGGTGCAGGAGTAGCCCACGGGCTTGTGGAGCATGGCGAGGAGGCCATCGGGGGCTTCGAGGGGTTCGTCATCGACGGTGATGAGAGCGGAGTCCACGCGCTGGTCGGAGCGTTTGACGACCACGCCGCTGAGCTTTACGCGGCCTTCTTTGACGAAGGCCATGGCCTCGCGGCGGGAGCAGTAACCGAGGGCGGAGAGGAGCTGATCGAGGCGGCGCATGTGGGGGGAGAGGGTCGCTGCAAAGAGCTTGATGTCATGCGGGAAGTGAGCGTGGGGTATGGTTCAATGGTTTCAGAACGAGCCAAGGCAGGACGGGCTAAAGCCCGAACTACGTACGTGCGCTGGGCTGGCGGGTGTTATCGGTGATTGAAGATGGCTCAATCATCCCAGCCTGCGCCGTAATCGAGGATGGGGTAGTGCTTCCAAAGCCGCAAGGCCTCTGCTGTTCCCACCCGGTCTAAATACTCTCGGGCACTTGACCATGGCCACTCCTGCCACTTCGACACGTAGCCATGCCGAACTGGATTGTGATGAATGTAGTTCAGCGTTGTCCAGGCATGCGACTCATCGCGAATCTGACGATCTGAGATGCTGTGCCACACGTGACGACCGCGCTGCTGATCTTCGCCATTCCAGGCGAAGGATGATCGCCCATGCAGACGTCCCAGCGCAGCGAGTGTATGTTTCAAATCATCGGTCTTGAGGTAAACGTGGTAATGATTTGGGAGAAGGCACCACGCGTGGATTCGACAGGGCTCCAAGGTGCCAAGCAGGTTTTCGGCAAAATGATCCATGCGATCGGTGTGTGCCCAATGATGGGAGCATGTTCATAGCAGGCGGCTGAGAGATGAAACTCACCTGCGCCACCCAAGGGGTGAGGTGGTGTATGCCAGGGCGGCTGCGAAGTTTGCGCCATTGCAGGACATGCTCACGTTGTTCAGGTGCCATTCGACGCCAGGCGTACATGTGGGCAGGATAGCTCTCCGGATTGCGAGCCGTCAAGGCTCAGGGTACGTAGTTCGGCCTTCAGGCCGTCCGGAATGATGGGCGGACCTATGAACTCAGAACGGGCTGAAGCCCGAACTACGTACATGCGCTGGGCAGGCGGGGGCTTATGCCCCAATCAGCTTCCGCGCTTCCGCGAGGGCGGCGTCGGCTTTGGCCACGTCTTTGCCACCGCCGCGAGCGAAGTCGGGTTTGCCGCCGCCTTTGCCGCCGACGATGGGGGCGATGGATTGGATGATCTTGCCGGCCTGGACTTTGCCCTGGTGCTCTTTGGCGACGCTGGCGATGAGGGCGACGCTGCCACCACCCGTTGCGGCGAGGACGACGATGCCGTCAAAAGTACCCTTCAGGGCTTCGGCCACGCCGACGGCGTAGTCGGCATCCACGTCACCGAGGTTGACGATGATGCTGTTGTTGATGATGGCTTTGGCGATGAGGTCTTTGGCCTTCAAGGCGGCCTCGCGCTGCTGCGCGGCTTTGAGGGCTTTTTCGAGTTCCTTTTGCTGAGTGAGGATTTGATCGAGCTTCTTCTCCAGATCGGCAGCACCTTGGGCGCTGACTTTGCCGGCGAGGAGCTTTAACAATTCGGCATCGGCGCGGGCGGCGTTGTAGGCTTCGAGGCCGGCGATGGCTTCGATACGGCGGACGCCGGAGGCCACGGCGCTTTCGCTCACGAGGCGGAAGAGGCCGATCTCGCCGGTGCTGCGGGTGTGGGTGCCGCCGCAGAGTTCCATGCTCCAGCCGTCGAGCTTGTTGCGCTGGCCGCCGATTTGGACGACGCGGACGAGGTCGCCATACTTCTCGCCAAAGAGTGCCATGATGCCGTTGTTGGCCTTGGCTTCAACGTAGGGGACTTCGGTCCATGAGACGGGTTCGTTGGCGACGATGCGCTCGTTCACGAGACGCTCGATGTCGTTGATTTGCTGCGCGGTGAGGGCGGCGCTGTTGAAGTCGAAGGTGAGTTTGTCCGGGGTGACGTTGGAGCCTTTTTGGGTGGCGTCTTTGCTCACGACTTCATGCAATGCCCAGTGGAGGATGTGCGTGACGGTGTGGTGGCGCTCGATGGCATGACGACGCGGGGCATCGACGATGAGTTTCACGGTGGCATCGACGGCGGGGGCTTCATCGCCTTCGATGAAGTGCAGCCAGGTGTTGCCGACCTTGGTGGTGGAGCTGATCGGGTAGGTGTTGGCACCGAGGATGAGCTGGCCGGCATCGCCGATCTGGCCGCCCATTTCGGCGTAGCAGGTGGAGACGTCGAGCACGACGGCGGTCTTGTCCTTCATCTCGACGACTTCAAGCACGCGCACGTCGGCTTCGAGGGCGTCGTAGCCGATGAACTTGGTGGGGGCTTTGGTTTCGATTTCGGAGACGGAGACGACTTGTTTGTTTTTCTTGCCGGCTTCGCGGGCGCGTTCCTTCTGCTCTTCCATGAGCTTGTTGAAGCCTGCGGTGTCCACGGTCAGGCCGCGTTCGCGGGCCATGAGTTCGGTGAGGTCGAGTGGGAAGCCTTGTTCATCGTAAAGTTTGAACGCAAATTCGCCAGCGATTACGGAGGGACGTGCTTTAGCTGCGGCAATGCTTGTCTTGAAAGTGGCAAAAAATGATGTGAAAAACTTGCCGACGTGTTCCTTCCAAGTCTCGATCTCGAGAACATTCACGCTTTGAACTTTATTCGATATATCTAGTGCAGCATCCGCTGCTTTGACATCTTCGGCAAATTGCACTTGCCTGTAACGCATATGCAACTCGAAGGCGGCAGCGTTGAGTTCTTGTGCTTTCGATTGAATAAGGCCGAACTCGCTTGTCGTTTTTGAGGCATTCCATTCATTGATTTGAGTTATGATCTCCTCACCAACTCGAGCAATTTGGGGAATAAGTTCTTCGCGAAGAACGATGTATTCGGCAAATACATCGAAGAGCAATAACCCCTTGTCCAAAGTGCGGTTGAAGCTTTCCTCTTCCAGCTTCAGCACGCTCTTGATCTGCTCCTTCTTCGTCCGCAATTCCGGGAACACATCGCCCATCTGGGTGGCGAGGACATCGACGAGCTTGAAGAAGAACGGCTCTTTAAACTCCAGCGTGCGGCCATACTTCACGGCGCGGCGCAGGATGCGGCGGAGGGTGTAGTTGCGGTCGGAGTTGCCGGGCTGGATGCCGTCAGCGATGGCGAAGCTGAGGGTGCGCAGGTGGTCGGCGATGACGCGGAAAGCGACGTCGATTTTTTCCTGGTCGGTCACAGGGACGACGTGGCCCTGCTCGTTGGCCTTGGGCAGGGTGCTGGCGTAGGTTTTGCCGGAGAGCTTGGTGAGCTCGTCGAAGATGGGCTTGAAGACGTCGGTGTCGTAGTTGCTGATCTTGGCGGTCTCGAAGTCGGTGAAGTTCTTGGTGCCCTGGATGATGGAGCACACGCGCTCGAAGCCCATGCCGGTGTCCACGTGCTGTGCGGGGAGCGGGACGAAGGAGCCATCGGGATTGGCGTTGTACTGAATGAAGACGTTGTTCCAGATCTCGATGCAACTGGCGTCGCTGCCGTTCACCAGCTTGGCACCGGCGCGCTGGCGGTCTTCGTCGAGGTTCGGAGCGCCGGGGGTGAGGTCGATGTGGATCTCGGTGCAGGGGCCGCAGGGGCCGGTGTCGCCCATCATCCAGAAGTTGTCCTTCTTGTTGCCGTTGACGATGTGGATGTCGGGATCGAGGCCGATGCTGCGGAACTTCTCGGCCCAGATGTCCCAGGCTTCCTGGTCGCGCTCAGCGGGGTCGCCTTGGCCGGGCTGGTAGATGGTGGCGAAGACGCGTGTCGGGGGGAACTTCCAGCGCTCGATCACGAGCTCCCAGGCCCAGGAGATGGCTTCTTTTTTGAAATAATCGCCGAAGGACCAGTTGCCGAGCATTTCAAAGAGGGTGTGGTGGTAGGTGTCCAGGCCCACGTCTTCGAGGTCGTTGTGCTTGCCACCGGCGCGGATGCACTTTTGCGTGTCCGCCGCACGGGTGGGGAGGCCTTTGTGAAGAACGCCGGGCCAGGTGTCCACGTCCGCGCTGCGCTCGCCGAGGAAGATGGGCACAAACTGGTTCATGCCGGCATTGGTGAAAATGCGTGCGCCGTCGCGGCTGGTGTAGCCGACGTTGTCACTGGGGACGATGGTGTGCTGCTTCTCCTTGAAGAAGTCGAGGAAGCTCTGGCGGATCTGGGCGGCGGTGGGGACGGCGGACATGGGCGGCTGGGGAAAAGGGAGCGCGGATGGTAGCGGGAGGAAGGCGAAGGTAAAGGCGGGGTTTGCGGCCAGTAGGGCTGTGGCGGGACATCCTACGGCGGATCTAGGTAAAGCTGGAGGCCTGACACGGGGGCTCGGGCGGGCATCCCGAGAAAAAGTTTGTAAAATTACTGTAATTAAGATATTATTTATAACACAACCATGACGCTAACGCCGCCAAAGTTCAAAAAAGCAAGCCCGTCCGCCTCGGGGTTTAGCTTGTTTGAACTGATGATCGCGATCGCGATTATAAGCCTCTTTGCGAGCATGGCACAGATGGTTTTTGGGGGAATAAATGATTCTGCGGAGTTTCAGAAGAACCGGCGCAATGCGCAAGAAATAGCGGGTGTGGCATCGACGGCCAGTGCTGCGGGTGCCGACTTCATCGTGCCCGGTGACGAACGAGCTACCATAGTCAACCTGCGGAATGGGGTTGCTCCAACCACGGGTGCCTTCAGTGGACGCACTTTCATTATCCCAGGTTTAACGGACGCGGACATCACCGGCGCGATGAATTACCTGACCCTGAGTGACAGCGAACTGGTGTACAATCAGGTTGGCAGCGGAAGTTAATGATAGAGCGGGCAGCTCTCCAGCCGCTTCAGATCATGGAGAATGCCGCTCTAGATCAAGAACGGCTTTTGTGCGACGTATGACAGAGCGTGATTCGTCTCCTCCTCATCACTCTTCCACTCGCTGCCTCCGCTGTCGCAGAGCCAGCACCGCGTCCCATTCATTTCTCCAGGGAGATCCGGCCCATCTTGAGTGAGAACTGTTTTTTCTGCCACGGCCCGGATGAAAAAAAGCGCGAGGCGGGTCTGCGCCTCGATGACGAAACCAGCGCCAAAAAGAATCATGATGGCAGCATCGCTGTGGTGCCCGGCAAGCCAGAACAAAGCGCCCTACTACAGCGCATACTCAGCCATGATGCCGATGAGGTCATGCCGCCGCCGAAACAGCACAAGACGATCTCTCCCGCACAGATCGCACTGCTGACCGAATGGATCAAACAGGGTGCGACCTGGGGAAAACACTGGAGCTATGAAAAGGTGGTGAAACCGGCGATCCCAGCTGGAGCCAAACAACCGGTGGACGCTTTCCTCCTGCAACGCCTGAAACAGGAAGGTCTCAAATACTCCCCCCAGGCCGACACCGCCACGCTGATCCGCCGTGTGGCTCTGGATCTGACGGGTCTGCCACCGACTCTCGCAGAACTCGATGCGCTGGCCAAGCAGCCGTATGACAAAGTGATAGAGCATTACTTAGCCAGTCCTGCCTACGGGGAGCATTGGGCACGGCAGTGGCTGGATCTCGCACGCTATGCGGACAGCTCCGGCTACCCGAGCGATCAGCCACGCGAGATCTGGGCCTACCGCGACTGGGTGGTGCGCGCGCTGAATTCGAACATGCCGTTTGATCAGTTCACCATCGAGCAAAACGCAGGCGACCTGCTGCCCAAGCCGACGGATGATCAGCTCATCGCCACCGCATTCCATCGCAACACGATGACGCAGAACGAAGGCGGGACCGACGATGAGGAATTCCGCAACGCCGCCATCATCGACCGCGTGAACACCACCTTCGCCGTCTGGATGGGCACCACGATGGCCTGCGCCCAGTGCCACACGCACAAGTATGATCCCATCACGACTAGCGAGTACTACCAGTTCTACGCCTTCCTCAATCAAAGCGCCGACAGCGACAAAAAAGACGAAGTACCGCTGCACAGCTTTGACACCCCGGAACTGACGCAGCAGCGCGCGAACCTCAAAATGGAGATCAAGACGTTGGAGCAGAAGTTCAAAGCCCCAGCCCCGGCGTGGCTCGCGGGACTCGAAGCCTGGGACCAAGGCTTTGCCCGTGATCTCGGCTGGCAGACACCGCAGCCTACGAAGGTGACCACGCAGTCGAAACAAAATGCAGTCATCGCTGAGGGCGGCACCGTTTCGATTCCCAAAAACAACGACACGGACAGCTACACCGTCGAGCTGCCCGCGACAGGCGACAAACTCAGCGCGCTGCGGATCGAAACGATTCCCGCCGCTGGCTTCGGCAACTTCGTCATCACCGATGTGAAAGCGGAAGTCGTGCCGCCAGATGCCAAGCAGGCACCGCAGGCGCGCTATGTGCGCATCGAACTGCCGGGGGAGAAAAAGATGCTGCAACTGGCTGAAGTGCAGGTTTTTAATGGCAGCGAAAACATAGCACCCGCTGGTTTAGCCACGCAAAGCAGCCAGTACACGGACGCCGCTGCCAAACGCGCCAACGATGGCAACACCGAAGGCAATTACGCGAAAAGCAGCGTCTCTCACACTGCGGGCACTGACAACGATCCATGGTGGGAAGTCGATCTGAAAGCGGCCAAACCTGTGGACCGCGTCGTCGTATGGAACCGCACGGACGGTGGCGCGGGCACGCGCCTGGATGGCTTCCGCGTCGTCTTGCTCGATGACAAACGCCAGACCGTGTGGAAGAGCGACGCCACGCCTGCGCCGCAGAAAGACAAAGCCTTTGCCATCAGTGGCCCGGTGGCCGTGAGCTTCACCACGGCCCTGGCTGATTTCGAACAGGATGGCTTTACCGCCGCGTCCGTCTTGAAGCCGAAAGATAAAAAACAACAGGGCTGGGCTGTCTCTGGCGCTGCCGACAAGCCGCACACGCTTACTCTGCTGGCCGCATCGCCGGTAGTGATTCCCGCTGGTGCCCAGCTGCGTATCACGCTCGCGCAAAACAGCGAGCACAAGCAGCACACGCTGGGCAGCTTTCGCCTCAGCTACACGGGTGACGCCCGGGTGCAGCAGGTCACCCAGGTGCCGCAGTATGTCGTCGCCGCACTTGCTCAGGCGAAGGACAAACGCACACCCACCCAACAGCAGACGGTGGTGGATTACTTCGTGCGCAATGTGTCCAAAGCATCCGCCACGGAGCGCACCCGCCTCGCCGCCGCTAGCAAAGAACTCGCTGCACTCAAGCCAGTCACCGTGCCGATCATGCGTGATCTTGATCCGAAGCAGCGCCGCGTGACGAAGATCCAACTGCGTGGCAACTGGCAGGCGCTGGGAGATGAGGTTAGCGAGGGCACGCCTGCTACCTTTAATCCGCTGCCCGCAAATGCGCCGCGCAATCGCCTCACCATGGCCAAGTGGCTGGTCAGTCGCGATAATCCGCTCACCGCACGAGTGACCGTGAACCGCCTATGGGAAAGCATCTTCGGTACCGGCATCGTGCGCAGCAGCGAGGAGTTTGGCAGTCAGGGTGATCTGCCGGTGCATCCCGAACTGCTCGACTGGCTGGCTGCGGAGTTGATGGACATTGGCTGGGACATCAAGCACATGCTCAAACTGCTGCTCACCACCCAAGCTTATCAGCAGACTTCCAAGACCACCCTGGAACTCAATGAGCGCGATCCCGACAACCGCCTCCTCGCGCGCGGTCCGCGCTTCCGCCCTACCGGCGAGCTGCTGCGGGATCAAGCGCTCGCTGTCAGCGGCCTGCTCAGCGCCAAAATGTATGGCCCACCCGTGCGTCCTCTGACGCCCAATCTTGGCCTTTCCACCGCCTTTGGCCGCAGTAACGACTGGACCATCAGCCCCGGCGAGGACAAGCACCGCCGCAGTCTCTACACCGAAGTCCGCCGCAACAGCCCCTACGCCAGCTTCACCACCTTCGACGCCGGCAACCGCGAAGTCTGCATGATCCGCCGCAGCCGCACCAACACGCCGCTGCAGGCTTTTGTGACGCTCAATGATCCCGTCTTCATCGAAACGAATCAGGCCATGGCCCGCCGCCTCGTCGCTGAAGCCAAAGCAACGCCCGAGCGCCTCTCCCTTCTCTTCAGACTTTGCCTCTCACGTGCCCCGAGTGCGCATGAGCTGACGTCTTTGAGCCGACTCTACGATGAAACGCTCACGACCTATCGCGCAGACCCAGCGGATGCCACCAAGATGGCGACTGATCCCCTTGGTCCCGCACCCAAAGACGCTGACATTGCCGAACTCGCGGCGTGGACGACCATCGCCAATGTGGTGATGAATTTGGATGAGTTTTTGATGCGGAGGTGATTCAATCGAAGCATGGCGACCAAAAAGTCCATCGATGTTCCTATCCACACCGTGCGCAGTCAGCGCGTGGTGCTCGATTCTGATTTGGCGGCGCTTTATGGCGTCAGCACTGGCCGGTTTAATGAAGCAGTGAAACGTAATTTGAAACGATTTCCCGAAGATTTCATGTTTCTGCTCACACCTGAAGAGATGCTGCTTTTGATATCGCAAAATGCGATATCAAAAACTGAGGGTCGCGGAGGCCGTCGCAAGCCAGCCCTCGTATTCACCGAACATGGTGCCCTCATGGCGGCATCGGTATTGAACAGTGATCGCGCCATCTCGATGAGCGTCTATGTCATCCGCGCTTTCGTTGAAATTCGTGAGCAGATCGCCGCCAATGCCACGATCCTCAAACGTCTGGCCGAGATCGATAACACACTGCTCATCCACGACGCGTCGCTGCGTGACATTTACAAGAAGTTGCTGCCGCTTCTCACTCCACCGCCCGCACCTGCGCGCAAACAGATCGGTTTTCACCCCTGAACACTCTGCAAACTTGAAGTCACAATTTGTGACCTCAAAACCCAACTCCCCATGAACCCCATCACACACGACACCCTTCAGCTCAAGACGCGCCGACAGTTTCTCGGCAACGCGGGGCAGTTCAGCCTCGGGGCCATCGCCATGCATGCGCTGAAGCAGAAGGCGGGAGCCAGTGCGCCGTCGGACAATCCGCTCGCGCCGAAGAAGTCGCAGTTTGCGCCGAAGGCCAAGCGCGTGATCTACCTGCACATGTCGGGAGCGCCGCCGCATCTCGATCTGTTTGATTACAAACCGGAACTCGTGAAGCGCAGCGGGCAGGACTGTCCGGACTCGATTCTCAAAGGCCGGCGCTTTGCCTTCACCACCGGGGTGCCCAAGCTCATGGGCACGCCGCGCACCTTTGCGCGTTACGGCAAAGGCGGGATCACGATGAGCGATGCCTGCCCGAACTTCCACACTATCGCTGATGAGATGTGCATGATCCGCTCGATGAACACGGATCAGTTCAATCACGCGCCGGCGGAGCTGTTGCTCTTCACCGGTCATGCACGGCAGGGTCGGCCATCGATGGGTTCATGGGCCACGTATGGTCTCGGCACGGAGAATCAGGATTTGCCGGGGTTTGTCGCGCTCATTTCCAGTGGCACACAGCCGAGCGGCGGCCAGGGCTGTTGGGGCAGCGGCTTCATCCCCAGTGTGTATCAGGGCGTGCAGTGCCGCAGCAAGGGCGATCCCGTTCTCTTTGTGAGTGACCCTGCCGGCATGAACCGCGCCATGCGCCGCAAGACGCTGGATGCCCTGCAGGATCTCAATCAGCAGCAAGTCGCCGAATTTGGCCATCCCGAGACTGTCACGCGCATCGCCCAGTATGAGCTGGCCTTTCGCATGCAGACCAGCGTGCCCGAGGTCATGGACATCTCCAAGGAGCCGCAGCATGTGCTTGAAGCCTACGGCGCGAAGCCCGGGGAGGCGAGCTTTGCCAACAACTGCCTGCTTGCACGGCGTCTCATTGAAAAAGGCGTGCGCTTTGTGAATCTTTTCGACTGGGGCTGGGACTTCCATGGCACCAGCGAAGGCAGCGGCATCACCACCGGTCTCACCGCCAAAATGGCCGCGACCGACAAGCCGGTGGCCGCGCTGATCAAAGATCTCCGGCAGCGCGGCCTGCTGGACGACACCCTCGTCATCTGGGGTGGTGAATTTGGCCGCACGCCCTTTCGCGAAGGCCGCACGGCCGCTAGCAAGGTGCTCGGTCGCGATCACTACCCCGACTGCTACTCACTTTTCATGGCTGGCGGCGGCGTGAAGGGCGGCTTTGAATACGGCAGCACGGACGAGCTCGGGTTCAGCGTCGCTGAAAACAAAGTCCATGTGCATGACTTCCAGGCCACCGTGATGCACCTACTCGGCTTCGATCACGAGCGCCTCACCTACCGCTTCCAGGGCCGTGATTACCGACTCACCGACATCCATGGGCATGTGGTGAAGGATTTGCTGGCGTAAGAGTCGGACTAAGTGCGGCGTCGGCGCACCGCAGCAGCCAGGGCCGCTACGGCCATGAGGAGAGCGCCCCCCGGTTCAGGGACGGGGTTGGCGGCGATGGCGGATTGGATAGCGGATGCGTCGGCGCTGATGTCTGACAGGTAGAACGATGAAGCTCCGGTCACAGGGATCCAGGTGCCGTTTGAGGCTTGCTGGTAATAGCCAGTCATGTTGTAAAGGGACGCGGTAAACGGATTCGACCCCGTCGGGCTGGCAGAGAAAGGTCCGCTCTGCACGGCGTAGTTGATCCCGGCAAGCTGCCAGACGCCGCCGTTGTCCACAAACGCCGCGCCGCCGGAGTCTCCCAAGGATAGCGTCACGTTGTTGGAGCTGCTGAAACTCGCGGAGAGCAGGGTTCCGGAAAGTCCCAGGGTCGATCCATTGACCGATCCGGTAAAAGTGTTCTGACCCCAGCGAGCCACGCCATCCTGCGTCCCCCAGAGCCAGCCATGGGTGATGAGCCCGCCTGAACTGGTGACAGCCGCTCCCTGCTGGGTGCCGCGCCCAATGTCCTCAAACGCCAGTGTCGTCGAGGCACCGGTGTAAAGCGGCGCATAAGTCGAGAAGGTGCCGCCGGTGACTTTGAAAATATCCAGGTCCGTGCCGGGGATGTTGTAGTAACCCGCGCCGCTGTTGAAACTGGTGTCGATGTTGTAGGAAACCGAGGTCGTGCCGCTGAAATTCGTGTCGTAGTTGAACGTGCTGGACGCCACACCGATGTGGGCCGCCGTGATGAACAGGTTCGGCGAAATCATCGTGCCGAGGTAGTTGCCGAAGTAGCCCTCATACTGCCAGCCCGAGTTTGCCAGTCCGCCTGTGGGGGCGGTGGTGTTGTACGAAGTGCTCTCCTGGTCATAATAGATCACCGCACCTGCTGGCGAAACTATGAGCAGGCTGAGGGCTAAAAGATGGCGCAGGCGAAGCATAGTGCGTTCCTGCAAGATTACACAATTGATATAAAATATCAATATTATAATAAATGTAAAGCCTCTGTGCTGGCACCGTGCTTCGCGGGCTATCACTACCCACCTTGTACCGGCGGCATGATGGCGACTTCGCCGCCGTCATGCAGCGGCTCATCGCGTTTCACGTAGGTTTGGTCCAGGGCCAAAAGGAGGCTGTTCTGCCAGTCGCGCAGTTTGGGCCAGCGGGATTCGATTTGAGCGAGCAAGTCGCCCATGGTGGCACCGGCGGGCACTTCGAGGGTGATTTCTTCCGTGCCGGTGATGTCGCGCAGGACGGAGAAGAAGAGGACGCGCAGCTTCATGCGGGTGGGTTGGGGTTGAGGATGCCGATGCAGGGCAGGTTGCGGAAGCGGCCCTGATAGTCCATGCCGTAGCCAACGACGAATTCGTCGTCGATTTCAAAGCCCGCGTCATCCAGTGGCACCTCGCGCAGTCGCTGGCGGCGCTTGCTGAGCAGGACGCAGGTGCGCAGGGAGGCGGGCTGCTGCGCGAGGAGGCGCTCGCAAATGGCGCTGAGTGTGAGGCCGGTGTCGAGGATGTCATCGAGCAGGAGCACATCCTGATCGCGCAGGTCGAAGTTGGTGGGCCAGTTCACTTTGACTTCACCGGTGGTGGTGGTTCCGCCTTGATAGCTGCTGGCGCTCAGGGTGTAGAGCCGCACGGGCATTTCCAGCCGACGCAGTAGATCGGCCACGAAGAACAACGCGCCATCCATCAGTGCCACGACGGTGACGACTTTGCCTGTGAGTTCGGCATTCAGCCGCGCGGCCATGGAGTCCACCCTGGCGCTGATTTGCGCGGGAGTGAGCAGGATGCGTTCGAGATCTTGGATGACGCCGGTGACGGAGGATGGCATGGAGCAAAAGAGTGTGCAAAAGGCCAAAG
>Ga0214171_1000336_pt1 | contig 17068 bp, 15 predicted proteins | sample TroBogEpilimnion_40_FD_153009 | JGI IMG/M metagenome (GOLD analysis project Ga0214171, IMG submission 153009) | Freshwater microbial communities from Trout Bog Lake, WI - 02JUL2007 epilimnion | ecosystem: Environmental > Aquatic > Freshwater > Lake > Epilimnion/Euphotic zone | place: Trout Bog... | reverse complement strand
GGGGGCGTAAAACATTCGAATATACATGTCTACCTTTTGGTCTTTGTGCTTCACCTTGGGTTTTTACTAAACTATTGAAAGTGGCCGTCACTTTTCTGCGTCGTTCCGGGATCAGACTCGTTATTTATCTTGACGATTTGTTGATCGTGGGCACTACTACTCAAGAATGCAGCGACGCAGTAGCACAAGTCATTCATGTTTTGGAATCTCTGGGATTCTTAATCAACTTTAATAAATCTGAAACGATTCCGACCCAATGCATCGAGTACATAGGGCTTATCACTAATTCGGTCACAATGACATTCTGCCTCACCGACAAAAAGATTTGCGACATTCACCGATTATGCATCGAATTGTTAAAAAAGAGGAATTTAATATTTCCGCAACAAGCTTGCCAGAGACTTTTGCAGCTCGGCGGCCCATGAAAAATAGGATTCGTTTCGAAAAACTGATTGAAACAATGGTTCGCAAGATAAACAAGTAAGCTGCAAGCAAACCAAGCACCGTCGTTTGAACTTGAAACGACGAAGACTGTAGGTGTATCACCCTAAGAACTTCGCTTACTCTGTTTCCGGGGGCTTTCGACTGAATACCGTTTATCGCAAGTGCTCCCAACAAACCCACGCTCGCTACGGCGAATAGATCTAGCAAGCCCAGTCCAACTTGAGCAATGATGATTACATAAACTTTCCTTTTTTCGGATTTCCCGAGTAGCTTTGATGAGCGATAGAGGACTGACTGCTTGAACCGATTTTCGATGATGCCAGGGCTAAAGTTCACACCATTGATTATATGGGCTGACTAGGAGTTAAACTGTCTTCTGAGCGATAAGCTATAAATCCACCTAGAAATCGAGGAATTTTGATAACCGTTTTGGTTCCAGTCTTTAATGGGGCTCCGTATATTTCCTCTTGTTATGATTCGATATCGCCTCAAGCTAATGTGACAGAAATTATTTTCGTAGATAACAACTCTACGGACGCTACTCCGACTTTACTCGAGCATTTGGCGGGAGTTGATCCTCGAGTAACTATTCTTCTCGAAAAAAAACCTGGAATAAGCGCCGCACTTAATTTAGGACTGTTAGCCGCAAAAAATGACATTATCGCGAGAATTGATGTCGATGATTTGATGATTTTTGACAGATGCGAAATTCAAGTCAAATATTTGCTTGAAAATAGATTAGATGTCGTTGCAGGAGATATGTTAATTTTCAACAGCGGCGGAAATATTGCGGGACAATATCTAACACCCAAAAACAATCCGTTAGGGAGATTTTCATATAGCAATCCGATATTTCATCCAACCGTCATGTACAGACGATCGGTCGTGCTAAGTGTAGGCGGCTACAGAAGCGAGTTTGATGGGGCCGAGGACTTAGATCTCTGGTTGCGCCTTCTCGCTAGTGCTAGATTCGGCTTCTTGAGCGAAGTCTTAGTTAAATATCGAGTTCATGAAGGGCAATCTACCGCTTCAAAAAATCTCTTCAAAATTGAACGTCGCGTCCGATTGCGGAACTTGAGTTCTTATTTTTCACAACAAATCCGTAAGGCAAGAATAGATTACTGCATCTACTATTTGGCAAAGATATTTTATTGTTACCTGCTTTCCATGCCGCCATTCTTACGTGCTCATAGAAGATTACGACAGAGGTCGGTTCCACTTTGAAAAAAATTATAATTCAACTACAAGGTGGGCTCGGCAATCAATTATTCACTTACACGGCTGGCGCCACCGCTGCTTCGCGGCTCGGGCTACCGGTGGTTATAGATACGTCAGAAATATCAAGCGGGTATACCGCTAGGTCCTTCGACCTGAATGGTTTGGATCTACCAGTGAGTTTCAAGGAGAGTCGTGTATGGCGCGTTATCAGTCCCAAGTTCAGAAATATATCCAGGCGCTTGCTCCAAAGGCTGTTCCCAATTGTCTTCAAACGGTTTTACTTAGTTGAAACTTCAATTGGTTACGTAGAAAGCTTGTCGAAATTGTCAGAAGGCCGAATAATTCGTGGTTATTTTCAATCCTGGCGATATTTTGAAGATCTTAAAAAGAGTAAAGGCTACGCGGACATCAAGATAAAGGACCCTTCTGCGAAATGGAAAAACCTGTCAAAGACACTACGTGAACTTGACCCGATTGTGGTTCACTTTCGGCGCGGCGACTATTTGACACTGCTTGACACTTTTGGAGCGCTTTCTGAAAAATATTTCGAAGACGGCATTAAGTTAATTCAGTCATCATTAGGACCATCAGAAGTCTGGTTATTTACAGACGGTGAGGAATCAATCAACCCAATATTTATTAACGAATATGTCTCTAAGGTTTTTTCACCCAAGGCCGGCTTATCCGATTTGGAAACCATGATGTTGATGTCTCAAGCCAAAAAATTCGTAATTTCTAATTCAACTTTTTCTTGGTGGGCAGCTCGCCTGGCAGATCCTGAGGCCGTTGTCGTCGCCCCCAAGAAATGGTTCAAGGGACTTGACGATCCACTAGATTTAATCCCGCATGACTGGCATCAAATAAAATCAACCTGGTTGGCCAAATAATTTTATTGAATCAACCATGGTAAAATTCGTGCGATAACGCGGAAACGAAGAGCGCGACTCTTTCCGGTATTCAATTGCCAACTGACGAAATCGCAAATCGCCACAATGTTGCTAAATCGCATTACATTTTTACCGTCTGTTCGGATACTGTCACTTGGTTCATCTGTGTAATAACACAGACTTTCATCTATGTAATGCCAGTTACTAAATGTTGAGACTCTCAACCATGTTGCATAATCTTCACACCCCCTGACGGCCCAACTCGTTGCCAGCCCGCCCGCCCGCTTTAGCAAATTTCTATTTATCAAGACCGTACTGTTGATAATGACATTCCGCTTGATTAATTTGGAGAGTGAATAAATATGCGACCTTTCCGACAGATAGTGTCCGGCCGGTTGATTATCTTTAAGTTTAATTGCATTGCTCGAGACTGCTTGCGCCGAATTCCTTTTTGCGTATGCCAACTGTTTTTCTACTTTTGTAGAATCCCAGTAGTCATCACTGTCGAGAAAGGCTACCCAGGTGGTATCGAGTGAATCTACGCCAATTTGCCGAATCACTCCGGGATGGTTATGCCGTGACGCCTTAATTAATACAACTCGATCATTCTGGAGGTGTTGGTCCAGGAAGGATGTAACGGTACTTGGACTACCATCGTCTACAACCACGACTATATCAACCGGGCGCGTTTGATTTAAGACTGAATTCACGGCGCGAACAACTAAGTCAGTTCGATTGTAGGTGGGTATTACCACCCCGACCGTGTTATTTATGTCCATCGCTAGTTAGCTATTTTTTTTCTGAAGTATTCAGTCGTCAACTCCAGACCTTGCTCAAGCTCAATCCTGGGCTTCCAACCTAAAACTTCTAACGCCCTGTCAATATTGGGTTCGCGGAGCTTTGGATCGTCACCTGGGAGATTTCGGTAAACGACCTGGGATGAACTGTTTGTAATTTTTGTAATTAAATTCGCGACAAATTGCATGTTCACAGGTCGGGGGTTGCCCAAATTTATTGGTAGCGCCTGCGCCTTTTCAGAGTCAAAGCAGCGAATAATTCCATCAATCAAATCATCTACATAACAGAAGGAGCGAGTTTGCGTTCCATCTCCATAAATCGTTATGTCTTCCCCTCTGAGCGCTTGGACTGAAAAGTTGCTTATAACCCTTCCGTCGTTTATTGCCATTCCTGGGCCATAGGTATTGAATATTCGAATCACCCGAATGTCCACGCCATACTGCCTGTAATAATCAAAAAAGAGGGTTTCGGCCGCCCGTTTTCCCTCGTCGTAACAGGACCGAATACCAATGGAGTTTACATTTCCCCAATACGACTCTTTTTGGGGCGTTTCCAGAGGGTCACCATAAATCTCAGAGGTTGAAGCTTGAAGGACTCTGACGTTCAATGTTTTGGCGAGCTCCAAAACCGAGATTGCGCCTTGCACATTGGTTCGCAATGTTTCAACCGGGTCGAGTTGATAGAACGGTGGTGAAGCGGGGCATGCCAAATTGAAAATACCATCAACTTGAATTGGAGTTATTGCATCTTTCACATCCGCTTCTATGAATTCGAAATTATTTCCTGTGAATTCAGAAATATTTTCGCGAGAGCCGGAACTTAGATTATCCAGGCAAACGACGTGGTGCCCGCGCATCAACAGCTCACGAGTGAGGTTTGTCCCGAGAAAGCCCGCCCCTCCAGTAACCAAATATCTTTTCATGACCCTGCTTTCTCAATCACTAATTTCTACTTTCGAACCCAATTTTTACCCTTATCAACGGCTGCTATGAGGGGTTTGAAATCGTTGAGCCAAGGATATCCTTCGAAATAGCAAAGGTTTGGCAAATGTGGGTGAATAGAATGGAAAGCGGCAAACCAATTTAGATGGCTTTCGTCATTATGAACTGCAATCAACTCATTTGATAGATCTAAATCAGTTCTTGCGGCCATAGTTTCGCAAAATGAGAGGACGGTTTGGCGCGACCCAAACCACACCCCACCCGCAAAGTAGCGTGAGCGTCTCCTTCTCGGAACAAATGCGCTACTTGACTTTCGTTTTTCCCACGTGCCAAGTCCCCCTTCTTTAAAAATTCTATATAAATCCTTCAGGGCGATAGTTGGATTCCGCAGATACATGCGAATTCTCGAGGTCCCGCTAGGTCGATAAAATCCTGGGTGGCGCACTAGTTGCATTCTTTGCAAATCGTTCTTGATTAAATAATCGTAAATATCCGAGTGAATTATCATGTCTGCGTCCATATGAATTAGCAACGGTTCGGAGATTTCGGTCGAATTTTTGTAAATCAACGAATATCTCAGCAAAGTTGCCTCGGGCCATTTGAGAGAATCAATCGAAAACACCTTTACATCTATATTTGTCAGCATTTTTTCAAACTTTCGAACTTCCGAAGCTTGATCGGTGAAGACGTAAAGGCGAAAGTTGACTGCGTTTTTTTGTGAGTCTAAAGAGAGCGCCATTGTCTTCCAGAATTCAATATATGGACCTGTTGCAACCGTAAGAACGCCAACGGATTTTTGACTAGTTTCCAACGAAAGCCCTATAGCGATAAAGGAGCGGTCTCAACAATTTAAAAATTCTATTGTCGAGTGCTGGTTTAGGAATTTTGTTCCATTCAGAAATAGCGTACTTTTTCAAATATGGGGTTGTCCATATATCCAATTTTTTAAATGTCTGTGACCCATGGTTTGCTAGCATTTCATCAATTTCCCTCATTCGCCAGTTATTTGAAATTATCAATGGGCGCACAGAAATTTCATCTGAAATCTGTTTCGGCAATTCAGTAATTCTTGGTTGCTTAGTTGACTCTCGATAAGTCGAATTAATCGACCGAGCGGACTGTCCAGATTCTACAATCGTCATCATCATGTACCACGATTGCTTAAGCCTGAACGCTTCCAAATCGAGAGCCTGGAAGTGAATCATTCGAGCTTCAGATTCAAGCATTTTGTCCGATGGTCTGACTGGGATTTGAGAAAAGTGAATATAGTCCGCCAAGTTGTAATTCAGATCGCGAGAAAGACGTCGTGCTACCACTTTGCTTGGATAACTTCCGTCTCGGTTTACAGCGCACTTATTTACACCTCCGTAAAGATTCAACCACTTCACCGCCAGGACGTCGTCTTCGCCAAGATTTTGAATTTGCTGCCGGAGGATTCGTGAATCGTCTTCCAGAATAAGTTCATCCAGATCGACAGTTAGCATGAATGGAAAATTCTCTTTTTTTAGCCAATCAAGGAGAGATTGACGAACTTTAGTTGAGTTTTTCCACCCGATACTACCCGGATTGTTTCTCCCGACCAGAACGCCTCCTAATTTCTTGAATATTTCGCCTGATCCATCAATCGATCGGTCATCGAATCCAACAACGACGTCGGCTACTTGCAAAATGTTTTCAAAATAGACCTCGAGATTCGCTGCTTCGTTTCTGAATTGGACAGCGGCAGCAATTTTGGTCATTTAGATATCACCTCGTGTTGGAGTATGCCTGAGAGAATTTTGGCAGATTTTTGAAGCGAAAGATTCTCTAATACCCAATTGCGCGATGTGCCATTCTTGGCAATATTTAGTATTTGCATCACCTCCAGAGCTGTTGGAATCATTCCATTAAAAAACACTCCGGTATCTGGGCTTAAATATGGCGCTGCGCTTGCTGGATAGCTATTTGATTCGTGGGCGAACCTCTCTGCGGTTTTTATCAAAGTTGGAACATTGTTAGCCCAACATCGTAGTAGAGCCATTCCTTGCGATTCGGTTTCGCCAAACCAAATTGCAAATTTAGTCTTCTGCAATATTTCGTTAAACGATGACTCTCTATATTCCCCATAAAATATCTCGATTGGATCAAATCCTAATTTGGCGATAACGGACTTTATTTCGTCAATTTCTACACGTGCGTGTCCAACCCATTCTTTTCGTTTAAAGTAAAGAATGACTTTCGTTCGCAAAATCGGGCTAACATCTGGCACTTCGATTCCGGCCGGCCAGACCGAGAGCTTTCCGCTTAGGGCCGGGATGCTCTCATTGAATAAATTTAGAACCCAGTCCGACGGCACTAAATATTGGCACGGCTTTATTGTGTCTAGGACACCCTCCTCCTCAGGCAGGAAATTGATATTTGGACCAATTAGAAATGCAGAATATCGCCGTTGAATACCTTTGGGGTAGCCGCCGGAAATAATCCAAGCAATTTTTTCACCAGTTAGGTCTACTCTCAAGTGCTCAATGAATTTGGGATTAAGAATGCTTTTGAGTACAGCCTCTGGCCCGTTTGTTCTGCCTTGCAGAAGGTTTCCAGTAGTCGTAAATAGTTTCCTAGGGTGATTAAGTGGGTATTTTCGTGCAGTATAGAGATCCAGCCCTCTACACAAACTATATTTTTTGTGAGTGATTAATGTCGCCAATTGGGCCCGGAAATTTAGGTGCCTCACCCTCGAATCATATATCTTTCGTATATGAATCATGCCAATGCGCGAATTCGCATCAGCACTATTACGGCGTGTTATCGGATGGAGCGCTATTTGGAGCGTTTTCTGTCGGATATTCCAAATCAAACTTTGTATCCTAATTTTGAGGTCGTTCTTGACCTGAACGAGCCGTCGGACTTGGAACTGAAATTGGTCAGTGATTTTGCCGCTGCGCATCCGGGTATTTTGCGAATTAATAAAGTGGATAAAGTTGAACCGCTTGGAGTCTCTTGGAATAGATGCATTAGGTTAGCGAGCGCGGACCTGATAGCGATCTGGAACGTAGATGATTTGAGGTCTCCAAGATCACTTGAGTCTCAAGTTGAGTGTTTGGAGTCCAATAGTCAGGCGGCGGCTGTTTACGGGCCATATGGGGTATCCACATCGTTTGGAGATTTATCAGGTCTAGTTATTGATCACCGCAACTTAAGCAAGCAGGAGTTAATACGAGGAATGTACCTAGGACCCTTTTTCGCAACTCGAAAATCAATCCTGGAGAGAATTGGGCAGTTCGATGAACAATTTTTATCCGGGAACGACTTTGACTTAGCAATACGTTTGGCGCAAGCTGGAGAAATTTTGAATTCGGGGGAATTCTTGGGTCACTACCTGGATGAAGGACTTGGATCGAGCACTAAACCGAACTCTGTTCAACCCATCGAACGAACTGCAATTGCAATGCGATATGGGATCTTGGAAGCAGTTGAAAAAAAGTACATACCCCAAACTTCTCTTTACGCGTTGCCGCTACTCAAACTGGATGGCAAATGGGTTGAGATTTCCCTCTTGAACCCATGGTACAAAGAATATCTAGATGAAATGAACCGAGTTCACAAAGTTGCAAGTGATTTTGAAGTTTGGCGGAAAAAATTTATTTTGAGGTTGCGCTCAAAAATTAAGCGCCTATTTTTGCAAATTCGAATAAATTAGCGTTCTGCTTTTTCTCAAAAAAATCGGCAATAAAACCGCCGCTAGAATTGCTTGATTTAAGTTCCCGACGAATTGTATAGCCAATGAAAGTAATCCCGTAGGTGGGATGAGGAGAAAGCATGTTCCATATAGTGCGGCAAGGGATATGCATACAAAGGCAATCGGCTGTTTGATGGCTTTTGGGCGATTGAGTGAAAGCAAAGCAGAAACTAGAAAAATCAAACGATAGTCGTAACTCATGCCTGTTAGGTAGCAGGATAGAAATACAGTAAACATGGCCACGAAATTTATATTCGCTAAGTCGAGGGACTTATCCTCGTTTTGGAGTTGAGATTCTTCGGGATGGAACTTAACTTTAGAAACAAAAAATAGTAACGCAGCAAAGAACATATATCCGACGAATTTTGCGCTCTTGATGCTTAGGTATGGATGTGTAACGTTTAAATGTTTGATTGCCAAATTCCACCATAGACCTATCCACTCGGATCCAGAAGAAATGAACCAAGTTGTTGGAATTCCAACAACCCTTTTGAGATCCATCCAGCAAGTAAGTATTGACAAGAGTATTCCGAATAAAAATAAGGCCTTTTTCCAAATTTGTTTTGACATGATAAGCGGCAGAATCAATAGAGGCAACGTATAAAATTTGAATACCGCAGTGATGAAAAATACAAGAAATGCGAAAATTGATTGGCCGCGACTAAGTAGATATATCCCGGCGAGAACTAGCAGAAAAATGATCTCATCTACATTGCCTCGTTCTAATAGAAGCCACACGCCAGGGGAGCATGCCAACAAGATTAGCCATGGAGTTGTTTTTGGAGGTGTTGACTTTGAAAATCTAAATGCCTGCAGCGTCAATGCCGATACAACACAACCAGCAAGTAACCTACCTACCCACAATGTGTGCGTTGATTTCACATGAAAGAAATTGAAAAACTGCAAGAGTGGGTGACCGTATTGAAAAAAACACTCGGCGTTCGATTTCGAATTTACATACACTCCTACTCCGATGTGTTTCCAGCACGCAGCCGCTTGCAGTTGCTGCTGCAAATCTCCGAACGGAATTCCTCCCCGTAAATGGCTAACGTTTAGTAATTCCCAATTCGTGAGAAAATTCAACAGGTAAAAAAGGGGGATTAAAAGAATTAGAATTTTTGAATCTAAACTTACTTTCGCCAATTTGCCCATCAGTCCAGGACCTTACGTCCATTCACTGTGTTGAAAACTACTGAAACGATTTCCTTTTCTTCGGTCTGATCGCCAGACCAGAGTATCCATCGCTCAAGCTCATCCCCATAGTTCGGCCAATCGTTAGGCTTACTCGAACCACTTAATATGACCTGACTTATAGATGTCGAGGTGCGTCCTCCCTCGGAAGGGTGTTGAGAGCTCTCCCACTTAATGAAAAAAGGCAATCGGCTATCGTTGAGGAGCTCTTTAACGCCAATTTGTTGCCAACTTAATTCGCTTCCGTCTGGCCGAACTCTGTGCGCTGACAAGGCGGTTCGCCCAACAGTTTTTTCAATTTCAGTCAAACTGTCAGTTGAAAATACCCAGGTTAACCATCCGCCACCCTCGGCCGCCTTCCGAGTCACAGCTTGGCCGAAAGGCGTAGATTCTGTTGCTGGGTGATCCAAAGGACAAACTACTTCGATGTACTGGTCATTCAAAAGTGCAGCCGTAAAATTTCGAGTGCCAAAACGTGGATGGATACCGCCGTCGACAAAGGTAACGCCTAACTGCGAGCCGATTCTTTGGACAACATCAGAGATCTGGTCATGGGACGCAACGTATGAGACATGGTCTAGGCGCATGGGGAAATAATGCCCTATCCGGTGGGGTGGTTTTTACCAACTACTTGAGCTGGAGCATCAACGATTCTGCGGTTAGCAAAGGGGCTGCGTTGTGACCGAGGGCTACTCGAGCGGCCAATATGGCCTCCAGCTTGACCACTGTCGCGACTGTTTGGGTGGCCATGGCAAGGCCTCTGATTTCTGTTGCCAAATCCCAATTGAGAAGATCACCTTGTTGTCCAGACTGCACCAGCATCACATCTCGATACAAGGTGGCTATATCCAACAGGGCGCGGTCAAGGTAATCGCGGACCATTCGGGTCGTCCTGGATTTCTGATCTTTTTCTAGTTCCTTGATGGCTTTTGTATTCGTGGAGGAAATTTTAGTGGTTTGTGTTCCCCAAGCATCTTTCAATGCTTGGATCTCTTTTTCGTTGCGAGCTTCCGCTTCTTGCTCGGCATCGGCCTTTGCTGCATCAACTAACTGTTGGGCTGCGCTAAAAGCCGAAGCGATATCATGAACACTTAATACTGATTTAAGAATCTCTTCTCTGTGTGATCGCGCCGATGAGCTTGTTGCTAGATAGCGCGCACGACCCACGTGACCTTGTGATGCGCTGGCAGCAAAATGTGCGAGAGCGGGAGAGATGCCTTCTGTGGTTAGCAGGTTTGCCACGGCGCTGATTGATGGCGTTCGTAATAGAACAGCTCGTGTACGACTGCGGATGGTGGGCAAGACATCGGTTGTGGATGGTGCACAAAGCAACCAGACCGTTTGCTGGTTGGGCTCTTCGATTGCTTTCAGCAAAGCGTTAGCCGCGGATTCTGTTAATCGATCGGCATCTTCAATAATTACAACACGAAAATTAGCGACTGATGGTGACCACGATGCGCGCAGAACAAGTTCACGAATTTCGTCAATCTTGATCGAAAGACCTTCGGTGCGCATCCATTCGACATCAGCATGGGTGCCGCCTTTGACTGTTGCGCAATCAATGCAGGTGCCGCATCCACCTTCGGAGCAAACAAGCGCTGCCGCAAAAGCAGTGGCGGCGTTCGATCGACCAGAGCCCGGTGGGCCAGTGAAAAGCCAGGCGTGGGTCATTTCCTGGGATTCGGAATTATCAAGCTTAGAAGCCGCTACCGCGGCCTTTAGGGTGGTGACAACCGCTTCTTGTTCTATTAGGTCATCAAAAACAGACATGAGTTATTTCTTGGTTTTCTTATTCTGGTTGATTTTCAAAAAAGCGAGATGAGAGACCCGCTCTACGATTTGTTCGTGAATTGCTTCCTTTGATTGCGTTGCATCCACTACAAAGAATCGCTCGGGGTCGACATTCGCCAGATTGAGAAACTCTTGACGGACGCGCTCGTGGAAAGCGAGCGGCTCGGACTCCAAGCGGTCCTGGGACTTAAGGCGACCAAGACCTACCGTGGCAGGAAGATCCAAGATGACGGTGAGAACCGGCGTGAGCGACTCGGTTGCCCAGCGAGAGATACGGGCAACTTCGGCGGGTTGGAGCACACGACCGGCTCCTTGATAGGCGATGGATGAATCCAAGTAGCGATCTGTAATTACTACTTCGCCGCGTTCTAGCGCAGGGCGAATAAGTGAGTAAACATGATGGGCGCGGTCAGCGGCATACATCAGGGCTTCGGCACGTGGGCTGATTGCGCCAGTGGCGTTGTCGAGAAGAATTTTCCGTAGGTGGTTGCCAAGAGGTGTTCCACCTGGTTCACGCGTAAGAGTGACAGTCTCTCGAATACTTTCTAAATGTTTCTTTAGAAGTTCGGTTTGGGTGGATTTTCCGGAACCTTCTCCGCCTTCAAACGAAATGAAAATGCCGGTGTGTGTTACGCCGGTGATAGCGCCGAGTTCGCCACGGAACGCGGCCTTGATATCGGACCAGAGCGAAACGCTAGGTCGATCACGCATTTGTTTGTAGGAAACAATACCAACGACTAATCCAATAAAACCAGCACCAAGCATGGTGAATGCGGCGCCGTTGTAAGTGAGAACAATGTGGCGGATGTGGAATCGGTGCTGACCGATAGCGCCAGCAATAACTGGAGCGATAGCAAGAACAAGCACCAAAGCAATACGAATCAGTGATTGCACGAAGGCGAAGGTGCGACCACGCACTTCGTCTTCAACTTCCATACCGAGCATAGTGAAGCCAGAAACCCATGAGACACCTGCAAATGCGCCAAGGAGAACTGTGAGAATCAGTGCAACGACAAGATTGTTGATGAGCGAGAGCAGAATCAGAAAGAAGCTAGAGATTGCGAGCGCTGCGCCAAATTGGCGGCGGCGAGAGAACTGACCGAATATTTTTGGCCCAAGCGAGATGCCAAGTGCGAGACCTGTGAAGATCGCACCAAACAAAACGCCATATGCAGCATCGCCAGCCTTGAGTTCACCTACGAATGTTCGCGCCAAACCAATAACGGCACCAGCAGCGAAGAATGCGCCGAGCATTCCAAAGATCAAACCGCGAATGACCTTGGACTCATTAACGGAACGAAAACCTTCAAGCAGCGACTTTCCGATATTTTGATTGACGGCTGCAGAACTTGAGGCACCCCGTGGGATCTCGCTCATGCTGAAAACTACATAAGCGGTATAGAGGAATGAAATCGCGTCAATGTAGAGACCCAGGTCCGCTGTCGACGCAAAGCGGTGAGAGAAGACTTTGCTGAGTGAACCAGCCAATAGAGCGAGCAACGAGAAAATGATCGCAGCTATAGGGGCTGTGCCATAGCTGGCAAAAAGCGTCACTTGGTTCGCGGATTCCAGCTTGTTCTTAGGAACAAGGTTGGGGACCGATGCTTCTTTTGCTGGAGACCAGAAGAGTGTTACGGATTCAACAAGGACGGTGGCGGTGTATAGCCAAAAGTAGTTACCAACCAATGGAATCGATAAGTAGAGCCCGAAGCGGAGGATGTCGCAAAGAATCATCAAGCGCCGGCGATCAAAGCGGTCCGCAATTACTCCGGCAATTGGGCCGAGGAGCACTGCCGGAAGCAGGCGCACGATGAATACGCCTGCAATAGCAAAGTTAGCTTTTTTGTAGTTACCGCCAGAGAGTTCTTGGGCTAACGCAGTCGTTGCAAGTAAACCAAGCCAGTCACCGAATGACGAGAATGCCATTGATTGCCATAGGCGACGGAACGCAGGGATAGCAAGGACGCTTCGGGATTCTGATTGCGCGGGCGCACTTGGATATGGAAGAGCTTGAGACATATGGCCTTAAATGCTCTCTGGGTTTGTTACGGAGCTGACCATTGACGCCAAATCGAATTTTGCAGACCAGCCAAGCATATTTTTCGCCTTGGTCGCGTCTCCATAAGAAGCCGCTGGATCGCCCGGACGACGATCCGCATATCCAAAGGAGAATTTGTCACCGAGTTGTTTCTTGAATTCGGTCATAACTTCTAAAACAGAAATACCAATTCCTGTGGAGAGATTGAAGATTTCATGACCGTACTTATCAGTCTCGAGCTTTTGTGCGGCGGCCACATGTGCGCTCGATACATCACTTACGTGAATGTAATCCCGGACTGGCGTTCCGTCTGGAGTAGCAAAATCAGAACCAGTGATATTTGGAGATTCACCTTTAGCGAACTTGCTCATCACGATGGAGAACAGGCTGTAAGGGGATTTGTCTGACAACCCTTTGATACCCGTGCCAGCCACATTGAAGTAACGCAGGCTCATGGCTTGCAATGGAAATGATGGATCCTTCGCGAGCGCCGCATCATTAATAATCTGCTCGACCATGTATTTGCTGGTCGCGTAAGGTGATTCAGGAAAAACTTCTGATTGTTCAGTCGCAGGAAGTTTTTTTAAATTTCCGTAAATTCCGGCAGATGACGAGAAGAGCATGTTATGAACTTGTGCTTGCTTCATCGCTTCTAACAAGGAGATTGAGCCAGCCACATTCGATCGGTAATTAAGCAATGGGTATTTGGTTGATTCTGACGCGTACTTGTATCCAGCTAGGTGGACTACGCCATAGCAACCATGGAGAGCTTCGGCGACCTTCTCGGTCTCGTTCACATTCGCCTTAACGAAGGTGGCTTCCTTAGGGATGTAGGACTTGAACCCTGTGCTGAGATCGTCTAGGACCACTACTTCTGCGCCAGCTTTAACAAGGTCATGAGCCACATGGCTACCGATATATCCGGCCCCGCCTGTGACCAACCAACGCTTCAATGAATGCCTCTAAACGCAACGCAGTTACCGCCGAAGCCAGGCTGGGCTAGAACCTCTTCTCTGAGATATCGATCGTTTAGTAGATTCCCAATGTAATTGGTATAAAGGCCATCTCTCAAGTAGATAAAGAATTCTTCGTACCCCTGTTTTTGCAGAAGCGCCACTATCGGTTCTAAACCACCGATAGTTGTTTGAAGCTCGAAAATTATTGCATTTGGTCGATTAGCGGTTTCAAAAAGTGAGCTTAGGACTGAAAATTCTGAGCCCTCTGTGTCAACTTTTAAAATATCAACTTCTGTGTTTTCGGGGATACGGTTTTTTTCGAAAAAGTCATGGAACGAAATAAGTGGAACGCTTCGCGTCCGATACGATTCGAATTCTGATTGGAATATTTCCAACTGATTTGCGTTTGTTGTGTATAGCGTGTCGGCAGATCCCAAATAAAAATCTTTTTCTCCTGTAACTATGTCAATCCCTGTCTCATATGTGTGAATTTTCATTCGAGAACGTAAGTTCCAATAAAATTTCTTGTGGCGAAGTTTTCGGTAATTCTCAGCTATGGGCTCCAAAGCGTGTATGTCAAACCGGTGTTTGCGATTCGAGTAACCTAATACGTCGATTATTTCGCCGTGGTGCGCGCCAACGTCGATAACCACAAGCTTCTTTTTTACGTGAAGGCGCGAAATAACTAAGTCGAACTCCATATGTTCGATTATTGCTCTGTAGCCGCGAAATAGCCGGCGATGTCGAAGCCAGCTCAGAAAATTTGATTGCATAAACGATTACCTCGACTCTCGGGTGATAACACTAAACCCTGGTTGACCTTTGCCGGTGGCGGCCTTCTTCTTGGTCTTGGGGGCGCCGGTGGCCTTTACGGTCTTTGTAGTGAGCGTAGGAGTACTCTTTTTGGCCCGCTTGGCGGTTTTCTTGGCGCGGGTGGCTCCGCCGTTCTCTGCCTCCCAGGCACGACGACCAGCCAGAAGCTCAAGGCCTCGTTCTAAGGTCAGGAATTCCACGGTGTCACCGCGACGCAGGGTCGCGTTGGTCTCACCGTCGGTGATGTAGATACCGAAACGGCCATCCTTTACGAGAACTGGGCGTTGTGATGCTGGGTCTACACCAAGATCTTTGAGTGGTGGCTTTGCCACACCACGACGACGGACCTTTGGTTGTTTGTAGATCTCGATTGCTTCGTCAAGTGTGATGGCGAAGAGCTGATCTTCGGATGTGAGTGTTCGTGAATCGGTGCCGTGCATCATGTATGGGCCGTAGCGGCCATTGTGGACGGTGATGGTGACGCCTTCGTATTCACCGAGTTCTCGTGGAAGTGAAAGTAATTTGAGTGCATCATCAAGTGTGATGGTGTCGAGTGTCATGGTGGAGAGAAGTGATGCGGTCTTTGGTTTTGGTGCATCTTTCTTCTTGCGCGGTTTCTTCAGCTCGCCAGTTTTCTTATCGGGGACTAGCTCTGGTTCTGGAAATATCTCTGTGATGTAGGGACCAAAGCGGCCAGACTTTGCGACAACTTGGAGACCTGTTTGTGAATCAACGCCGAGTTCGCGTTCACCGGAAGGTTGGGCAAGTAGTTCGATAGCGACAGGAAGTGTGAGTTCATCTGGCGCCATGGTTTCTGGAATATTGGCGAACTTTCGATTATCGCCTTCGCCTTGTTGAATGTAAGCGCCAAATCGACCGACACGAATTTCAATATCGTTGCCCATCTTCATGGTGTTGATTTGTTGGGCGTCAATCGCGCCAAGGTCATTGGCGAGCGCTTCTAACCCCGGATTACCTTCGGTGCCGAAGAAGAAGTGCTTGAGCCACGTGACGCGCTCTTCTTCGCCATTAGCGATGCGGTCAAGGTCTTCTTCCATGGATGCAGTGAATTCGTAATCAACCAGCTTGCCAAAGTGTTGTTCAAGCAATCCGGTGACAGAGAAAGCAAGGAATGTAGGGACAAGTGCGCGACCGCGCTTTGCGACATATCCGCGATCTTGAATCGTGGAGATGATGGATGCGAATGTGGAGGGACGACCAATGCCGAGCTCTTCCAGCTTCTTGACCAGTGTTGGTTCGGTGTAGCGCGCTGGTGGCTTGGTGTCGTGACCCTCGCAGGAATAGCTAGAAACCTTCATATCGTCGCCTACAGCCATTGCTGGCAGGCGCTTGGAGTCATCTTCTTCGGTTGATGCGTTCTCGTCCTGGACGTCTTCGTAGGCGGCTAAGAAGCCCGGGAAGGTGATGACAGAGCCATTAGCGCGGAAAATTGCTGCACCACCGGTCTTTGTTTCGACATCAAAGTCCACGCGCATCTGCATCTTCTTGGCGTCGGCCATTTGTGATGCGATGGTGCGCTTCCAGATCAAGTCATACAAAGCGAATTCGTCGCGCGAGAGTTCTGGTGCTAATTCACCTGGTGTCTTAAATGTGTCGCCAGCAGGACGGATTGCTTCGTGCGCTTCTTGCGCGTTCTTTGTCTTGCCTTCATAGACGCGTGGTGATGAAGGAACATAATCGGCGCCATAGAGTGACTTTGCAGAATCGCGTGCTGCTTGAATCGCGGATTGTGAAAGCGTGACCGAGTCGGTACGCATGTAGGTGATGTAGCCGTTCTCATACAAACGCTGCGCTACGCGCATCGTGAGTTGAGCTCCCCAACCAAGACGCGAACCTGCATCTTGTTGCATAGTGGATGTGGTGAAAGGCGCTTTCGGGCGTTCGGTGCGGGGAGATTCTTCGGTCGACTTAACTTTCAGTGACTTGCCTTGGAGCGACTGGACTAATTCGTTCGCGCCGGCTTCGTCGAGAAGGAGAATGTTGGCGGCGTTCTTTTCTTTCAGTCCACCGGTCTCGTCAAAATCATTGGTGGCGGCGACGCGCTTGCCGTCAAGAGAAAGTAGCCGCGCTTTGAATCCCGCTTCGCAATCTGCGGAGAGATCCCACCAACTGGATGAAATGAATGCCATGCGTTCGCGTTCGCGTTCGACAATCAGTCGTGTGGCGACGGATTGCACGCGACCCGCGGAGATGCGCGGCATGACTTTCTTCCAGAGAACAGGCGAGAGTCGGTATCCGTAGAGACGATCGAGTAC
>Ga0214171_1000335_pt1 | contig 17096 bp, 13 predicted proteins | sample TroBogEpilimnion_40_FD_153009 | JGI IMG/M metagenome (GOLD analysis project Ga0214171, IMG submission 153009) | Freshwater microbial communities from Trout Bog Lake, WI - 02JUL2007 epilimnion | ecosystem: Environmental > Aquatic > Freshwater > Lake > Epilimnion/Euphotic zone | place: Trout Bog... | reverse complement strand
GGCAGGGTCTTAATTTCCTGCAAGCGCTGAAGTTCGGGTTCAATGCGAGCCATGTAGTTGTGTTAATTGATTTCCATCCAGCACTTCAGTGCCGGCTTCACTCCCATGGGGGCCTGAAGTTGCTTGAGGTAGGTGTTGGTAATGTGCTTTTCCACGTAAGCCTTAGCGTCCTTGAGGTCTTTCTCAGTCATCACGCATTTGCGGGGAGTTTTGAGTTCTGCGTGAATGCTGGGGTCGATGTTGGAAGGCTCTTGGTCAAGTTTCTTGGCTACAGAGTCATACAAGTACCAACGGGTTATGCCAGCGGCTTCTGTGAACTCTTTCTTTTCGTTATCCAAAGCTGGGAGAGCGTAACAGAAGAAGATTCCCGTAGTTGCGGTGCCACTCTTCTTGCCGCTAAATACAGAGCTTGGCAGCTTAGCTAGTTCCTTCTCAAGGTTCGGGTTCTCCTTAATGAGGGCCTGATACTCTAGGTGCATCTTTTCCACGGCTGTCGTAGTGCCTTCGTAAGCCTCGTTGAACTCCTTGATGGCTTTGTAACGGTCGTCTGGAGTGAGGAGCTTGCTTCCTTCGATGCCAAGGGTCTCGGAGATGAGAAGGGTCTTCTGGGTTACCTTCCGATAAAGCGTCAATATGTCATTAAGCTCGGCCGGCGGCAGGAAGTTCCAATAAGCGACTTGGCCTCGATACTGTGCCTGCTCAGGGTGGTCCTTCTTGATTGCAGCCTCGATGTCGGAATTCATACGTCGGTCTACGCGGCCAATCCGCTGCATCAGTCGTACCGGGTTCCAGTGGATGTCGTAGTTGATCATCTTCGTGGCGTCCTGGAGATTGAGGCCTTCCGAAAGGACGTCTGTGCAAATCAGCACACGAATCTCCGTCAGACCAGCCGCCTTAAGCTCAGGAGAAGATTTTCCGTTGTAGTACGGTGCGAAGCGTTGGAGGATTTCGGGCCGCTTTTCCTTGGTGCCACTGTGTACCTTGTCCAGACCAGTGATGCCGTTCATCTCAAGCTGCTTGAATAGATATTCAACGGTGTCGGCGAACTCACTAAAAATGAGAACCTTCTGTCCCTTGAGCTCATCGCTCTTCAATAGTTCAATCAGCTTCTGCAATTTGTCGTCATTCTTGGGCTTAAACTTCCTAGCCTCTTCGATAAACTTGATAATCTGCTCTAGATCGAGGTAGGTCTCGGCTAGCATCTCGTCGATGTTGTACTCATCGGGGCTGAGTTCTTCCACGTCTTCCAGCATCTCCGGCGTAACGAGGTCTTCGTCTTCACCGTCGCCTTCCCCCCATAGCTCACGTTGGCGTGCCTCGGTGTTTTCCAGGACAGCAGCGTTCTGACGCTTCCAGCGTTCCAGGTGCTTCTTTGCTGCGGGGGTCGAACTGTGCTTCTCGGCGAAAGCGAGCAGCTTGCCCATCAATCGTTCGCATGAGCTCTCAAATGCAGTTATGGAGCTCTCGAAACGCTTCAGGAAGTTGGTCCGAATCAGGCCTACGACCTGTTTCTGGCGATTTTCCTCGAAAGGGTTGATCTCGGCCTTGGGCCCCTTGTACCAGGCCAAGGGGTAGTACATTGGTAAGCTAAAGAGAGGCGCTTTACGATCTTTGGGATCGAAGGCGTCCTGGAACATGGTGAGTAGGTTGTCATAGGTTTTCCTGATGGAGTAGCCAGCGACTTGGGGGTCTTTACGACTGGGGAAGTCCGCGGCCTTCCCGGACTCGGCAAGTTGACTCTGGCGGGCGTAGGCACGACTTCGCTGAACGACAAGATTCTGGAAGATTTGGTCAGCTGTAAGAATCTCCTCGGCTTCCTTACTCCCTTCGATGGGCACTGCTTCGTCTCCGCCAAGCTTCTTCCGCAAGTCACGTTCCATCTTATTGAAGTGCGCGGAGAGATTGTTAACACCCAGAGTCCTGGCGAAGAAGTCCTCCTTGCGGCGACTGAAGAGCTCAATCATGTGACGGAAGTCGCTCAAGCGATTGTTGATTGGAGTCGCGGTCAGTAGGAACACAGACTTCTTACGCTTGGAGTCGTCTAGCAAATTATATAGCTGGTAGTAACGAGAATCCTTGATGCCCAACTCTTCGTCGCCCTTACGGCCGGGGTTACGGAAGTGGTGAGCTTCATCGATAATCACGGCATCCGCGAGTTCAGCCATGCGCTTGAATCGCTCCAGCCATTCACCACCCCGTCCGAGATCGGTATGGCTTACCACTACCAAGTTACTAAAGTCGTTACCCTGACCGCTAATATGTGATAGATACTTTTTCAGGTGAGTCTCCCAGACGCCTTCCTTGGCGGACTTTGGGGCTAGAAGTACAACGCGCTTTCCTTCGTGCACGACGAGCTTCTCGATAAGCATCAGACCGACAAATGTCTTGCCGAGACCTACGCCGTCGCAAAGGAAGGCCCCTCCGTGCTGCTTGGCAATCTTGAGGAGGGACCAGTAAGCCTCCTTCTGATATCGATCCAACTTACCGAACATCTGAGAAGTTGGATCCCACTCCGCTTCGGTGAGTTCATGGCCCTTAAAGTATTCCTGAAGTGCTTTAGCGTAGACCTCAAATGGACTGTATTCCTTAGTATGACGTTCGATTACCTTAACTACCTGATCCGTAACTTCGACGCCCTCGTTCCAATGATGTTCGAACCACTCTTGAAGCTGGGCGACTTCACGGGAACTCTGGACTTGGACATTAAGCTCGACATTAGAGGTCAGGCCAGGGGCAGTAAAATTACTTGAGCCAACAAGGGCTTGGGAACCAACGACGGCGAGTTTACCATGCGTGATGTAGGCCTTGGCGTGAAACTTCGTCTTATCATAAACGCGGCACTCAATTTTACCTGAGCGCATTCCTTCGATAATCTCTGGGACGTGTTTGAGGAATGGATTCTTATCCTTCGCAGCCTCAAGGCTGGCATTAAGGGCATTATCGCTCTTCTTCAAAATCTCCGCCTTGCGGATAGCCTTGTTCGTCCGGTCGGTCATCTCGTCTCCCATCAGGATGCGGATTTTGTCCAGCTTCTGCCACTGGCCGTGGAGTTCGCTCAGAGCTCCAATTTCGAAATAGCCAGTCGCTATATCCATGGACTTGGCTACCTCAGTCCACTGTTTGAGGTATTCGATGCCTGTCCAACCTGAGATACTGTTGTCGACGATGAAGAGTTCTTTGCCGGATGGGGATTCGCTCATAAATCTAAGGGGTATTGCATAACCTATATACCCTAGTTGACATACTTGGCAACTCCGCGGTACCCCAGAAGGCTATAATTAGTATGTTATTACAGAAAATACCTCTATTTTAAATTATCTCTGTAAAAAGCCGCCCCTTAAATATTGTATATTTCTAATAAAAAGTACGTAAATAAAAGAGGTTTTAGTTTGAGCCTAAGGTCCTACCCACTTTAAAAAAGTTTATGCGCAAAATTATAAGCTTAGTCCTAGTTTCGCTTTGTTTTTTTATTACCAGTTGTGGCAAAAAATCAAACTTCGTTGGTCGCTGGATCAACAATGACAATGAAAACGCCTTCTTTGCTACTGTGCGCACCTTAAAACTCGAAGCTAACGGCACGGGCGAGCTTAACGTTAAGACAAATTCAAAAGCCGAGGAAATTATTGGTAAATGGTCCGTATCAAACGATGTGCTCATCTTGGACTATGGTAATGGCCAGACAATCTATTGGCGAATCGTTCGCCTAACCGATGAAAAACTAGTTGTCCGCAATTCCGAAGGTAAAGAACGAATCTACGATCGCGTACAGTAAGTCTCACGACCTAGCTACAAAGGCGGGTGGGGTGGTAATTCCGGTCATACTGAAAGACTCAAGGAGGCGGTCCTAACCGATTCATATGCGTGGGATAACAAGGAGGCTACGCAGCAGCCTCCCTACCCAGGCAATGTATCGGGGTGGCATCATCGTCCTGTTCGCCGTTACGCGTAAAAACACCTTTCCGTATCTTACGACCCTCTAGGTCGGACTTTGCCAGCGGACGGGATGGTAATCACGTCCCTACCCAAAAACTTCTCACGTTAAGCCGCTAAGGGTAACTGGTAGGGATGGGATAAGGATTACGACCATACCAGAAGATTTAAAATGCACGGATGGCATGGTGATGCCATCCCTACCAATTAAAGAGACTGCGCAGCAGTGGCCTAACCGAGGCATATACGGGCGATAAACAAGGAGGCTGACGCAGCAGCCTCCCTACCCGAGACATGGCACAGGGTTCGTGACTAACGGCTGAAGGCTTTGATGGTTTCGAGGTGGAGGTGGGCGACTTCTTGGATGGTGAGGCCCGACCAGGTATAGCCGCCTGCGAGGGCAAAGATGTGCGGGATCTGACGCTGACGTGCCCAAGCGACGACGAGTTCCTCGCGTTGCTGAATGAGGTGGGTGTTAATCCCGCGAAGGCCGCCGGCCTTTTCGTGGGTGTCCATGCCGGCATTATAAATGAGAAATTTTATACCTTCTAAATGCTTGAGGGCTAAAGCTACCTGCGGGAGGTAATCTTCCGAATCGTCCACGGTTTGATAAAAATGGCGCTCTGGGTACTTGGGCTTCCAATCATCAAAGGGACTGACGGTGACATCGGCTAAGTACACTTGGGGGTGATCTTGAAGGATATCAAACGTGCCCCCTCCAGCATGGGCATCTAAATCTAAGATGCCAACTTTAGCGACGTGCTGCAAAGCCTCGAGTGCCGCCAAGGCGAGTCCGTTGAAATGACAAAATCCGCTGCCGTAATCACGTCCCGCATGATGCAAGCCACTGGAAAGACTGCCAGACCGTCCATGTTTCATCGCCGCACCTACGGCATCGCGCATCCCACCCGTCGAAGCTAGAATACTGGCTAGAAGTGATTGAGACCAAGGTCCCGAAGCTAAACGTGCCTTCTTGTTTTCAAAGGTCTTGGTGATGTAGGCCTCGCTGTGAATGAGTTGTAATTCTTCCCGCGTAACAGGACGAGGAGCCTGCAGGGTGACTTCTCCCGCTAGACCGGCCTTGATGAAATCAGCCACGTGACGAGACTTGGTAACGGTCTCCAAACTGCCCCGTACGGCATACGCTGCACTGTAATAGACAATGAGTGGCATCATGCCGTCTTTTATGCCAGAGGTGAACCCTAATGTCAAAAGAGCCGATTATATTAGGTTTTTAATACCATTTTGATTTATTTCGGATGATTTCAGGTTATGCCATGGCCATGCGCTTACCCCTGCTGGCTTTGGCTTTAAACCTAACTTTCTTGGCGGCTGAAACCGTACCAGCCGAAGTGCTGGTTCACTTAGATCAACGAGGAGCAACCCTGCCTGCTGACTTCATCGGGTTGAGTACGGAAAAGAAGTTGATGAATCGGGATTGTTTCCAGGGACAGAACCAACAGCTGATTGCACTGTATCGGACCTTGGGAACTGGGGTGCTGCGTATCGGAGCCAACAACGTGGATTCGACGGCGTTTAAGCGCGAGGGGTTTTCGCCCGCAGAAACGATGCTGGAAAATCATTACGTGACAGAGCCGCGGACGATTGGCCCAGCTTCCGTCGACGCGTTCTTCGACTTCGCCCGCGCAACGGGTTGGAAAGTCATCTACGGCGTGAACTTGGGTTCGAAGGATCCGGCGATGTCAGCCGACGAAGCGGATTACGCCTGGAAGGTGGGGGCAAAAGAAATCCTCGCCGTCGAAATCGGCAATGAGCCCAACCTTTATCCGAAAGGTCCTAATCGCGAAGGGATTCGTCCGGGCAATTGGGGCTACGCCGATTATAAGGCCGAGTTCACGGCTGTGGCTGATGCGATTCGCGCCAAGAACCCGCAAATCCCTCTCACGGGTCCCGCTGTCACCAAGGGCACGAAGTGGATGCCGCTCTTCATGGCGGATTTCAAAGACCGCATCGTGCTGGCGACTTCGCACGTCTACCCACTCTCCGCCAAGCAAGCAGACCCTCAACATCAACGTTTCACCTCGGTGGAAAAGCTCTTGGGCGAGAAATACCCCGACGACTGGATTATCAAACTCCACGACGCCCAAGCCGTGGGCGTGCCTTACCGAATCGACGAGTGTAACACCGCGTCCGATGGCGGTAAACGTGGTGTGAGCGATGCGTTTGCGTCCACGTTGTGGTCGATTGACTTCATGTTCGACGTCGCCCTCGCTGGCGGCCAAGGGGTGAATTTCCACGGAAGTTTTACGCCCAACAATTACTCGGCGATTGTGTTTGAGAAGAAAACCCGCCGCTACGTCCCCGCTCCCCTTTATTACGGCCTGCTCTTCTTCAATCGCGCCGCCCAAGGTCAACTGGTTGACGTAACCACCAAGTCAGACGCAAATTTCATCGCGCGCGGCACGGTGGATAAAGCCGGCAAGTTGCGTTTAGTTTTATTAAACAAAGATTTAAATAAGACGGTGAACGTTCACTTACCGCTGGGCGACAAGTTCTCCCAGGCCCAAGCCTGGCGCTTAGTCGCTCCTAGTGTATCCGCCACGAGCGGAGTGACTTTTGCGGGGGCAGAAGTCGACGCCACGGGCAACTGGGCGCCTAAAACCATCGAGACGATTCCCGTCGCCGACCACCAAGTGAATCTCAGCGTGTCCGCGACGAGTGCCGTCTTGTTGATTTTAGAATAAACCTCGCTCCCCCCGATTAGCTGCATGCCTCTAACTCGGACGGGGCGGTTCATCTAAGGCAGAGTCAGTTCCCCTAAGGCGCATCCAACACGTCAGGGGGAATCCCCTCCCACCCCTCTCCAGCGTCAGAGCTTAGTTGGTCGCGTCCGGATATTATTTTTATCAAACCCGCCCTGATTCGAACGTTGCAGTTTGGGGCGGGTGGAATACGACTACGTGCCACACCCTACCCCTGCGATGCCCCTTTACGGAACTGCCCTCCTCGCTGGTTGCCACTTGCTTGGAATTTTCCTCGGCGAACTCCTCGGCCGCTTGCTCGGCGTGCCCGCCAACGTTGGCGGCGTGGGCATCGCCATGCTTCTCCTCATCGCGGTGCGATGGCACGGACATGCCCGCGGGTGGCTCGCTCCCAGATCAGAAGAAGGCGTAAAATATTGGGCCGCACTTTACATCCCAGTCGTGATAGCGATGGCCGCCCAACAAAACGTGCTCAAAGCGTTGAGCGGTGGGCCGATGGCGGTGCTGGCAGCGGTGTTAGCCGTGCTGGCCTGTACCAGTATCGCCGCTTGGATTAATCGCCATGAACCCGCGGCAGCGGCTCCCGTTGCCGAAATTTCGTAAGCGATGGAAACGCTTTTGCAAAAACTCGCCGTCGAAAACGGCCTCGTGCTCTCGTTTGCCATCATCGGACTGGTGGTCCTGTTTTCCGAAGTCGTCGCGCGTCAATTAACCAGAGGACGCGTGCAAGGTTCGGCGTTGGCGATTTTAATTGGTCTGACGTTGGCGTATGTAGGCGGACGACTCACGGGCGGGAATAAAGGGCTCGCCGATGTGAGTTACTTCAGCGGACTGGCTTTAATGGGCGGCAGTATGTTGCGCGACTTCGCCATCGTCGCCACGGCCTTCGAAGTACATCCCACCGAAGCCAAACGAGCCGGCTGGATGGGCGCAATCGCCCTAGGCTTGGGCACCATCGTCCCATTTATCATCGGGGTCGGAACGGCTTATGCATTTGGGTATCGAGATGCTATCAGCCTCACCACCATTGGTGCAGGGACCGTGACTTATATTGTCGGCCCAGTCACTGGCACGGCGATTGGAGCATCTTCCGAAGTCATCACGCTGGCGATTGCGTCCGGAGTTTTTAAAGCCATCTTAGTGATGGTGACCACGCCGATGCTGGCGAAATTCATGCGCTTGGGCACACCGCGGTCGGCGATGGTCTTTGCCGGACTCGCCGGGACGGTCAGTGGAGTCTCGGCGGGGCTAGCCGCCACGGATCGCAAACTCGTACCCTATGGCGCGTTAGTCGCGACTTTTCACACCGGGGTCGGCTGCTTAGTCTGCCCTTCGATTTTCTTCTTCGTCGTACGTGCCCTCTTCCCTGCTCATTCCTAACGCCGTGCCGGAACTTCCGCTAATCCAACGTGCCCAACAACACGCGGGCTCCATTGCTTTTCAAACTCCAGAGAAAAGCACCACCTACCAAGCACTGCTCGATCAATCTGCCCAATTCGCCAGCGCCCTCTTGCAAGGCGCAGCCGATTTACAGGAAGCACGCATCGCCCTCCTCGCCGCCGCCGGGCCTACTTACGTCGCTGCCCAATGGGGCATTTGGCGCGCAGGAGCGATCAAAGTCCCCATCTGTCTGACGGCCACGGAACCCGAGTGGGAATATGCCCTCACCGATAGTGGCGCCTCGGTTGTCATGGCCGAGGGAACGAGTGTTAAGAAAATCGCCCCACTCTGTCAGCGACTGGGCTTACGCCTCATCAACCTCGATGACGTGCGGGCGCCCCTTCAACCCTTGCCGGCACTCACTCCCGCCCGTCGGGCAATGATTTTATACACCAGCGGCACGACGAGTAAACCCAAGGGCGTGGTCACGACGCATGCTCACATCACGGCGCAGATTGAGAGCTTGATTCAAGCTTGGGCGTGGCAAAGCACCGACCGCATCCCGCTCTTTTTACCCATGCACCATATCCATGGGATTATCAACGTCACGAGCTGTGCCTTATGGGCGGGGGCGGTGATTGAACCCTTTACGAAGTTCGACCAACCCGCGATTCTCGAACGCGTTAAGGCCCGAGCTTACACGCTGTTCATGGCCGTGCCGACGATTTACGTTAAACTCATCCAAGCCTTGGAAAGTGCCGAGCCAGCGGAACGCCAAGCCATCGTCGCAGGCTTTGCCGCCATGCGCTTAATGGTGTCGGGCTCGGCCGCTTTACCTGCGAGTGTGCATGAACAATGGACTGCTTTGACTGGGCAGAAATTACTCGAACGTTATGGAATGACAGAAATCGGCATGGCGATTTCGAATCCCTTGCACGGCGAACGTCGCCCGGGAGCCGTCGGACAACCCTTGCCCGGCGTCGAAATTCGTCTCAAAGCGGAGACCGGTGAAATCATCACCGCCGAGCACACTCCAGGAGAAATCCAAGTCCGCGGTCCCAATGTTTTTCGAGAATACTGGGGCAAGCCCGAGGCGACGGCGGAATCATTTGACCAAGATGGCTGGTATCGCACCGGCGACATGGCCGTGCGCGAAACGGGCTATTACCGCATTATGGGACGACTCTCCGTCGATATTATTAAAAGCGGCGGCTACAAACTCTCTGCCCTCGAAATCGAAGCGGCCTTACTGGATCACCCCGACATTGCCGAATGTGCCGTGATTGGCATGCCGGATGACACGTGGGGCGAAGCCGTGAGCGCGGCGGTCGTCACGCGCCCAGGAACTGACCTCACTTTAGCCGCGTTGCGCGAGTGGTCTAAAACCCGACTCTCGGTTTACAAAGTGCCGCAACGCCTCGCCGTAGTCAAAGAACTCCCCCGCAATGCGATGGGCAAAGTGACCAAACCCGCCGTGCGAAGTTTATTTAATTCCTAAGCCAGAGCCGAAGCTGGGGGTTCGAGCACGAACCCTCCAAACACGTAGGGCAGGCCACCACTTAGGTAGCCTGCCCTAGTACTTTACCGACCTACGACGTCGGCATCACCAGACTAGAACTGCATCTTGGCCCCGAGGGTCAGGATGGACTTGGGAGCCAGCTGATACCCGTAGAGGTTTTGGTAGACTGGTAGTTGCCAAATCACGTAACCACGCAGTTGGGAGGTGATGGGGAACGTCACACCAGGGCTGACATACAAGGTGTTGCCACCCGTGTCATCGGGCGATGCGTTGTCACCTGAATCGCGGCCCGAGATCTTGCCGTTCAATTGCAAGAGTGGCACCACGCTTCCGAACCCTAAGTAACGCAACCCGAGATTCGCACTGAGCACGTCGCCGGGGCGATAGGCTTGGTAGCTATGGAGCGGCAATTGCAGGCTGGCTTGGGCGAAGAAATCGAAGTCTTGGTTGATTTTCCCGAACCGGAAAACCCCTAACAACAAATCCGTCGTACCCGTGCCTAATTGCAAACCCCGGTCGAGTGGCGCACCCGCAGCCGTCCCGCCATTGAAGTTTTCGTTCGTGCTACCCGTTGGTAATTTAAAACCAAGTTGCACGCCCCAATGGTGTTCGGACTCAAAGCCCTGAAAACGTGCCAACAAACGCACGTCGCCCAAGCCTGCAGCCGTCGAGGTCCCGTCATCGACGCCGACGCCGCCGAAACCATTCGTAGCGTGCGTGCGATAGATGAAAGGGATTTGAAGATTAAAACCCCAATTCGCATTGGGACTATAATCCACCCCGGTGGTGATGTAGGTATTGTGCGTGTAGAGCTCGTCCTCATGACCCGCTACGGGCCAAGGGTTGGCCACGCCGGTACCAGAGCGCATTTGATCTTGGTTGAGGGAGTCGTAACGCACGTCGTAGCGAAGCCCAGTTCCCGAAGCGAGGCCTTGGGCCTCCCAATCAGTACTGAGAGAACACCCGCAAGTAGAGCAGGCGGAAGCCGTGGGGGCGAAAGAAAGCGCCGCCGCGGAGAGTAAGAGAAGAGAAGATATTTTCATAGTTAGGTTGTTTGATCATGAATGGAGGTGTCTCGTCCGCGCCCGGTGGCTAGGTGGGCTTGGATAAGACTAAAGGCATGCCCGTTGGGGCATACGCGGAGTTAGAGGGAAGCCACGGTAAACTGGACTCGACCTAAACCTTCGGGGGCGGTACCGGGACTTCGCGAATTAAACGGGGCCCCACGCGATCAGCGGGAAGCTCGCGAACCTCTTGCAGGTTCAAAGGGTTTTCCAAAGGCAACATCGCCACCCACAACGCACTGGGCGTTTTAACTTTAATCAACTCATCCTTCGTCAGCGGCGCTTGGCTCGAAGCCGCTTGGCGGGCCGCCGCGGCGGCACGACACAGCTCACAAGGCTCATCTTGCAGGGCTTGTTTAAATGCTGCGCTGGCCGACATCGTCTGGGCGCGCGTGGCCGTCATGTTCACATACGCAAACACTTGCAACAAGTCCGCCGAAACTCCCGATGACGCCACCCAGGCCAGCAAAGCGGCCCAAGCGAGGGTGCAACGGAAGTGTTTCAGCACGGTCTGGTTAAACCTCCGAGCCCGCTACCGAGCAAACCCTAATCCACTGGTCCGAAAAGGATACGGACGTCTTATAAACTTAATAAAAAAACCTGGCGGGCCTTAAGCTGCGAAGGCCCGGACCAATAAATAAAGGGCGAACCAAGCTGCGAGGAGGAAGCTGATGAAGCCCGAGCACAAACTCCCGAGGATAATTTTCGGCACGCCGATTAATAAGTGACGAGCCACGCCGACCTCGTGGACTTGCGACAACCTCACCCAAAGGAAAATCATCGACCCAAGGCGGATCAACGGAAGCAACGTGAACAACAGCCCCAAACTCAGGAACAAAGACAGCGGGAAGGTGCAAACCACGAAGAGGACCAGCAAGGTCAGGCCATCGCACACCACGCGGTGCAGGGCGTAAGCCTGCCACGTGCGACGCCAGCCGCCAGGCGCCCCGCCTAACTTTAGAATCGGATGCCCGAGGCTCGCCCAAAAAAGCGAGCTCCCCAACGGGATGAACACCAAAAGTGCCGTGGCAAAGAACCAGGCGATGAGTTTGGATTTTAAATAAAGCGGACCGAGGACGGGGCTGAGCAGCAGTTGCAGGAGCAAATTTGCGACCGGGTGGAAGGTCGGATCAATCCCTTTGAAAAGCTCCGACTGCACATGCTGCAGGCCTTGATCCAAGGCCAAGGAAGCGGGGTTATGCGCCAAGCAAAAGCCCCAAAGCACGGCGGAAAGCAAAGCGGCCAAGCCAGCCCAACGCACCCAGGGAACGTTCGTCGGAGGAGGGTTTAAAGACATAACGGTACCTTTTCTAAAACCTCCCGACCGTCCAACCCTTTCCCGGTTACTAGGTTATAATTTATCCGCCGAATTTCCATTTACGCGCGGCCGCGACGACGTCTCCGCGATGTATCCATTTTATGCTCACTTACTCTATAGTCATTTCGTCCTTTGTTTACAGGGTGATCAGGCGTTTTTCTTGTAGAATAAATTAAAGTTTTTTTCAGCGGCCGACAGATTTTGCTTGTTTTTTCGGAGAACCTGTGGTTAACTCCTCTCGTGCTGACGTAAACAAGCAGACTCCCCGAGCGACCAACATCCACCTCGGCGAGCTGACCAGAAAACCGGCACCCTTAAAGCACTACTAGCCCGCCTAGTGGTAGCCAAACCCTGCCTAACTCCCTAAGCGACGCAGGAAACGGACCCTTTTGTGCCCATTTTTCCACCCCCTCCCCCCGCCACCGCTCTCCCCACCTCCCACCCACACCTACTAACACCCACCTTATGAGTAACCCTAACTTCAACCTCAACTCGTTCGAAGCTCCTCGCTCGACGGAAGATCAGGCCCTGACGCCAGCACAGGCCTTGGCCCAAGGCCAAGCCTTGCTCCGCAACCCGGAGCAAAGCAGCTCGGTACACCTCGGCCTGGCCATCTTGCGCGACCTGGCGCACCAAAAGCACGGCGCAGCGGCCGAGACGCTCGCCAACTTCTTCTGGTACCACCCCGAGTATGTCTTGCATGGTGCCTACGAACGTCAGGCCTACGCCTGGATGGCCGAAGCGGCCGGCTTATGGCAAGATCGCCATTTTGAGAACTTCAGCCCGATGGAGTGGCCTGAGCTCCAGAAGACGATTGAGCTGCTCCAAGGTCCGATCCCCGAAGACGCGGACGACGAGGGTGACGACATTGAGTTCGAGGACTACGTGGACTAAGGTCAGCCCAGTCGCCCCACGGTAACCGCACCCCTGAGTCCTCCGCACGAGGGCCAGGGGTGATTTTTTTGCGATTATTTTATAACGCGCTACATTTTTAAAAGAAATCAAAACCTGGGGCGAGGACGGCGGATTATGAAGTGGTCAGGCGGATGAAAATAAAGGATACCATCTCGGTCTTCGGACCGGCTATGCTTACCCTCCGTTTTACCCTGATTGTTCTCATCGGTTTAGGCTTCACCAGCTGTGTCGATTACACCCCTGCACCGGTGTCGATGGAGCAAATCGACCACGACTTCGCCGCTCGCAAGCTCCCCGCACAAAAGCGGGCTTGGACCGTCCAAGATTTTATCCTCTTGAGCAAAAAGTATCAGGCGGGACGGGAGCAAGCCGCCGCGCAATACGCCACCGCGCAAGCGGCCTTGATCACCGCGGGCGGTTCCGTGAATCCCGCCGTCTCACTCGTCCCCGGCATCAACACCAGTGCAGCGAGCAACTCCCCGAGCGGAATTCCGCTGGTGTCCTTTGATTTACTTTGGGAAACCGCTCACAAAAAAGACCTCCGTCTCTTAAAAGCCCAACAACAAGTTTTTAAGGCCGGCTTTGCGTTGCAAGACACCGAGTGGCAACTCGACGCGGCCGTACGGCACGCCGGTTGGAACCTTTATTTCGCCCAAGAACGCCAAAAGCTCTTAGCTCAAGAAGTCGCCGCTCAAGAAAAAGTCTTCGATTTAGTGAAGCATCAACTCGACGCCGGGCTGATTGCTCCGACTGAAGTGCAGAGCCAAGACCTCGTGGGACGCAAAGCGCGACTTGATTTAGCGGATGCCGACGCCGCGGTGCTCGAAGCTCGGGCGCAATTAGCCGAAGCCGTGGGCGTGCCGGCGCAAGCGCTCGAACGAGCCAAAATGAATTTAACCGTCAATCCCCCCTCGCCACGCACCGCCTCGCAAGCCGTCAACCGCGTGCGCCAAGTCGCCCTCACCCATCGCCCCGACGTCGCCATGGCCTTGGCCGATTATGCTTCGGAAGAAGCCAACCTCGCCCTCGAGGTCGCCAAACAATACCCCGACATTAAAGTCAGCCCCGGCTATCAATGGGATCAGGGTAATAATAAGTGGCAGCTTGGACTCGGGTTTGACTTACCGCTCTTCCATCAAAACCAAGGACCGATTGCGGAAGCCACCGCCCGCCGTCGCGAAGCGCAAAGTCGCTTAGAAATGTTACAGGCGAAAATCTCGGCGGAAGTCGACCGCGTCGTCCCTGCGTTACAACAAGCGTGGAAAACCTATCAAGTCGCTCAGGACCTCGTCAAAACTCAGGAGCAGAAAAAAACCACCGCCGTCCGTCGGGCTCAGGCAGGCCAAAGCGAACCGATGGAAACGTTATTAGCGGAAGTAGACTTAATTTCGGCCCAGCTCGTACTCGTCGACCGCGCCAATAAATTAGCGCAGCAGCTCGAAGCCCTCGAAGCGCTCACACGTCCCCCGCTCGTTACCGCAGCTCGAGCCACCGCCGAGAAAAATTCCAAATGAAAACCTACCTCTCCCTCGCGCTCTTAGCGATTGTGCTCCCCGCGGCTGAAACCCCGGCGACACCCGAAGCGAAAAGCCCCGACGTTAAAGCCACCGATCCTAAAGCAGCGCTCGCCCAACAACTCAAAGCCGCGGGCGTCAAAAGTGCCGTGGTGGAAAACGCCTCGTTGCAAAAGGAAGTCACCTTGACTGGACAAGTCGTAGACCCTTGGCCGCTGGTCAGCAGTTTTCAAGAATGGGTCAGCGCCCAGATCTCGGCCGAAACCGCCGAGCAAGAATTAAGCCGCCTGAAAAAACTCCAGGCCAACAACGAAGTCTCTGCGCACCTCTTTCAAAGCACCGAAGCTGAAGCCCTGAAAACCCGCCTCGCCACTTCGCTCGCTTACCAAAAACTGTTGCTCAACCTCGGGCCGGATTTACTTCAGCAAGGCCGTTTAGAAAATCTTTTAAAACGGATCAGCCGGGGTGAAAGCGCGCTCGTGCGTCTCGATCTCCCCTTAGGCCTGACGTTGGACGAACACCCCGCGGCGAAAATCGCTTCCGTCTTTAACCCGACGCAAAGCCAAGTCGGTAATTGGGTGAGTGACGCCCCCGCGGCCAGCCCGATGACGCAAGGCCCAGCCCTCTTCTACGTTGTCGAAAAACCCCAAGCCGCGTTGCGCCCCGGCGCCACCGTGCAAGCGACCTTGTCTACTGGCAAAGCGGCTTCGCTGGCGTTTGTACCCGACACTGCATTGCTGCGAACTAATGGTAAAACCTTTGTCTACCGCGAAACCGGCGAAGTCAGTCCGCACCACGTTCGTTGTCCGCTCCAACTCTTACAACGCACCACGCTGCATGACATCGATGGCTGGCTGGTGACGGGAGCGATTAGCGCGGGCGATAAGATTGTAGTACAAGGCGCGTTCACGTTGCTCTCGTGGGAAACGTTGGAAAACGAAGACGGTGCGGAAGCGGTGGTCGAAACCCCCGAGAGTCAGAAGACCCCTGCCGCCCAAACTAAGTAACCATGCTTTCTGCACTCGTTGGACTCTCGTTGCGCTACCGCTGGGTCGTACTGGCGTTGTCGCTTTTACTCTTAGGCTGGGGCGCGTACGGCACCAAGACAGCGAAGTATGATGTCTTTCCAGATTTCGTTCCGCCGCAAGTCACCATCCAAACCGAAGCCCCTGGCTTCACGCCTGAGCAAGTGGAATTACTCGTCACGCGGCCGATCGAAGCCGTGGTCAATGGTGTAGGCAACATGGCCTCGATGCGTTCGGAGTCGATTGAAGGACTCTCTGTGGTGACGGTCGTGTTTGTCGAAGGCTCCAACATTCAAAGCTCCCGACAGATGTTAGCCGAACGGCTGGGCGAAGTCGCCGGCCGACTCCCCAATGGCGTGCATGCGCCCACCGTGTCGCCCCTGACCTCGGCCACCATGGACTTATTAAAAGTCGGCCTCGTGTCGAAGGGAGAAGGCGCGTTAACCCCGCTCGAGTTGCGCACCTTTGCCGATACGGTTGTGCGCCCGCGTCTCTTAGCCGTACCGGGCGTGGCGCATTGCATCGTCTTTGGAGGCGACACCAAAGAACTGCAGGTCCTCATCCACCCTGAAAAAATGCAAGCGCTCGGCCTCTCGCTCGCAGAGGTGAGCCAAGCCGTCAAAGGAGCGAACAACCTCGTCGGTGCTGGTTTTGTCGAAACCCACACCCAACGCATCGCCGTGCAAACGGGCACCGGGCGCATCACCCCCGCCGAATTAGCTCAAGTCACCGTCAACACCCCCACCGGTCAGCCTGTGAAATTGGGCGATCTCGCCGACATCACTTACGGGGCCGCGCCCAAGTTTGGCGACGCCTTGATCATGGGTGAACCCGGCGTACTCCTTTCCCTCTCCAGTCAATACGGAGCCAACACCCTCGAAGTTACCCACCAAGTCGAGGAAGCCTTGGAGGCCTTAGCACCCGCATTGCAATCCAATCATATTAAAAGTTACAACGCCCTGCACCGCCCCGCGTCCTTCATCGAAACCTCGCTAGCGAACATCCAAAGCTCGCTGCTCTTAGGCGCCATCTTAGTCGCCGTCATTTTACTCCTCTTCATTGGCAACCTCCGCATTGCCCTCATCTCGCTCACCGCCATCCCACTCTCGCTCTTAACGGCGGTGGCCACGCTCAGTGCGTGGGGCGTGACCATCAACACGCTCACGTTGGGTGGACTTGCGATTGCGATTGGGGAAGTCGTGGACGACGCCATCATTGATGCCGAAAATATTTTTCGACGCTTACGGGAGAATCGCGCCAGTGCATCACCACGTCCCCTGACGCAGGTCATTCTCGAAGCCTCGCTCGAAGTCCGCGGAGCGGTCGTGTATGCGACCTTCTTAGTCGCGCTCGTTTTCTTACCCATCCTGACCCTCTCCGGCCTCCAAGGAAAATTCTTTGGACCCCTCGCGCTCAGTTATATCTTTGCCACCATGGCGTCCTTGGGAGTCGCCGTAGTTTTAACGCCCGTCTTATGTTTAATTTTATTAGGCAAGAGCACCGCCACGGAAGCTGCCCCTAAGGAAAGTCGCCTCAAGCAAGTCTACCTACGACTCGTACAACGCTGCATCAATAAACCCAAAACCTCGCTCGCGGGCGTCGCCGTGTTATGCATCGGAGCCTATTGGCTCATGCCCGCATCGACGGGCGAGATCCTCCCCAGTTTCCGCGAAGGGCACTATGTGATTCAACTCAACACCGCTGCGGG
>Ga0214171_1000334_pt1 | contig 17111 bp, 2 predicted proteins | sample TroBogEpilimnion_40_FD_153009 | JGI IMG/M metagenome (GOLD analysis project Ga0214171, IMG submission 153009) | Freshwater microbial communities from Trout Bog Lake, WI - 02JUL2007 epilimnion | ecosystem: Environmental > Aquatic > Freshwater > Lake > Epilimnion/Euphotic zone | place: Trout Bog... | reverse complement strand
CCAATGTGACCATCACATCCAGCGGTACTAGCGGCCCCAACGGCACCGTGGGTGTGCTGGTGATCAACAGCAACGTTCTCACGGATGGCACGGGTGCCAAGACCCTCACCCTCGGGGGAACTGGTGGCGCGAGCGCGCCTGGCGGGGCTTCAGTGAGCGGTCTCACCGGCAACGGCTCGGTGCTGACGATCAACACCCTCAACGGCAACATTGGCAATCCTGCTACCACCGGGGCACTGACACTGACCATCGCAGGTTCCGGCGGCTGGTCTTTGGGCGGCAACAACAGCTTTACGGGCGGTGTGAATATGACATCGACGGGGATCATTCGCGGTACGAGCGCTAATGCCTTTGGTGGCAGCACCAACACGATCAACTGGACAGGCGCGGGTCAGTTGGACCTGCGCTCTGACTCGTCCTTGAATTTCGGCAACCCGATTTCCTGGAACACGACGGGGCTGAAAATCAACGTGGACCGCGCGGCTGTGAACGGCACGGGCTACGGCCAGGTGATGACTCTGGGAGCGATCACGGAAAACACCTCCGGCCAGACTCTTACCGTCACCAATGCGGTGGGCGTGGGTAGCAATATCAACGGCACCAACCCCATCGGTGGCTACGGATTGCGCGTTGCAGGTCTCGTTTTGAATGCAGGTACTGCTACCACCATCAGCAATGGCATTGGCGGAGCTTCCACCGCTCAATTTGCAGTTCCGGCAGCTGGGACTGGCGTCGCGGGTGCGTTTACGATTGACGGCATTACCACGGCAGCCTCGTTGGGCACGCATACCTTGACCATTGGCTCAGCCGGTAACTCAGATCCAGTCACGATCATCACTGGTGACATTGTCCAGAACGCCACCGGCACGACTTTGAATCTAGTCTATACGGGCAACAACTTGCTCACCTTGTCCGGTCAGACCAGCAGTACGAATTACAACAACCTGACCATCAGTCCTGCAGCTGCGGCAGCAGCTACTGTGCGCGCCACGACGCAATACAGCTTGGGCACTGGCACCGTCACTTTCAACACGGCCAACGCGAGCACCTTGGAAATCCGCAATGACTCCAGCGTCACTTATACGAACCAAATCACTATTGGCAATACGACTGCGGCTACCGATAAACTGAACGTGGGCGAGGCGCTCAACGGTTCGAGTGGCCGAAACAACACCTTCACTTTTGGTCAGCTTAATTTCCAGGGCATTACCGGCAACGCCCTCACGGTTGCAGGTATCGGTGGCAGCACTGACACCAGCGGGAATGCAGTCACATTCGGCGGTGTGTTGCTTGGTAACAACAGCCTCAACGGCGCAGCCAACTTCACTGTCACCAACAGTCTGTTGCTGCCAGGCATGCTGAACCTGGGGAACGTCACCAGTTCCAATACGACCAGCGCTACCACTCAGACCTTGACCATCGCGGGAGCTGGCGTGACCACCTTGGGCAACGTCACCGATTCGAGCACCGCAGGCGCGCTCACCGGCATCATCTACAGCGGCACCGGCATCCTCGATCTCAGCAAAGTCACCAGCGCCAACACCTACACCGGCGGCCTGACATTATCCGGAGTGGGCGGCGTCACCCGTGTGACCAATCAATACGGCTTGGGTGCCAACACCGGCACCCAGGCGACGAGCAACGTCGTGAACTTCCTCGGCGGGGAATTGGAACTGCTCAGCGACACGAATGTGACCTACACTAACCAGATGCTGCTTAATGCAATTGGCAATGGCACCCTCAACGTGGGTGAGTTGCACGGCGGCACGAGCGTCAATGGTGCTACTGGTGTCACGTTCACGTTGGGCCAGTTGAAGGTCGGGGCCACGGCAAAAACCTTTGCAGTGAGTGGAGTTGGCTCCGGCCAGACCGCTGCAGGAGCGGTGACGATGGCCAGCAGTGCGGACTCCGTGACTCTCGCTGGTGGTGTGGATCTCAACGGTATTGCGGCGACCACTATCCAAAACAACCTGCCGCTTCCCGGCGTGTTGAATCTTGGTAACGTGACCAGCAACGCCGCCGGAACTCCCGTGCTGACCATCAGTGGTGCAGGCGTGACGACGGTGGGTGATGTAACTAATGGTAGCGCCACCTCCGTGGCATTGGTTTATACGGGCAGCGGCATTCTGGACCTCAGCCGTATGACGGCGGCAACGAATTACGGCGGCGGCTTTACCTTGAACGGCACCGGCATCACTCGCATAACCAATGTGGGACAATTAGGCACCGCCTCGGGTGTCAGCCTTTCGGGTGGCACGCTGGAAATCCGCAGTGACAGCAACTTCACTTATTCCAATCCACTGAACTGGAACGGCAACACGGGCAATGTGAACATCAGCATCGGTGAAGTCGGCACTGGCACGACCACGGGCGTGGGCAACACCTTTAGCTTCGGTGCTTTGACGGTCACCACGGCATCGGGCAAAACGCTGAGTTTCGGAGGTATCGGCAATACTGGGGCGAGCAGTTCAGATTCCGTCACCGTCAGCGGCGTGACCTTTGGTGCGGGCAATTTGAGCAACACGATTTCCAACAATCTGGCGCTGCCAGGCACACTGAGCCTAGGAAACATCTCGGGTAACGGCACCACTGGAACAGTCACAATGAGCATCGGTGGTTCTGGATTCACCACCATCGGCGACGTCACCAACGGCGGCAGTGGCAGCATCACGGCACTGACCTACAGTGGTGCCGGCATACTTCAGGTGAATGGAACTGGCGCGAGCAATTTTGGTGGTGGTCTGAACCTGACCGGCAATGGCATTCTCCGCATGATGGGTGCTAACAGCTTTGGGACGAACACTGCCCAGACCATCGCGTTGTCAGGCAACACGGCCGGCGGCACCTTTGAAATCCGCACAGATGCCAGCCTGAGCATTCCTAACCCGGTGACCGTCTCGACCAACAGTGTGGCGATCAACGTCGATGCCGCTACCGCCGGCAACATCAGCAAAACAGTGACCTTCTCGGGTGCCACCACCGTGCTGAACACCACGGGCAAGACGCTCACCCTGAGCAGCGGCGGCAACTATGGCATGACTTTCACCAACGGGTTCAGTGAAGCTGCCACGGGTGCGGCGCAGACCTATGCCATCACCAACAACGCCAGCGGCACGGTGAACCTGGGAGCGATCAATTTTGCTAATAGCACCACCTCCAACGCGCTCACGCTCGGCGGCACCGGCTACACCACTGTCGGCAATCTTACCGGCGCTGTGGCCACCACCCTTACTTACAGTGGCACCGGGTTCTTGGATCTGACCGGCAACAATGCAGCTTCCAATCAGATTACCGCCCTCACCTTGAGCGGTGCCGGTGGGATCGTGAAGGTGAATACGCCCACCAATCTGGGTGCTACCAACGATGTGGTCAGTTTCACCAGCACCACGAATAACACTCTTCAGATTCGCAATGATGGCTCCACCAGCAATGGTACCATCACCTTCGGCAATGGGGTAACGATCAACGCTGCTGGATCTGTAGCCACCCTTGATTTGGGCAACAACACAGCAAACACTGGCAACACCATTGCCTTTGGAGCACTGTCCAACGCAGGTGTGCTAGGCACTTTGACGGTCAATGCAGCCAATGGTTACTCGGCGAGCTTTACCAGCATGGCACTTCCCAATGGCACTGGTAGCACGACCACCTTGATCGCCAACGCTCCTGTCACCATCAGCGGTGCCGTCACCCAGGCGATTACTCCTGTGGCAGCTCACTTTGACACTCTGGTTCTTGATGGTGTCACCGGCGGCTCCATTGGGGGCATCATTTCTGACAGTTCGACGGGTGGGGTGACTGTGGGTAACGGCGACACTCGCATCACCAAAAATGGCGTCGGCACCTGGACCCTCGGCGGTGCCAATAGCTATATTGGGCCTACAGTGGTCAATGCGGGTGTGTTGAACATCAATGGCTCCACCAGTGCCACCAGCGTGGTCACGGTCAACGGCAGTGCCACACTCGGCACCCAAGGCACCCTCGGTGGTGCAGGCACTGTGGCGGGCAGCGTGACACTTGCCACCAACAGCGCCACCTCATTCAACCTCGGGCCAGCCATCAATCCCGGCACCATCGGCAGCATTGGTACCCTGACCATCAACGGAGCGCTGACCACCAACAACTTTTCCAAGCTCAACTTCGATATCAATGGAAGCAGTGGTGACCTTATTTCCACCGCAACCCTGCCGGTGTTAGGTGCCAGTACACAGCTCAACTTCAATACCTTGGGCTCGCTGTCGATTGGCAGCACCTACACGCTGATCAATGGCTACAGTGGCACCATTGCCTCTGCTGCTGCAAATCTGGTATTTGGCGGATTTACCGGCGTGGACACCACCCACACCGGGGTTCTGGTGAATAACAGCGGTTCATTGCAGTTGCTGATTGGTGGAGCTACGCCTTCGGTTGCCTACTGGTCTGGAGCGATCGATGGCAACTGGAACACCCTCACCGTGGGCACGGCAGCCAGCAACTGGCGTACCGATGCCACCAGCAACACGGATACTTTTGCCATTCCTGGAGCCACAACAGACGTGCATTTTGTCACGTCCAATCCGACAGCCGCAAACCTCACCACCACGCTGGGGCAGAATCTCACCATCAAGACGCTGTCCTTTGATTCCACCAGCACGAGCGCCGTCACCATCAATGGCAGCACGACGCTGACGATTACCCCCTCCAGCAGTTCCACCGGCATCAGCCTCAATGCTGCTGCGGGTGCGGTGACTATCAACAGTGCGGTGACGCTCGGCGCAGCGCAGACCTGGACCAACAACTCGACGGCAAATCAGCTCACCGTGACTGGGAATGTGGTCAATGGAGGCAACACGCTGACCATTGCAGGCCCAGTTGGCGGCAGTGTGGCGGGGGGCATCACATCCACCGGCATCATTTCGGGTACAGGTGGCATTGCGGTCACCAGCGGCACCCTCAATATCAATCAGCAGGCCAACACCTTTACCGGGAACGTCACGGTGGACGGCTCATCTTCGATTCTTTCCATCGTGGGCAATTCGGGTGGTACCTACACCACCTCCAACCCATTGGGTACTTTGGGCGGCGGCGTCTTCAAGACGGTGACCCTCACCAACGGCGGCACGTTCAGCCTAGCCAGCCTCAATTACAACGACAACACGGTCTCGACCACCAACGTCGGTGGCGGTCAGGTGTTCATGATTGGCACAGGCGGTGGCACGTTCAACGTGGCCAGCGGCTCTCTCTTGACTCTGGATGATGGTACTGGGGCTGGCACAGCGGCTACGAATGCCGAACTGCAGGGCACTGGCGACCTGACCAAAACAGGCGCAGGCACCCTGTCCCTTGGCAGCGGCAGCAGCAACTTCAGCACCTTCACAGGCAACTTCTTCATCAAAGAAGGCACTCTGAAAACCGGTGATGCCACTGCGATCTTTTCCAATGTGACCCTGGGGTCCGCTACCACCAATGGCACGCTGGATATCAACAGCTTCGGTTCTACAATCACTGGACTCTTCGTGGCATCAGGTGCCACTGCGGCCAGCCAGATTGTGGGTAACAGCAGCACAACCGCAGGCGGGGTGTTGAATCTGAACGTCAGCGGGACAGATCTCTTCAGCGGGGTCATCCAGAACGTCGTCGGAGCAGGCACCAAAACCACGGGCATCACCATGAGCGGCGCAGGTTCGCTGATCCTGACTGGCGCGAATACTTACACCGGCGGCACCAATGTGCAGAACGGCAGCGTCCGCCTTGCGGGCGGTGACAACCGCCTTGCGGCGGGTGGTGTGGTCACTCTCGGCACTGGGGCGGCAAGTGGCAAACTCATCATCGGTGGCGATGCCACGGGAGCCGCTGGCTCCGATCCGACAGCCGGCAACCAGCACAGCCAGACTTTGAGCCAGACCGCTGCTGCATCCATTCTTGCGATCAGCGGTACAGGCACGACCAACAGCGTGATCGGTGGTGCTGCCGGGGGCACCAGTGCTGGCACTCATTCATTCAATTCTTCGCTGACCTTGAACATTGGTGCCGGTTTTACGGACACCTATGCGGGGCTGATTGGCTGGGACGGCACCGGTTCGGTGGGTTTCCAAAACAACATCAACCTCGTCAAAAGCGGCGGCGGCACCCTGGTGCTGAGCGCTGATCTGAGCAAGTGGACAGGCACCATGACTGATGCAGGTGCCAACCTGACCGACACAATCACAGACTCCACCCGCCCTGAAATACAGCTCACCGGAGGTGTGCTGCGCCTCACCAGTACGGCGGTTATCAACACGGTGATCCGCAATACTGGCGGCGTCATTGACGACCTCGGAGCCACCTACGGAAATAATTATTTCCTCATCGTTTCCGGCGGTCTGATCGCCTTCTCGCAGTCCTCGGACACCTTCTCCAATTCCGGTCTTACCGCTTCTTCCCATGGCGTCGGTGCCCTCAATATCGCGGGCAACAATGCCATCACCGACTTCACCGGCAGCGATATGTACCTCGGTGCCATTGGTGCCCGTATCTATTCCAATTCGCCCTTGGCTGCTGGCTCTGGCAGCACCTATCGCTTGGGTGGCGGTGCGCCTTGGCAGACGCTGGGCTCTGCTGCCGTGGGCGGCAGCGGCGGTTATTTGCAGATCTCAACGACCAACGTGGTGACCGGCACCAACAACGTCATCATCGGTGACAACGGTAGCTACAATGGCTCCAGCGGACTCTTCGGCGGCAACAGCACGGTGGAGTTCACGGCGGCACAGAATTACAATGGCACGATCACCCTCGCGGGTGGAACACTTGTGGTGTCGAACGCCAACCAGCTTGGCACCTTGACCACGACACCGACGGCAGGCAGCATCATTCTGGACGGCGGCATCCTGCGCTATGGTGGCACCCTGACCACGGACCTGTCCAACCGCATCACCATCGACAGCGGCGGTGCCATTGATACAGCGGCGAACAACGTCACCTTTGCCACGGCCATCGGCAACAGCGACACAGGCACTAGCACCAGCAGCACGCATCCGACGACCAACGGTGTTGGCGGCCTGACGAAGCTAGGCACCGGCACGCTGACTTTGACGAATGCAAACACCTATGCGGGAGCGACCGTGGTGGACGCAGGCGTATTACAGCTCAACGGGCAGACGGGCTCCTTGGCGGCCTCATCTGCACTGACCTTTGCAGGCAACGGGACCTTCCGCTATGACAACACGGGTGCCTCCGGGACGCTGAACCAGACGCTTGGCGCACTGACCTTCAGTGCTGGCGACGGTGTGATCCTCTCCCAGCGCACAGCGGCACAGAGCACGAATCTCACTTTTGCCTCACTGACAGCCCGCACGGCAGGCGCCACCGGCAACTTCACGGTGGGCGGCACAGGGGCAACGACTGCCATTGACCAAGTGAAATTTACGGCGGCTCCGACGGCCTCCCAGTTCATCGATCCAGGTCTCTACGTGGCAGGCACGGACTATGCGGTCTATGATTCGGCCGGTTTCATTCGGGCCATCACGTACGGCACAGATAAGGACAGCACCGGTACGGTCACATCGGCCACGCAGGCGGCAGGTGCCAGCATCAGCGCGGCAGGTGCGGATGTGAACGTGACGGGGGCGCTCAGTGCTCAGACCGCGCTGAGCATTGAGTCATTGAAAATCACGGGTGCCAACGCTGTTACCTTTGCATCGAATGCCAATGTGCTGACCATCACCAGTGGCGGCATCATCAAGACCGGTACCACGGCCAACTTTGGCAGTGCGGCCGGGAACGGTGTCGTGCAAGCCGGTGCGACCGGGACGGGAGAGCTGGTGGTGCGACTCCCTGCGAGCACCGACGCCCTGCTGATGAATTCTGGTATTACAGCGGGCGCGCTCACCCTCAGCGGTGCTGGAACTTTGACCCTGGCCAATGCCGACACCATCACGGGACAGATCACCATCGACGGCACTTCCACACTCTCTCTGAGCGCCGCCAACCAATATGGCGCAGCGACCGGCATCACACTCAACGGGGGCACGTTCAGTTGGAACACTGCGGGCGTCGCCCTGCCGAAGCTTTTTACCCTCGGGATCAACGGAGGGGGCATCAATTCTGTCGGTGGCGGCAACACTACGGTTGGCACTGCTGGGGACACCCTCGCCTTCCTCGGCCTCGGTTCGCGCACTCTCAATCTGACCACGGGCACTTCGGACCGCCGTACCGACTTCCTCTTCAACATTGGCGACAACGGCGGCCCCACCAACTTGGTCGTTGGAACGCTGACTGGCGCGGCTAGCCAGTCCGTCGTGCGACTCAGCGGTAACAACACCTACACCGGCACCACGACCATCACCCTGGGCTCTCTCGAACTGAACAGTGCGCAAGCTCTGCCCGGTGGACTCGGTGGCACGACCCTGTCGAGCGCCAACACCGGCGGTGGCAATCTCATCTTCAACGGCGGCACTGGGACCAACCGTGCCCTGCTCGGACTCAGCACGGCCAGCGGTGATTTCATGCGTGCCTTGGGCAGCGGTTTCGACCAGGTCAACTTTGTCGGCAGTGGTGGTTTCGGCAACATCTCTGGGGGTACAACCCGCATCGTCAAGTTTGCTGATTCTACCAATGGTGCCGTCAGCGGTGTGGTGACCTGGGGTTCGACCTTCTTCCTACCTTCCGGTGGCCAGTTGGAATTTGGCCTGTCGAACACCAACGCGCCTGAAGCCGGCACGATCGACTTCCAGAACGGTCTTGCCCTAGGCAATGCAGCCCGCACGGTGGACGTGCAGGACAACAGTCAATCCGCGAACAACAGCAACGTGGACGCCATCATCAGCGGTGCTTTGACCACCAGTGGATCCACCGGTAGCCTGACGAAAACCGGAGCGGGTGTCCTGAAGCTTACCGCAAACAACTCCGTCGGCTCCAATGCTGCCAGCACCATGACCATCTCCGGCGGGTATCTCCTCGTGCCGGCGTTGAATTCACTTCTTGGTTCCACGGGCTCGAATCGCAACGTGACGGTTACCGGCGCGGCAGGTGTCTCGCTCCTGGGTGCAACGCCTGGTACTTCGACGTTCACCCCTCTTCTAGACCGCCTGGTCCTGTCTTCCACCGGTGCCGCGTTGATGGACACCAGCAACACCAACGTGCTAGCCAACATTGATGTCAGCGCCTTCGCAAGTCTCCAGCTCGGTGCCTACAGTGACATTGCTGGCACTCCCGTGTACTATGGCGGTTCCATCACTCAAAACAGCACAACGTATCGTTTGGGCGACCCCTCCCAGGCCAACAAAGGGGGCCTCGGGCCTGCGGCCACTGCCGTGCAGTATGCTGCGAACCTCCTCGTGCTGACCAAGCAAAACATCTTCACGGGAGCCAATGCGCTTGCGCTGAATTCCGGTAACTTCTATCTCACCAACAGCAACAATTTCACCGGTGGTACCACCCAGACCGGTACTGGCGGCACATCAGCCCTCGGGTATGGCAACGACACGGCGCTGGGCACGGGATTGTTTACCGTTGCCAACGCGTCCGCCTTCATCGGTGCCTTGAATGGCGACCACACCATTAGCAACAACGTCAAAGCTTTGGCCACAGGGAACTTCGTCGTTACGGCGGACTTGACCAACGACGGGGTCGATAATGCGGGGGCCTTGACCTACCTCGGCACAACGACTCTCGCTTCGACCCAGACGATCTACTCCCGCACCAGCCATGACGCCATCTTCCTGGGCGACGTCACCGGACCGACCACGCTCACGCTTAGCAATACCACTGCTGGGCTCTTCTCCTTCCTGACGCAGGTCAATGGAGCGGTGGCTAAGAACTATGGAGCACTGAGCACGGGTAACTCCAGCACGATCATGATTGACGACAACCGCTCGCTCGTTGCCATCAATGGCACGCTGACGATCGGCACTTCGACTTTGGAAGTGCAGCCTGGATTTACCACGACGGTGAGCCTGCCTGCTGGCCGCGCGGTGGCCATCACCGCTGCCACACAACCTGTGTTCAATACACCCGGTGACGCGATCAGTATCACCGGCGTGACCACAGGCGGACTCTATGGCAACTCTTCCCTGAGCATCGCCGGTGCGCTCTCCGGCGGTACGACCGGTGGTTTGACCAAGACTGGCCTGGGCACTCTGACTTTGTCGAACGCCAGTGCCTCTGCCTTCACGACGGGTGCAGGCAAGCTGAACATCTTTGCGGGTACCCTGGTGCTTGATGGTGCTACAGCTGCGGCCAATTTCTTCAGTGGAATGACTGCGGCCACCAGCATTCCATTGGTCCTCGGTTCCACCAGCGGTGTATTTGGCGGCGGCGGCACCTTGCAGATCACGGGCACCACAAACCAGACCCTGGGCAGCGGCACGGGTGCTTCGGCGGTCACCGTCAATCCGCGCTCGAATACCATCAACCTGACTGGAACCATGCAGTTGACCCTGGGTGCTATTACCCGCACGACGGGCAGTTACCTGAACTTCGCAGTGCCCACCGGAACGGTGGCCTCGACCACGACGGCCATTGCCGGATTGGTCAATGGTGCCACAACTTGGAATAGTAACGACTGGGCTGCTGCCAGTGGCACGGCCATCAGCCAATACACGAGCTACACAGCGCTCACGGGCACATCAACGGCGGCTACCATCACCACCAGCGCCAATGCCAACTACTCGATTGATAGCACCACGACCAACAACGTGACGCTGGCTGCTGCTGGTACTCTGGCGGCACCTAATATGATCAACACCTTGAAGTTCAGTGACACCAACGCCCGAACCTTCAGCCTGGGTTCCGGGTTTCTTGAGCTGGGTGCCGGCGGCGCGGCAGGCGGTGGTGTGACCAATGCGGGTGGTATTCTCGTTGCCAGCGGTTCCGGGGCGCTGACCATCAGCGGCGGCAGTATCATGGCTGGCGGTACGACCACCAATACGGTGGGTGAACTGGTGCTCATCAATAATTCCAGCAATCCACTTACCATCAGCTCCGCGATTGTGCTGAACAACGGTTCAACGGGCACCACGCCGGTAGTGATCAGCGGCACTGGCAGGGTGGTGCTTTCGGGATCCAACACTTTTACGGGTGGTATCTTCATCAACAGCGGTGTGCTTGAGTACTCGGACGCCACCGCGTCAAAAAACCTGGGCAATCCGACGGCCGGTGCGACGAACCTCAACCTCAACGGGGGTGTCATTCGCTACACGGGCAGCACTAGCAACAGCCTGATCTATGGCGCCACGGTCAACAGCTTCAGTGCCTTCGACGTGTCCAATGCAGCGGGTATCGTGAATCAGACGGCGCAGGGCATCCTCGGTATTAACGGCATTGCGGGCATCCTGCAGAAGACGGGAGCCGGAACGCTGACCGTGAGCGGTACGACGACGGACACCAACCTGAGTGTGGAAGTGGTTGGCGGCACCTTCAATCTGGCCAAGACCTCCAGTGCGACGGCCTGGTCGGTGGATCAGACCGGCGGCGGTGCAGCCCTCATCGTGGACAACGCAGCCAAAGCTGTGCTGGGTGGCACGGGTGGCAACCAGATCTCGGACACCAGCAGCGTGGTGGTCAAGACGGGCGGCACTCTTGATCTCAATAATACCAGCGAAGGCTTCGACGGCCTGGCTGGCGGCGGCGTGGTGACGAACTCCACCACCGGCACCTCGATCCTCACTCTCGGCACGAATCAAGACGCCAACATTTCGGCCAACTCGTTGTTCGCGGCGGCTGCGGGAGTGGCCAGCACGGGTCTGAACAATTTCTCAGGGGTCATTCAGGATGGCGGAAGCGGCAAGATCGTCGCCGTGACGAAAGCGGGTGCGGGCACCCAGATCCTCAGTGGTGTTTCGACTTACAGCGGTGCCACGACGATCAATTCTGGAACTCTGAAGTTTGGCATTGCCAATGCCCTGCCCAGCGGTGCTGGCAAAGGTGATGTAACCATCGCAGGCAACACCGTCGTCAACGGTCTGACGGTCGCCGGCACCTTTGATCTGAGTGGTTACAATCAAGCCATCAACGGCTTGAATTCCACCACCGGCGGCTATGTGGCCAATACTCCGACGCTGAGCAACAACGGCACCGCCTGGGGCACTAACTCCGGGGCTGGCTCGACCTTTAGCTCCAGTGCCACCACCACCACGAACACGCTCACCGTGGGCAACAACAATGCTGGCGGTGCCTTCAATGGCTCCCTTCAGGACGGCCTTACGCTCATCCCTGTCGCTGGTACCGGAGCAGGCACAGCGGTGACTGGCAAGCTGGCCTTCACCAAAGTCGGGACGGGCACGCAGACCTTGTCAGGCATCAACTACTACTCGGGTGCCACGACGATACAGTCCGTGACGGGTTCCCCTGGCACGCTGGCTCTTTCCAGCAGCGTGGTGAACAACAACATTGCGCTCTCCCCCACCATTGTCGTTGGCGATGTATCCGGCAACTCGGGTGCGGTTCTTGATGTGAGCGGCATTACCACCTCGGGTGGGTTCCAGTTGCAAGGCACGGCGGTGGCCAACACCTCGGCCGCACAGACTCTGACAGGTTTTGGTACCGTGAATGGCGCTGTCACCGCTCTGACGGGCAGCACCATCAATGGCGGTGCGGTCGGCACCGTGGGCACACTTAATTTCGGCAGCACGCTGGTGTTCAACAGCGGCAGCACCTTGGTGGTGGATGTCGGAGCAGGTGCCAACAACGCGGACAAGCTGGCTATCGTGGGTGCTGCCACCATCACCTCCGGGGCCAACATATCGTTCAACGTTCTCTCCGCTCTCGATCAGGGCAAGTATGTGCTGGCCACCGCAGCCAGTGGCTTGAATTCAGCGGCCTTCACCGGTTCGGCCCCGACGAATTATCGCTTGCTGGCCACGGCCACCGAACTCGATCTGACCCACAAGGCGGATCAGAGTTTCTCCACTTCAAGCCCGGGGTCATCGATCAACGCCTTCGTTAACACCAACATCTCTCTGAGTGGCTCACTGACCAACACCGCTGTGACGAACTCGAGTGCTCTGGTGGTGGGACTGGCTTCGACGGGAACCCTCACCGTGGACACGTTCAGTCCTAGCAACGGTTCCACGGTTGCCGTTGGCAGCCCGCAGTCGATCACCGGCACCATTCATACTTCGGGCTCTGCGGGCAGTGGTCTGGGTTGGCAGGTGACCAATACGGACAGCAATGCCGTTACTACGGCCACCAGCATCAGCGGCACGGTCAATGTCTTCCTGCATGGCACACCGACCAAAACCTCTGACCTGACCTTCGCCACAGTGCATACGGGTGCCACACTTAGCTCTCAATCCGTGACGATCAGCAACGGCACCTTCGGCAGTCCGGTGACGAATGCTGCGGGCATCACCTGGACGGCAGGGTCGGTCTCGGGTGGCATCACTGGTGGCGGTTCCGCCAGCGGTAGTGTGGTGGCCAGCGGCGGCGGCTCCAGTTACAGTTATAACGTCAATACAGCCACGGCTGGCAACAAGAGCGGCAGCCAGGTGTTCACCTTTGCAGACGACACCAGCATTCTGGGCAATGGCTCCTTGGGCACGTTGACCGTGAACGCCTCCAGCATCGTTTACAGCGGCCAGGCCTTCTGGGCCATGTCCACCGGTGGTTCCTGGGGTGCTAGCAGTGCCGCAGCCACGAATGGTAACTGGACTTCCGATGGCAACGCACTCGCTGGCAACAGCAGCAATGCGGCGCTCCCCGGTGTGGACGGTTCCTTGAGCGTTGGCGACACCGCGACGTTTGGCAATGCCATCGGTGCCACCTCCCAGACCATCACCCTGGATGCGGCTACGCCTAGCCTTGCGGGTATCACCTTTAACAACAATCTGGGTGGCAGCTACACTCTCGCCGCTGGCTCGGGTTCAAATTCGGTTAACCTGCAGTCGGGTGCCACCATCACGGATACAAATGGAAGCCATACGATCAGCGCAGGCGTCGCCATGGGCAGTTCCAACACGGTCGGTGTCTCTGTCGCCAATAGCGGTGATACCCTGACGGTCAGTGGTGTGGTCAGTGGCAGCGGATCGGCTATTACCAAAACCGGCGCTGGCACACTTGCCCTTACCAATACCAACACCTACAGCGGTCAGACCAACATCAATGGTGGTACCGTGAGTGTGAGCGCTTCGGCCAACTTGGGCGACGCTTCTGCTACCAACACCATCGGCATCGCTGGGGGAACGTTGCAGAGCACTGGCACCTTTGATGCCGGAACCAACCGCACGGTCGCCCTCGGCTCAGGTGGGGGCACGGTCGATGTCACCGGCACCAATGCCCTGACGATCTCGGGTGCGATCAGCGGCAGCACCAATCTGACCAAAACAGACACTGGTACTCTGATCGTCACCGCCAATAACAACAGCTTCAGTGGCAACGTCACTGTTTCTGGCGGCAAGTTGGAAGTGGATAACACCCCATCTCTTAGCACTGACTCCGGCACCGGTTCTGGAACCGTCACGGTCGGCGCAGGCAGACTTACGGGTTCTGGCACTGTTGGTGGCAGCACAATCCTGAACGCAGGAGCTGTCCTGGCCCCGGGCGTTGGCGCTGATACTGCTGGAAGCAATAGCAACCAGACGCTTACTTTCACTGCAGTGACTGCCAATGCGGGTTCGAAGATCGAACTCGGCATCACTGCACCGACGCTCCAAGCTACCGGACTTTATACCCAGGGCTACTATGGCGACCCCGCCAATAATGAAGCGACTGCTCTGGCCTATTTGCAGGACGCTAGCCACAGCACTACTCTGGCCGCTTGGAATACCACGACTCCATCCACCACTGGTGGTGTGCAGAACTACGACTTCCTGAAGGTCAACGGCTCGCTCTCACTAGTTTCAGGCACTGCGGGTATCATTACCGTTCTTGATCGGGGCTACACCGCTGCAGGTGCTCAAATCGGTGATGTTTTCAAGCTCATCGACTGGTCGGGAACTCTTGGTGGCACTTTCACGGGTACTGGCTCTGATTTGGCACTGCCTGACCTCAGTGCTGCTGGCCTTACCTGGGACAGCACTGCCCTTACCACCTACGGTATCTTGGTGGTCGTGCCTGAGCCATCCCGTGCGTTGCTGCTCATGTTTGGCCTGCTCGGTCTGATGATTCGCCGCCGCCGTCGCGGCCTCTAAGCCACGCCAAATCATCGACTTGGGGCGCATGAAGCTCCTCGCATGTTTGTAGTCCCCCTGGTTTTGCCGGGGGGGTGGAAACACCGCGTTTTACCCTGATGTTAATGCTCTGTTTCTTGGTCCGATTGAACCCGAACGATTTCCATGAGCACATCAAACGCTGCGGATTATGCACTCGCTGAGGTCAACCTGGCACTGACAGCGGAAGCCAAAATTCAGCTCTTGCGAGACATGGTCCGCATTCGCGCCTTTGAGTGCGTGGCGTTACAGCATTACCAAGCCGGACGTATGGGAGGCTTCCTCATTCTCCAGATCGGGCAGGAAGCCATTCCGGTGGTCGCCCGGTCCATGATGGGGCCGCAGGATCATAGCATTTGCAGCTTGCGGGGCATGGGGACTGCGATTGCTGCGGGAATGAGCATGCGGGAAGGCATGGCAGAGTTGTTTGGCAAGGCCACTGGCTGCGCTAAGGGTAAAGGGGGCCTCTTCGGCTTCTACGCGCCTGAGCATCAGGTCATGGCTATGCCGCTACTCAGACGGCCCTAGCCGCTGGACTGGCCTTTGGACTCAAGTATCAGGACAAGACTGGCGCGGTCTTCTGCTATCTTGGCGATGGCGCGGTGAACCAAGGCGTCTTTCATGAATCACTGAATCTCGCCTCGCTGTTTAGCCTGCCAGTGATCTACCTGATCGAGAATAATGGCTATGCCATGGGCACCTCCGTGCGCCGTTCCTCAGCCATCAACGGCTCACTGGCCCAGCGTGCGGCAGGCTACAACATCGAGTGGGATCTCATCAATGGCGACCATGTGTATGAACTCCGCGCCAAACTCCAGCCAGCCATCGAGCGCGCCTATCGCGACCGACGCCCCACCGTTTTGGAGATTGCGACCTATCGGTTTGAAGGGTTTTCCGTCGCGGATGCCAACAAGTTTCGTTACCGCACCAAACAGGAAGTCGAGGAGCGGAGAGAGAACCACGACCCGCTGGATCTATGGATCACGCAATTGTGGAGAGAGAACTTGTTGGATCAATATGGCCTGAGTCGAATCAGAGCGGACGCCTTTGCAGAAGCCAAAGACGCGGCGGCCCATGCAAAAGCGAGCGCATTCCCTGCGCCTGCCGCGATCATGGAAGACATCTATTGGGAGGTCGATCATGCAACCGCAGCAGGTGCCACAGGACGGCACTTCTTCAACACGCAGTGATCAAGCTCACTTCACCACGCCCAGCACTTCCAGCTCATGAATGGACCAGTAGGTTCCCTTCGCCTCGCCGGTCTGAGAGATGCGGATGGATTTGGCCTTGGCGGGTTTGGGGAAGAGGTATTCCGCAGATCCAGCCTCGCCTTTGCCTTGGAGGACGGGCTTCTCCCATTCGGTGCCGTTGAGTGAGAGCTCGATCTTGTACTGGCGTGGGTAGTCGTTGTGGGATTTGCCGGTGTCGAGCACGAGACCAGAGATGTCGGTGGCTTCGGGAAGGTCGATCTGGAACCACATGTCGGGGGCTTGGGAACCATGACTGTCCCAGCGGGAGGCGAGGTCGCCATCGACAGCCTTGTCGACATCCTTTGTGCCATGGCTGGCGGTAAGCTTCCACGCGCTGCGGTTTTTCAGCGGCTGCGGGTAGAGGGCCTGCAGCTCTTCGATGCTCCAAGGCGTGATGCGCTTGGAGAGTTCCTTGCGCAGTGCGGCGACTTGCTTCTTCTCAACGAGTTTGCCGTTGTTGCCGAAGGCCTTGCGGATGTAGCTGGTGACATCGGCGATCCACTGGTCGTTATTCGTAGCCATGGGAACCATCTGCGCCTCGTAGGTCTTGCCATTGATCGGGCCGGTGAGGCCGTTCATCATCACGCGCACGATGGCGTCTCCCTGCACCGCCGTTTTGGAACCGGCGAGCGGCGGCGCAAGCGTGGCACCTTCGCGTCCGGCGATTGGCATGCCATTACCGTCGAAACCGTGGCAGGCGAAGCACAGCGAGCGGAAGATTTCCTGGCCGCGCTCCAATTGCTTCTTCTCATCCTTGGTG
>Ga0214171_1000330_pt1:15000-17266 | contig 17266 bp, 9 predicted proteins | sample TroBogEpilimnion_40_FD_153009 | JGI IMG/M metagenome (GOLD analysis project Ga0214171, IMG submission 153009) | Freshwater microbial communities from Trout Bog Lake, WI - 02JUL2007 epilimnion | ecosystem: Environmental > Aquatic > Freshwater > Lake > Epilimnion/Euphotic zone | place... | reverse complement strand
CGATGGCTTTGGCCACCATGTCATCCAGCTTCTTGCCATCGATGGCGAAGAGGCGGATGCCTTCGGCGGTCTTTTCCGTGGCCATCGCGTCTTCGTTGTGGTGCCAGCGGAATTCTTTTTCGCCCCAAGCCTTGAGCGTTTCGCCTTCGGTCTTGGCCTTGTCGGCATCGAGCATTTTGGGCACCGCGGAGGTGTCTTTAGAAAGCTCGTCGAGCAAGTTAGGCGCAATCGTGAGGAGGTCGGAACCGCAGAGGGCCTTGATTTGGCCGATGTTGCGGAAGGACGCACCCATGACCTCGGTCTTGATACCATTGCGCTTATAGTAGGCAAAGATGCGGCGGACGGATTGCACGCCGGGGTCATTGGAGCCCGAGGAAGCGGCTTCATTCCAGTTCGCGCCTTGGGATTTCTTATGCCAATCGTAGATGCGGCCCACGAAGGGCGAGATCAGTTGTACCTTGGCATCGGCACAAGCCACCGCTTGGGCGAAGGAGAAGAGCAGGGTCAGGTTGCAGCGGATGCCCGAGGCTTCCAGTTCGCGGGCGGCTTGGATGCCTTCCCAAGTCGAGGCAATCTTGATGAGGATGCGCTCCTGTGGGATGCCAGCGGCCTTATAGAGAGCGATCAACTCATGGGCTTTGGCGATGGTGGCCTTCGTATCGAAGGACAAACGGGCATCGACTTCGGTCGAAACGCGACCGGGGACGATTTTGAGAATTTCGGTACCAAAAGAGATCAAGAGGGCGCTCACGGCGGCATCGACGCCTTTATTTTTATTATCTTGGGCGGCCTTTTGGAGCAGGGCTTGGTACTCGGGCATTTGCACCGCCTTTAAGATCAGGCTGGGGTTCGTGGTCGCATCGAGAGGCTTGAAAGCCTTCATGGCGGCGAAGTCACCGGTGTCGGCGACTACTTTAGTGTGTTGGCGAAGTTGCTCGAGGGCGTTCATAGAAGTGAGTCCAAGGAGCGTGTTAAAAGGGTGCGAGTTGTCCAGCCTGAGTCGAAAAAAGCGTGGAGTCGGCGGAAAGGAAATCTCTCGCTTGTTTTACGCCTGAGTCTGGTGCAAATTATCGTATGCGTATCAAGGTCCGACAAGCGCTCACGGCCGAGCAGCCCCTTGCGGGCATTACCATTGCGGGTTGGGTGCGAACGCGGCGCGATGCGAAAGGTTTTTCTTTTGTAGAGGTCAATGACGGCTCCGGTTTCAAAAACCTCCAAATCGTGGTCGATCACACCGTGCCTGGGGCGGAAGCGTTGGCGGATACTTTGACGGGGGCTTCGGTGCTTTGTCAGGGTGATTTAATGGCTTCACCTGCCAAGGGGCAGAAGTGGGAGCTCAAGGCGACCTCCTTTCAGTTATTAGGCCGAGCGGATGAAACGTTCCCGTTACAGAAGAAAGGGCATACGGTGGAGTTCTTGCGCACCATCCCGCATTTGCGGGCGCGAACGAATCGACTCGGTTCGATGATGCGGGTTCGCAGTCGCATGGCCATGGCGGTGCACCAATTTTTCCAGCAGCGCGGTTTTGCCTATGTTCACACCCCGATTATCACCGCCAGTGATTGTGAAGGTGCCGGGGAATTGTTTCGCGTCACCACGTTGGATCCCTTGGCCCCTGCTAAATTACCCGATGGCAAAGTCGATTGGTCGGCAGATTTTTTTGCCCGGCAGTCGTATTTAACGGTCTCGGGGCAATTGGAAGGTGAGACCCTTGCGTGTGCTTTGGGCGACATTTATACCTTTGGCCCTACTTTCCGGGCAGAGAATTCGCAGACCAGTCGCCACGCCAGTGAGTTTTGGATGATTGAGCCTGAGATGGCCTTTTGTGATTTAGCGGGCGATATGCAATGTGCTGAAGACCTCGTTAAAACCCTTGTAAAATCGGCCTTGGAGCAATGTAGCGAAGAGTTGGAGTTCTTTAATGCCTATGTCGACAAGACGCTCTTGCAGCGATTGCAGCTCGTCGTGGAGCGCCCCTTTGCCCGCGTTTCTTACACCGACGCCGTCGAGATCTTACTTAAGAGTGGTCGGGCGTTTACGTACCCCGTGGTGTGGGGCGAGAATTTACAATCGGAGCATGAACGCTTCCTCACCGAGGAGCATTTTAAGTCGCCCGTCACGGTGCATGATTATCCTCGTGCGGCGAAGCCCTTTTACATGCGGCAGAATGATGACGGACGCACCGTGGCGGCCATGGATGTCTTGGTCCCTGGCGTTGGGGAAATTGTGGGCGGCAGTCAGCGCGAAGAACGTTTGGACCGACTCG
>Ga0214171_1000330_pt1:0-7500 | contig 17266 bp, 9 predicted proteins | sample TroBogEpilimnion_40_FD_153009 | JGI IMG/M metagenome (GOLD analysis project Ga0214171, IMG submission 153009) | Freshwater microbial communities from Trout Bog Lake, WI - 02JUL2007 epilimnion | ecosystem: Environmental > Aquatic > Freshwater > Lake > Epilimnion/Euphotic zone | place: Trout... | reverse complement strand
AACGCCGCCGACGAAGGCTGCACTCCAGCGCACGCGCACGTTGGGCATCAGGCGATTGAAGGCCGTGAAAGCGATGGCTAGCAAACCGATGGCAATGAAGCGAGGACCGTAGCCCGTGAAGTAGTTGAGGGCGGATTCGATATGTTCGTTTTTGCCTAAGAAATTGAGCAACCATTCCTTGCCCTGGTCCGAAACGGAAACAATCGAGCTGATGGAAAACATCGTCACCATCGTGGCACCGATGAGGAAAAATAAAATGAGGAACAAGAGGTAGTTGGCAAAACGATCACGCCAACTTCGCCCTTGTTTTACGCCCCAAATCCCATTCAACGCATCTTCTACGCGACCTAACATGGTCACCGCTAAAAATAAAATAATCACTAAGCCAATCACCCCGGCTTGACTGCTGGCGGCACTCGAAACGAGTTGGTCGACCATCGCATCTAACTCGTGATTGAGTTCGTATAAAGTTTTCCCCGCCGCGGGTGCTTTGTTCGCTGCATCGGCCATCGGAGTCGCGGCCCAATCGAGTGCTTTCACGATGACCGACTTAATGGGATTTTTGCTCGGGTCTTTCGCTTGCGATAAAATAAATCCTGAAATCGTGAGGGCGAGACCGAGGATCGGGCCAATCGACATCAAGGAGTAGTAAGTGAGCGCCGCGGCTTGCTGCGAAAGACGATTATCCCAGATGCCATACCACGTGGTCGCTGCGATGCGCCAAAAAGCTTTTAAGCGTCCGCGCCAACCGCGTTGCGAGAGTGCTTCCGGCGTCCAGCAATGATTCAATTTCTTTTGCCAGGTGTGGAGGAGGGAAGGGGGTTGCGACGATCCAGCGCTCATGGCGCCTACCCTGTGGAAGTTTATACCTCAGGGCAATCTCCCAGCCGTGGTGAATAGCGTGAGCAAGACCAACAACTCCCATTTGCGACCTGTAAAATTAGGGTCATCACTGTTTTTGTACCTTAAAACGCTAAACCCTTGTCAAAAAACTGTCAAAAATGCCCATTGTGAATAAAGTTGGTTGCCCAAGTCCCCAATTGACAGTGGTTTACGAAAAAACACTAGATGTAGCGGAGAAAATGTTTTGCAGACACTATATCTAGTAGTATCAACCTCTTATACCACCTTTCTAGCGGCCCCTTATGGCCTCTAAATTACACCTTTTCCCACAATTATCCATGGAGCCAGTCACTATCACTATCAACGTCGGCAACCGGTCCTTTATCCTCGATAAAACCAAAGCCGAAGAAGCTTTCGCCAACAAGCGCGTCATCAACGGCCGCGACTCAATGTTCTTCAACATCCTCCCTCTGAAATATCAGTGGGCGTATGATCTCTACAAGACGATGAAGTCTAACCACTGGGAGCCAGAAGATATTCCCATGGGCAAAGATTGTGAGCAATGGCGCGACATTCAAGGCAAGCAGCTCAATGAAATCGACCGCTGGATTGTGAAGATGGCCATTGGTTATTTCTCCGCTGCTGAAGGCATCGTGGGCGATAATATCATCCATGTCGTCCGCGAAAAAGTCACCGCTCCAGAGTTGAAATTAGTGCTCGGTCGCCACGCCCACGAAGAGAATATTCACGCCGACTCGCTCGTGTACATGATCTCGTCTTTGGGCATCAACCCCCACGAGTGCGAAGCGATGTTCGAAGACATTCCCACCATCAAAAAGAAGGCGGACTTCGTCGTCAGTAACTCGCGCGCTTTGCGTCGTAAACTCGACCTGACGCAGCTGAGCGACAAGCAAGCCCTGGCGTTTAATATTTTCCTCTTCGGTCAGTGCATGGAAGGCACGCAGTTCTACGGCCTCTTCGGCATGGTGCTGTCGCTCGCCCGCCAAAATAAATTCCCCGGCATCGGTCAGATGTTCCGCTACACCTTGCGCGACGAGTCGAACCACATCGAGCTCTTCCGTCAGTTGCTGCTCGAACTCGTAAAAGAAAATCCCGAAATCTGGACGCCAGAGTTTCGTCAAGAATTGCGTCAACTCATGGCCACGGCCGTGGCGCTCGAAAAAGAATTCATCCGCGATTGCCTGCCCATCAACAGCCTTGGTCTCTCGCCGAAAGAGTTCGAGCAGTACATTGATTACATCGCCGATCGTCGTTTGCGGAATTGCAAACTCGAGCCCCTCGTGGCCGAGACCACGAATCCTTTCCCCTGGCTTTCGGAAATCATGGATCTGCCCAAAGAGCAGAACTTCTTCGAAGGTCGCGTCACGGAATACCAAAAGAAATCCGCGCTGGAAACGGCAAACGACGACGAACTCTAAGCCTTCGCTGGAGCCGTACGGTTTTATCCCGTCGCGGCTCTGGCATCCCTTTTTCACCTCTCCCTTCCTTAATTTTCACCCTCCCTCTCTCTTAATATGAATCCAGAACATCCCTTTTTCCGCGAAGACATCGCCCTCAAAAACGCCGTCCGCACTCCCGCCACCGCGAAGCCGAGCTTCAATTGGCGTGCTACCGTGCCGACGGGTGCGACCAGTGCTCCTGACGCCTCGGACGCCGAAGTGGCGGAGATCGCCGAAATCATTGGCTCCGCGTTGACCAACCTTTTGCTCTCGCGCGAAGAGTCTGACATCTACACCGAAACCAACCGTCGTTTTGTGGCGGCGGTGGCCGCCGACGTGGCACTGAAACTCAAGCAATCCGGCACGCGTTTTACGGAAGCCCAATTGCTCAAAGCGATTGAATCTTCGCTCGTCCTGCACAACCGCCACGACGTGGCCAAGAGCTTGCTTTACGCAAAAGAGTTTAGCTTGGGTAACTATGAAGCCCCAGTCGTCACGACGCGTTTAATCCGCCGTAACGGACAACTCGTGCCCTGGATTCAGAGCAAGATTGAAGTCGCCGTGCGCAAGTCTTTCTTGTCGCTGCAAATGGATTCGGCTCCGGCCGAACGCGTGGCTTTGGCCGTGACGCAGCGCGTGGTGGAGATGGGCCAAAACATGATCGGCATCGAAGAAGTGCAAGACCTCGTGCAGCAGGAGTTGATGCGCCAAGGCCACTTTAAAGTCGCCGAATCGTACATCCTCTATCGCGATTCTCGGAAGCGCCAACGCGAAGCGGCGGCCAGCCAGCCTGCGCTCGTGGACGATGGTCAAGAGGCGATGATTTTAATCAAGAAGTCCGATGACAGCACGTTCCTTTGGAATGGCGACGATCTGCGTAAGCGCATTGATTTTGCCGCAACGGGTTTAGAGTTGAGCCTGACGAAGAAGCAAATCGAAGCGGAGTTGCGCCGTGGCGTGGATAACGAAATCAAGGAAGACGATTTACGTAAGGCGATTGAGTTGAACGCCAAGTCGTTGGTCGAACTGGATGCTGACTTCGCCAAGTTTGCGGGTCGCATTAGCTTAACGTACATTTACGAAGAAGTCTTGGGTTGGAGCATCTTGCGCGATGGCGTGACGAAGCTACAAGAATTCCACCGGGCCAAGTTCATTTCCTACATCGAACGCGGGATTGAAATCGGTCGCCTGTCGCCCGAGTTGCGGAAGTATAACTTAAATAAGTTAGCCGAGGTCTTAGATCCCTTTGCCGATTTAGAATTCGAATTCCTTGGCGTACAAACCATGTACGACCGCTACTTGATTGTGGATAAGGTCGTGAAGCCTGCCCGTCGCTTAGAAACGCCTCAGTTCTTCTGGATGCGCGTTGCGATGGGTCTCTTCTTACGCGAAGAGAAGAACCGCGAAGAGTGGGTGATTCGTTTGCATGCTCTCTACAAGTCGCGCCGCTTCTGCAGCTCGACGCCGACCTTGTTCAATGCCGGCACGTTGCATAGCCAACTCTCGTCCTGCTACCTCTACAAGGTCGATGACACGATTGAATCGATCATGATTCGCGGTATCGCCGAAAATGCTTTCCTCTCGAAGTGGGCCGGCGGTTTGGGTGGTTCGTGGACCGCGGTGCGCGGCACGGGTTCGCACATCAAGGGTACGAACGGCGAATCGCAAGGCGTGATTCCCTTCCTCAAGTTGCACAACGACCAATTGGTCGCCGTTAACCAAGGCGGTAAGCGTCGTGGTTCGGGCTGTGCTTACTTGGAAACGTGGCACAATGACATCGAAGACTTCTTAGAGCTCCGTCGGAATACCGGCGACGACCGTCGTCGTACGCATGATATGAACACGGCAAACTGGATTCCTGACCTGTTCATGAAGCGCGTGATCGCGCGTGGTACCTGGACGTTATTCGCCTCGAATGATGTGCCTGACTTGCATGAAACGTATGGTGCGGAATTCGAGCGTCGCTACTTGGCCTACGAAGAGAAGGTTCGCGCTAAGCAGATGAGCGGCAAGGTCATCGAAGCCATCGAGTTGTGGAAGAAGATGCTCGGGATGATTTTCGAAACTGGTCACCCCTGGATTACCTTTAAGGATCCTTGCAACTTGCGTTCGCCTCAAGATCACGTGGGCGTGATTCACTCTTCGAACTTGTGCACCGAAATCACGTTGAACACCAGCGCCGACGAAACCGCTGTTTGTAACTTAGGCTCGGTTGTCTTGGATTCGCACCTCAATGCGGATGGTAGTATCAACCATGATTTACTACGCGAGACCATCACCGTCGCCGTGCGCGCCTTGGATAACGTGATTGATATCAACTTCTACCCCACGAAGGCGGCGGAAGTTTCCAACCTCCGTCACCGCCCGATTGGGATGGGCGTGATGGGTCTCCAAGACTGCCTCTACCGTCGCAATGAATCGTTCGCTTCACAGGCCGCCGTTGAGTTTAACGACGAAATCATGGAAGCCGTGGCGTATTACGCTTACAGTACCTCCTCCGATTTAGCCGCCGAACGCGGGGCCTACAGTACCTATAAAGGATCGAAGTGGGATCGCGGTCTCTTGCCCCAAGACACGATTGAGCTCCTCGAGCAGGAACGCGGTGAGCCTATCGAAGTAAAGCGTGGCGGTCGGATGGATTGGGCTCCTGTGCGTGCCAAGATTGCCAAGCAAGGCATGCGTAACTCCAACGTCCTAGCGATTGCGCCAACGGCGACGATTTCGAACATCGTGGGCAGCTCGCCTTGCATTGAGCCTACGTACAAGAACCTCTTCGTGAAGAGCAACCTCTCGGGTGATTTCACGCAGTTGAACTCTTACCTCGTGACTGACTTGAAGAAGTTGGGCCTCTGGAATCAAACTATGATGGAGCAACTCAAATACTTCGACGGTGAACTCGCCAATATTCCGGAAATTCCAGAAGAAATTAAGGCGAAGTACCTCACGGCGTTTGCGATTGATTACAAGTGGTTGATCGATGCCGCGGCACGTCGCCAGAAGTGGATTGACCAAGCTCAGTCGGTAAACCTCTTCCTGCCATCGGCCGAACTCAAGTTGTTGTCGCACATGTATCGTTACGCTTGGACGACGGGCTTGAAGACGACTTACTACCTGCGTTCCTTGGCGGCTTCGAACATTGAAAAGGCGACGACCAAGGCGCCGAAGGAAGTTGCGCCTCCGAAGAAGGAGTACACGGAAGCCGAGAAACAGGCTTGTTCGCTGGACGCCATGATGAATGGCGGCACCTGCGAGGCTTGTCAGTAAGCTCGTCAGACTTAGCAAAGCAAAGGGCGTCCACACGGACGCCCTTTTTGTTGGTGGGTTGCTTTTTTAGGGCCGTTGTTTTTAACCCTTAACGCATGACCGCACCGCTGACCACACCCGCTGGGCAAGTTTACATCCAAACGCGCGAGGAATCTTTTGCTTTCTTGGCCCAGCGTTTGAATCAGCTAGCTGCGGCTGGCCCGGCGAGCATCGGGTTGAGTGGGGGTTCGACGCCCAAAGCGTTTTATACCTGGGCGGTGGCCCAGTCGGCATTAAGTTCCCAAGCCATCGCTCGCTTGGCTTGGCACGTGAGCGACGAGCGTTGCGTACCGCTGGCCTCCGAGGATTCGAATTTTGGTCAAGCCGCCCGAGGAATGTTGGATCCTTTGGGTATCGCCCCAGCCCAACGCCATCCTTGGCCCGTCGAAGCAACGCCTGAGGTCGCTGCCGAAAAGTATAATCAATTTTGGCAACAGCACTCGCCGCAGAAAACCTTTAACTTGTGCCTCTTGGGCTTAGGCGATGATGCCCATATCGCTTCGCTTTGGCCACAATGCCCGCTCATTGGTCAACCCGGTTTACCTCGTTTCACGCACACGCAGTGGCCTGCACGCGGTTGGAGGTTAACCATCACCGAAGCTGGCTTGAGTCAGTGTGACCAGATTGTCGTCTTGGTGAATGGTGCCAATAAAGCCGCCGCCTTACAGCAAGTCGTGCACGGGGCGTGGAACCCTCGTACCTACCCTGGGCAAGTGTTGCGTCAGTGGTCATCCAAGGTGACGTGGTTAATCGACACGGCGGCGGCCGCGGGTCTCAACGCTTAAGGCCTTAACGCGAACCAGTCGGCTTATTGTCCGGTCCTGCCTTAGGAGGCGGGATTGGTGGCTGTATGGAGGTGATGCTGCGACTCGAGAAAGTCGGGGTGTCTTGAAGCGTTCGTGCTCCCTCTTCGAGGATGAAGACGAGGGTGCGGTGGTGCGGTTGCCCAATTACTTTCGTGTTTACGATAGGCGTGGCCGGTTGATCAGGGCAGTCGGCGAAGATTTCCAGATGACTGATTTGGCGTTCTTTAAACGCTACCGGTAGCGGTTCGCACCCCTTGGAGGGGACTCGAAAGGCCGCTTGGTCGATTTTTCCGCTTAGAAGGTAAGGGGTTAAGTTAACTAAACGCAGGGTGCCATAAGGGAAGTTTTGGACATCATAATCAAAGACCCGAGCGAGGCATGCATGCTGGGGTGTCATGAGAAGCAACACGCCTACCTCGGACGAAGCGGGCAGGGTGAGGGTGGTTAGCGGTTCCCAATCGGAGAGGTTTTCCTTGGGCGGATTACCTGCTTGGGCGAGAAGAGGGGTCGAATTCAAGCCCGCTTTTTTGCGTAAAAGCGTTAACAGCGCTGCTCCGCGGTAATGCTTTTGCGTTTCAAAGTTCATTTCGAGCGGCACGAAACGAATTAATTCTTTGCCCTGTAAAAAGGCCAGTTGGCGCGGCTCATCGGGTTGCAGCCACCATGTGAAATGGAGGGTGCAGGTTCGCTCAGGTGGTGGTTCTGCCGCGGCGGCGAAACTCGTCAAGATTACCAAAAAGCTGCTGAGAAGAATTTTCATCTTTTAGAGTTCGTTTTCCGCGAGCCAGCGAAGGTTGATGACTTTAAAACGTCGGCCGAAGAGATGATTGAGTCGCAAGGCATCGGTATTGCGCACCCAACGTTCCATGATGGGGGCAGTGCCATAAGTCGTGATGAGTGGGGAGCGGTAGCCACCAAAGCCGCCCCCGCCACCGACGTTGTTGCCAGGTGCATTCACGCCCGACGGTGCCACGATGGTGCTGTCAGCCGGCAGCGCTCCGAGGGCCACGGTGGGTTCGTGCTCATCGGGAATAAATAACTCTGGTAATCGCTGTACGGTGATTTCGACCCAAGCCTTAGCGGCTACT
>Ga0214171_1000328_pt1 | contig 17286 bp, 17 predicted proteins | sample TroBogEpilimnion_40_FD_153009 | JGI IMG/M metagenome (GOLD analysis project Ga0214171, IMG submission 153009) | Freshwater microbial communities from Trout Bog Lake, WI - 02JUL2007 epilimnion | ecosystem: Environmental > Aquatic > Freshwater > Lake > Epilimnion/Euphotic zone | place: Trout Bog... | reverse complement strand
TCAACAAAAAAGGGGAGACGAGCTCCCCTATAAAGATACCTAAGAGTTTAGTATTTAAATTAGCCGTTCTTGAGTAAAGAAAGGATCCCTGAAGGTAATTGGTTAGCTTGCGCAAGCATTGCAGTACCAGCTTGTTGCAAGATCTGGTTCTTGGATAACTTAGCAGTTTCTGCAGCGAAGTCAGCATCTACGATACGGCTCTTTGCAGCTGTTTGGCTTTGTGAGAAAGCTGTTAAGTTGCTAATCACAGCTGTAAATCTGTTTTGCAAAGCACCTTGAATAGCTGATGCAGTATTCACTTCAGTTAAAGCAGCATCGATTGCATTAATTGCAGTTAAAGCATTGCTTTGACCAGGAGTTGCTGAAGTTGCGGCGGCAAGACCTAGCTGACCTGCACCAGTACCTGCTGATACTCCAGGCGTAATCTGTAGTGTTGCTGTACCTACTCCACCAGAATATTGAACCCCAGCTGTAGCAGCCGTGCTACCACCAGCATCTGCTTGAAATACCTGTGGTGAAGTTGTACTATTTGCTGATGCAACTAACGATAATGCAACAGCTGTACCAGATACTGCTGTTGCTGAACCAATAGTATGTTGTAAATCAGTGGTGAAGTTTGCTGCAGTTGTTGAAAGCGGAGTAGTTTTTCCACTGTTGTATGCATTAGCAATTGTTGCTAAAGTATTTAGAGCATCATTCTTTGCAGCAAATGATAATTTTTGATTAGCATTAATTGCATCTGTTGCAGCGTTAGTAATATATGCAATCTGAGCACTTGTACCAGTGATTGAAGCAGCTGCATAAGTAGAAGCAGCACCAATTGCACTAGAAATATCTGCAGCAGCAGTAGTAGTAGTGCCATCAGTAATCGTTTGTGTACCTAATGCTTGAGTGCTATTGAGTGGAGATCCTTGCATATTTACACGATCACCTGAAGTTGTATTAGCACCTACTTGGAACACAATATCACTAGCTTGGAATGCAGGAACATTATTGAACTTTGTGCTTGATTGAATACGTGAAACTTCAGTTTGAAGTTGTGAGAACTCTTGGTTCAACAAGCTTGTATCAGAAGAAGAGTTAGATCCGTTAGCTGCTTGAACAGCAAGTTCACGCATACGCTGTAAATCATTAGTGATTTGAGATAAAGCACCTGTTACAGTTTGTGAGAAAGAGATTCCGTCGTTAGCATTACGTGTTGCAACAGCCATACCACGAACTTGAGAGTCCATGCGATTAGCAATTGCATAACCAGAAGCATCATCTGCTGCTGAGTTAACACGCATACCAGACGATAAGCGCTCAATAGTTGTTTGAAGAGTTGATTGCGTCATGCTCAAATTGTTTTGAGCAATGAGCGAGGTAATATTGGTATTGATAATTGATGACATTTTTACTACTCCTTAGATAATTAGTTAATTAGATAATTAGTTATTTATTTCTACGATCTGTGTAAATCAATTGCGTCGCAGTTATGTTCTTTTACGAATGCATGCGAAATACCTTTAAGGAAATAAATTTTGCTTTTACCCCTAAAGTTTTCTTTTTTTTGTTTTTTATATAAAACATCTAAAAATATAGTCTATATAAATCAATGGTTTATAGATTAGTTCAAGAAATGGAATAACAATACCCTTGCAAGATAGCTAAAAAATAGGGGGCAAAGCGAAGAATTGGGGGTATTTTTGCCTTCTTTTAATTTTTTTATTTTTTTTACTAAAGTTTGCAAAGCTAGTGTCGTAAACCAAATACAAGCGTTTAAAAAGTAACTCCCTTTACTTATTATGCGATTGTTTTTAAAAGGTTTTTTAACAATCTATAGAGTCTAGTTGAATTCGTGTAAGACGAACTCTATACGTACATGTATGGATTAACTGTTATTAAAAACATCATTTGTCTAATTGTTGAAACTTTTTATAAGCTTCACAATGGCTTCAAGTTAAGTTCATATTGAATTTATTTAAAGGGAGCCAAAATGAATACAGATGAAATTTTGTCAGAAATACGTGATGCTAATTTACAGTATTTGCTATTAGCACAACAAATGATCCGTCAAGACTTGCCAACAGCTATTTATCGCTTAGGTATCAGCGAGAAAGTTGCTCAGTTGATTTCAAGTTTGACAACTTCACAAACTATGAAGCTTGCTGCAAACGTGACCATGTTAACTCGTTTCCGTTTTGACGATAGTACTATTTTAGGTATGTTGACTCATGACAATAAAGAGAGTTTTCAGTCTAAGGCTCACGCTGCAATTTTGTTAGCAAGTCAGCCGGTTGAAGAGTTTGCTTAAATTTGCTTTTGTAGTTTAATTTGGGTATGCTTTGAGAAATAACTCAATTAAACGCATGCATGAATAAGAAAAACAAAAGTATCTTAGATGAATCTAAAGATATTCAACTTGCGATTGAATTAATACAGTTGGGGGCCAGGCTTCAGTTATTAGAATCTGAAACCTCATTATCCCGAGATAGACTGGTTAAGTTGTATAAGGAGTTGCGAGGTGTCTCCCCACCTAAAGGCATGCTTCCTTTTTCAACAGACTGGTTTCTTACCTGGCAACCCAACATCCATTCCTCTCTATTTTTAGGAATTTACAAACAGCTTGAGCAAAATACCCCGCTTGAGGGTATTCAATTGATTCTCAAGGCTTATAAATTATATTTAGAGCAGTTACCTCCTGAAGAAGGCGAAGAGCCTGTCTTATCACTAACAAGAGCATGGACCTTAATGCGATTCATGAGTAGTGAAATGTTAGTAACAGCTAAATGTAAAACATGCAAAGGTGAGTTTGTTGCGCAGCCTTTAATGACTAGGCAGTACATTTGTGGTTTATGTGATGTGCCATCAAGAGCTGGAAAAACGCAAAAAGTCATTGATGCCAATCAAGCTGAAAAACAGTCTAAATCTTCTTCTTAATGTAGTTTTATGATGAACACGCATACAAATATGTTCATCAATCGACAATTTATAACGCGATTTCCTCAGTGGACTTCATTCTGCATATTACTTATTTCTGGGATTTTAAGTTTAATTCTGCTTCCCGTAATTGAGTTAACAGGAACATCTTTCAAATATTTATACCAATTTTTACTGATGGGGCTAATCGCGGGTTCCGTAAGTTACTTAATAGATCTTCCAATTTGGTGGCAAAGGATTAATACTTTTTTCGGACTTTTATTATTTATTTTTTACAGTATTGAGCTACCATCTTGGGTTTATTTGATTGGTTTAGCATTTTTAATTAGTTTTTATTGGAATACGATTGTTACTCGAGTTCCATACTATCCATCCAATATTGAGGTTTGGCAGTCTTTAGAACAATTGATACCTCAAAATACCCCAATAAAGATATTAGAAATTGGTAGTGGATTTGGAGGATTTACCCGTCATATTTCAAAAAGAATGAATCAAGCTGAGTGTGTGGGTTTAGAAACTGCTCCTGTGCCCTGGTTTATCAGCAAAATTTTAGCTTTTATAGAGTCTGCACCTTGTAGCCTTCAAAGAAAAAATTATATGTCTGTTAATTTTGCAGAGTATGATTTTATTTATGCTTTTTTATCTCCTGCTGCCATGCAAATTTTGTATGATAAAAGTAAAAATGAACTTGGGAGTTCATCAAAAATAGTGAGTTATATGTTTACTTGGCCATCAGTTGCAACTGATCACGTTAATGCAGTTCAATTGAGCTCAGGAAATTATTTATATGTTTACTCTAAAAGTTAAATCAAATAAAAAGGTTGTTTATGAATATTACTGAAATTATGTCCTCACCAATTAAGAGTGTGACATTGGATGACTTTTTAAAGGATGTTAAAGGCATATTTGATGAAAATGATATTCGTCACTTAATAGTGATTGAAGAAGGTGAATTATTTGGAATCATCAGTGAAAGAGATCTTTTAAAAAACATTAGTCCTTATTTAAATTCAAATGTATATACAACAAGAGATATTGCGACACTGAATCAAAGAGTCATTAATATAGTGACGCGTAATCCTAAATTTTTAAGCAATAAAGATAATGTTGAAGATGCGATTGCTTTATTTAACTCTAATAGGATTGGATGTATTCCTGTAGTTGATGAAAAGAATATACCAATTGGTATTGTTACTCGGGGTGATATTATTCGTAACTTTTATAAAATTAAAGATCAAGTAAATCAACCAACTTAAGAAATTCTGGAAATAGTCGTTAGTAGTTTTGATAAGGATTAGGATGTGTATCCATCAAAATTCGTTATGAAAATTGAATAAAGGGGTATTAAATGTTTGTCATCATTGGATACATAATTGTTTTTGTCTGCGTATTTGGTGGATTTGCTATGGCAGGTGGCCATTTAGCAGCTCTATTTCAACCACTTGAATTACTGATGATTGGTGGCGCTGGTCTAGGTGCTTTTTTAGTGAGTAATACAGGTAATACTGTTAAAGCTACCTTAAAAGGATTTGGAACTTGTTTTAAGGGCTCCAAATTCAATAAGGCACTTTATCTTGAATTAATTCTTTTACTTTACGGCATTTTGTCAAAAATACGTGCTGAGGGCATGATTTCAATTGAGAAAGACGTAGATAACCCAGAGGAGAGTGAAGTATTCAAGAGATATCCCTTAATTTCCTCAGATCACCACATTGTTGAGTTTATCACTGACTATTTGAGACTCATGGTTTCTGGAAACATGGATCCATTTCAAATTGAAAATTTGATGGATAACGAAATTGAGACGCATCATCATGAGGCTTTGATTCCTGCACACTCAATTGCAAAAATTGCGGATGGTCTTCCAGCTTTTGGTATTGTTGCCGCGGTTATGGGGGTTGTGCACACCATGGAGTCTGTTGGTGTACCGCCTGCTGAATTAGGGATCTTAATTGCTCACGCTTTGGTGGGTACGTTTCTTGGTATTTTGTTGGCATACGGAGTTGTAGGACCATTATCGACACTTCTTGAAAACAAATCCGAAGAAGAAACGAAGGTTTATCAATGTATCAAGGTTACATTGTTAGCAAGTTTAAATGGTTATCCTCCAACGATTGCTGTTGAATTTGGAAGAAAGGTTCTTTATTCAACAGAAAGACCAAGCTTCCTTGATTTAGAAACAGAAATTAAAGCATCTAAGAGTCGGGCTAAAAGCGAATAGTTATGAGTGAAGAGGATTTACAACGTCCGATTATCGTAAAGCGTATCAAAAAGGTGGCTGGTGGCCATCATGGTGGCGCTTGGAAAATTGCTTATGCCGATTTTGTAACGGCTATGATGGCATTCTTTTTGTTAATGTGGTTATTAGGAAGTGTTGATGGCGGAACATTAAATGGTATTTCTGAATACTTTAAAACACCGCTAAAAGTTGCATTACAAGGTGGTTCCAAGAGTGGTGATTCTAAGGTCGTAATTCAAGGAGGTGGATTAGATATTACTTCGAGTGATGGTCAGACCGCAAAGTCAGAGGCTCCACCCGGTGAAAATGAAATTCATGACGAGAAGAAATTCGAGTCTTTAACAGAATCACAAAAGCAAGCTGCAATAAAAATGCAAAAGGCTCAAGAAGCAGCAAAATTAAAAGCGATGCGAGAGAAGTTAATTAATCAAATCAGAAATACACCTAGACTCAATAAATATCAAAGTCAATTAAAGATTGATGTTACTGAGGAGGGGTTGAGAGTTTTAATTACTGATGAAGCAAATCGACCTATGTTTGCAAGTGCAAGTGCAGAGATGCAGGCTTATGCGCAAGAAATTATTAAAGCCATTGCGCCAACTTTTAATGATATGCCCAACACAATTAGTATCTCTGGTCACACTGACAGTACACCCTATGCAAATAGTTCTGGGACATATACTAACTGGGAGTTATCTGCAGATAGGGCTAACTCGGCCAGAAGAGTCTTAATAGCAGGTGGTTTAAGGCCAGATCATTTGATCAGGGTTACTGGTCTTGCTGATGCTGTTCTGTTGGATCCTGAAAACCCAATGAATCCAGTGAATCGCCGTATCAGTATTATTTTGTTGAATAAAGCTGCAGAAATGGCTGTTCGAAATGAAGGTAAGCTAAAAACTACAGTAGTTGATCCTTATTTAGAAAAAAGCGAAAATCCAGCACCTTTACCTGAGCCTAAATTACCTGCAATTCCAACTCCTGTCGTTCCGGCCCCTTTACCGCCAGTTGCTCCTCCGAAGACAGTAGAAAAAACTGAAGTGAAGCCTATAGCGCCTTCGCCTCAATCAACAAAATTGGATAAACCGATTCCGTCTGCAACTACAGTTAGTCCAAATCAAGACAAACAAAGTAAACCTACGATTTTTACCCCAATTCCTAAAGGGCAAATTATTCAATTAGAAAAGCCAGTACCTAGTAAGAATTAATCATATTAGAGATTAATTCTTACAGTTAGTACTTACACCAATAGGTGAAGCTTTCTTTTTTTTGCAATAATCAGAGCTTGAAAAATAATATATAAAATTAGGAGACCGGCTATGCTGAAATCACTTTGTTCATGTGGTATTTCTCGTAGAAACTTTTTAGGCGGAATCGCTGGTGTTGGTGCTAGCACTTTATTACCCGCTTTAGCAGCAGATCCTGTGATTCAAGGAAGTAAAAACAGAATTGATACACATCATCATTTCTTTTCTCCTGGATTAAACGCAATGATGACTGAGAAAAAAGTCATTCAAGCCCCTGCAATTAATTGGTCTGTACAGAAAACTTTAGATGACATGGATGCAGCTGGGACTGCCATCTCGATTCTTTCAGCCACAACTCCTCAGGTTAGTTTTTTAGACGAGGAATTAGCTAAAAAATATGCTCGAGAAAATAATGAATATGCAGCGAAGTTAAGAAGTGATCACAAAGGTCGATTTGGATCTTTTGCCATGTTGCCTATGAAGAACATGGATGATGCTTTAAAAGAACTTGAATACGCCTTAGACGTTCTTAAAGCTCAAGGTATTGGCTTACTAACTAGTTATGGTGACAAGTGGTTAGGCCATCCAATGTATGCACCTCTCATGCAAGAAATCAATCGTAGGGGAGCAATTTTATATACGCATCCAACATCCGCTAATTGTTGTAATAACTTAATTCCTAATACTCCACCAACAGTTGTTGAATATGGAACTGATACTACAAGAACTATTGTTGATATCGTTTTTTCTGGAACAGCTGCTAAAAACCCTAATATTAAGTTCATTTTTTCTCACGCTGGAGGAACTTTACCCTTTTTAACAGAGCGCTTAGAAAAAATGCCTGTACTTGATCCTAAGCTTAAAGAAAAGGTTCCAAATGGAGTCTTGTATGAGTTAAAGCGTTTTTATTACGATACAGCATGGGCTGCGAATCAATATACGATTCCATCCTTACTGCAATTGGTTAATAAAGATCAGGTATTGTTTGGTTCTGATTATCCTTACAGAACGAGTGAAGATAATATTAGAGGGTTAATTCAGTATGGTTTTAATGCTACTGATTTAAATCAAATCACACGTGGAAATGCATTAAAGTTAATGCCGTCACTCAATACATAATGGACCTTTAAAAATCCTCATTCTGAGGATTTTGTTTCTCTGTGGCAAAATTAGAAATCTTCTAATTTTGCTAGGAAAACAAATGCATTCGCTACCTGAAATTAAGTCAATTGGTTTTGTTGGAATTGGTATTATGGGCCAAAGCATGGCTGGTCATCTTCTTGCAGCTGGTTATCACGTCAATGTGTTTAATCGTACAAAATCCAAAACAGATGCTTTGGTTGCCAAGGGTGCAACATGGTTTGATACCCCAGGAGCTCTAGCAGCAAGTTCAGACTTGATCATCACTATGGTCGGTTTCCCATCAGATGTGGAAGAGGTTTATTTTGGTGAAAATGGAATTATTCAATCTGCCAAAAATGCTATTTTGATAGACATGACGACTTCTTCTCCTTCCTTAGCGAGAAAGATTGCAGACTTAGCAAATAAAAAGGGATTAGCTGCATTAGATGCGCCGGTTTCAGGCGGTGATATTGGCGCTAGAGATGCAAAGTTAACTATTATGGTTGGTGGCGATAAAGAGGTGTTTGATCACGTATTACCTGTTCTACAAAAGCTAGGTACAAGTATTGTTTTGCAAGGTGAAGTAGGTATGGGGCAACATACCAAAATGTGTAATCAGATTGTGATTGCTTCAACTATTATGGGAGTTGCCGAGGGCCTTTCTTATGCCAAAAAGGTTGGCTTGGATCCTGCTTTAGTACTTCAATCTATAGGTGGAGGCGCAGCATCTGGTTTTCAATTAAATGTACTTGGTGCAAAGATGATTGTTGGTGATTACGCTCCAGGATTTTATGTAGAGCACTTCATTAAAGATTTAAAGATTGCATTGCAAGAAGCAGAGCAAATGCAATTAGCTTTACCTGGTCTTGCTCTTGCAAAATCACTGTTTGAGAAGATGGCTGCCAAAGGACTGCAACGCAATGGAACACAGGGTATTTTCCAAATTTATTTGGATTGAGGAAAATATTGATCAATCTCTTTCGCAAGAGACTCAATTCCCTTTGTTGTTAGATCGCTGGTATTAAATACTGGCGCATTGCTATACGTGTCGAAGTTATTTTCTTGAGATCTTTCGTACAACCTATCGTAATGAAGAGTTAGTAAAGATTCGACTAAATCCTTCCATGATTGCGTATTGATTTGAGATTCCCAAGCTTGAAGTTGCTCTTTACCAACTATATTCTTGAGAAGTGAAAGTTTATGCATTAGCAATTCAGGATTTTCAATCATGTAGTCATAGTCATTGATTAAAAAATCAACACGCGCATTTAAAGTAGCCTCGATACGAATACAAGGACTTTTTCGAATAGATTCCATTAGAGCATCGGGGACTTGTAAAGTTCCAATTTTTTTACTTTCTGCTTCGATAAAGATTGGTTCATCTGGAGTGAATTTTTTTAATTGATACAGTAACTGCGTTTCAAAATATTTTTGACTCGGTTGTTGAGAAAGAATATTTCCACCAAGCACAGATCCTTTATGATTTGCCAAAGCCTCCAAATGAAGAACTTGGCGATTATGATGAATGAGTTCTTCTAATATTTTACTTTTAGCACTTCCTGTTTTTCCAGTGATAACCTGAAAATTAAACTGTGTGGGTAATTCGCTAAGAGCTTGAACAACATGTGCTCTATATGACTTGTAGCCCCCCTCTAAAACCTCAGCATCCCATCCTATTTGTCTGAGAATGTGTGTCATTGAGCCACTTCTTTTACCACCTCGCCAACAATAAATTAATGGCTTCCATTTTTTAGGACGATTTTTAAACTCACAATCAATATGATTTGCTATGTTTCTTGCTATTAAAACCGCCCCCAGTTTTTTTGCATCAAAAGCTGATTCTTGTTTATATTTGGTTCCAACGATGACACGCTCTTCATTGGAGAGAACGGGAAAGTTTACAGCGCCTGGAATATGGTCATGCTCGAATTCAGCAGGAGTTCTAACATCTATGATTTCATCGATTGTTGAATCATCATAGAGATTTGATATGGAATATATTTTCATAAAACGCTAGGGACAGACATGGTTTTATTTTCGCATGAAATCATCTCGTTTAGGCGAGACAGTACTTTAAAATGGTATCCTTGCAGACATTCTTATGGAGAACTGATGTATGTCATATAACGGAAGATTAACCTCCCTATCCCATGGTGGTGGTTGTGGGTGCAAAATTGCCCCAGCTGTATTATCAAAAATTCTACAGTTTTCTCCCTTTGTAACCTTCGCACCTCAATTACTTGCTGGTCATCAAAATAATGAAGATGCAGCTGTATATCAGATTAATGATGACCAAGCTATTGTTGCAACGACTGATTTTTTTATGCCAATCGTCGATGATCCTTTTGACTTTGGCAGAATTGCTGCTAGTAATGCTATTTCAGATATTTATGCGATGGGCGCCAAACCACTTTTTGCATTAGCAATACTTGGTATGCCTATCAATGTTTTACCTATAGAAACGATTCAGAGAATAACTGCTGGTGGTCAAGCAGTATGCGCTGCTGCAGGAATTCCTATTGCTGGAGGACATTCGATTGATTCAGTTGAGCCAATTTATGGGCTGATTGTGATTGGAATTGTTGATCCCAAAAAATTCAAAAGAAATAAAACTTCTCAAATTGGGGATAGTATTATTTTGAGTAAACCAATTGGTATTGGGATTTTAAGCGCAGCTTTTAAGCAAGAAAAAATTTCAGAAAAGGCTTACGCTAAATTAATTGATTACACAACACAGCTCAATATACCCGGAATGAATTTAGCAAACCATGATCAAGTCCATGCTATGACAGATGTAACTGGTTTTGGTTTGGCGGGGCATTTACTTGAGATGTCTAGAGGGTCTCAATTAAAGGCGCAATTAATGTTTGATCAAATTCCTGTGATTGAAGAAGCTTTGGAATTTGCAAAAAATAATATTGTTACTGGAGCTTCCAATAGAAATTGGCAAGGTTATGGTGATGAAGTTCAGTCAAATTTAGAACTTTCACAATTACAAAAAAATCTATTGAGTGATCCTCAAACAAGTGGCGGCCTTTTGATTTCATGTGCTCCAGAATTTGAAGAAACTTTAATTCAGCAGCTACATACAGCTGGCTTTATTGAAGCTAAAAAAATCGGTCAATTTGTTGAAGGTACTGGTATAGAAGTTATCTAATACCGTATTGCTTGCGCTTAACAAAAAGCCAAGAAATAGATACACCAACGATGATGGTTGGTATCAATGTACCAATGTTTAAAAACTGCCAGCCTTGCGTTGTTACCAATGCTCCAGAACTAAATGAGCTGACTGCCATAGTGCCAAATACACAAAAATTAATGGCAGCCTCGGCTTTATTTTTTTCTTCAGGTTTAAAAGCTGACATCGCTAAAACTGTAGATCCATTAAACAGAAAATTCCAAGCTACGCCGAGTAAAAATAGTGCAGTTATAAAGTGAAATAAATCACTTCCAGATAGCATGATAAAAATACTAATAAAGTTAAGTAATGCGCCGATACTCATAACTTTTAGAGGTCCGTAGCGTTTAACTAAGTGGCCCGTAAAAAAGCCAGGAGCAAACATGCCAATCACGTGGTACTGTAAAACTTGAGCTGTATTTTTAAAATCAAACCCACATACTTGCATTGCTAAAGGTGTACCAGCCATCATTAAATTCATGACGCCATATCCTATGGCTGCACAAATTAAAGCAACTAAAAAAACGGGTTGAAGAATAATTTCTTTTAAAGGACGACCAGTATCTTTGGACTGATTTATTCTGTAGTCGTCTGGAAAATGAATCATTTGCATAATGACAATTCCTAGAATACCTGCAATACATAGTATTAAATAAGCTCCCATAAATTGGGTATCAAAAATATTTTTAGACCATGAAGAAAGGTTAGGACCCAGAACACCACCAATTAGTCCACCCGCAAGAACGATAGAAACAGCTTTTTCTCTTAAGCTTGGATGAGTTAATTCCGGAGCAACAAAGCGGTATAGCAGGCCATTCGCACTGTAATAACCTGCAACTGCAGTTCCGATAATCAGTAAAGGGAAGCTTTTACTATATGCAGCAAAAGCACAAATGAGAGCAGCTACTGCTGCAACAAATAGGGCAAATTGGAAAGATTTCTTACGGCCATATTTTGTTTGAACTTTAGCAACAATGATTGTTGATAAGGCTGCGCCAAAAACATAGGCCATTAGAGGGAGGGTTGCAATCCAAGGAATGGGAGTTAGTGTAAATCCTACCAATCCATTTACAGCTAGAAAAGTAACATTATTGGTTAAATAAAGTCCCTGACAAATAGCAAGAAGAACGATATTTTTATTAAAAAGTCGTGGATTAGAAGTCATACGCATCAATATTCGATGGGTATGACTTTAACATGTGAAGCAAAAGAGCGTTTATTTTAATAATCCTGCTTGACGCAAAGTATCTTTTGTTCTTTCGCTAAAATCAACCTCAGGGGCGTCCCCTCCAATGACAAACATTAACCAATGAGTTTGGTCTGGTTCATCAAAAGTCACGTTTTCGAAACGTCTTTGAACACCTGCTGGGAATGAGCAAATATCCCATTGTCCAACATCAAAAAATTCCACTTGGCCATCTACTTCCCAAGAGCAACGCCATTTACCAGTCATTGGAATAAATGTTTCGTTAGTGTCATGGTTATGCATCATTGGGCCAAAGCCTGGTTTGCATTCACAAAAACCTATATTGAAACCTTCACTGATTTTGATAGCAGAATTTTCAGAAGCATTTGTACCCACCGGAGATTCAACTTCAGGGCCACCTTTACCTTTTGGAGGTTGAAAACCAACAGCGTTAAACAGTTTTCGATAGGCTGAAGGGTATTCGCTATCGATTAGGCCAGTGTCAAAACCTTTTAAATCTTTAAAAAATGCAACTCTTTTGCGCATTTCTTCTTTTGTTACACGTATTTCTGGTAACCCCATCATCATCTCCTAATATTTTTTAGTTTTATTAAGTGTAGTGCTTTTCCAACCTTACATCAAATACTCTAATATAAAAACAGTTTGGTTTTCAACCTGTGGTAGATTATTTAGAATTTAATTATAAAGAGATTAGTTCATGGGATTACCTTTTCCTTTTACAGCAATAGTTGGTCAAGAAGAAATGAAGTTGGCCATGACTTTAACCACTGTAGATCCTAGTATTGGTGGGGTGTTAATTTTTGGAGATCGTGGAACCGGTAAATCTACCATGGTTCGATCTCTTGCAGCGATGTTACCTCCGATGAAAGCTGTCGAATCCTGCAGATATCATTGCGATCCGTTGTCCCCTCAATTATGTAGCGAGTGTTTGGCAAGGCAGCAGGCTGGGCAAAAGCTTAATTCACAATGGATACAATCTCCAGTTGTTGATTTGCCTCTTGGTGCAACTGAAGACCGTATTGTTGGATCTTTAGATATTGAAAAAGCTTTAACCCAAGGAATTAAATCCTTTGAGACAGGCCTTCTTGCAAAAGCTAATCGTGGATATTTATATATTGATGAAGTCAATTTATTAGAAGATCACTTAGTAGATTTATTGATTGATGTAGCTGCTTCTGGTGAGAATTTGGTGGAGCGTGATGGTTTAAGTATTCGGCATCCTGCGAAATTTGTTTTGATTGGAAGTGGTAACCCAGAAGAGGGTGAGTTACGACCTCAGTTATTAGATCGATTTGGATTATCAGTAGAGGTTAGAACACCTAAAGATGTTCAAAGTCGAATTGAAATTATTAAAAGAAGAGAGCGTTTTGAACGTGACCCAATTGGATTTACACAAGAGTGGGATCATGAGCAAAAAGAATTACAAGAAAAAATTATTGCAGCGCGTAAGAGATTACAAAAGGTTACCGTTAGCGATGATATTTTGATAGATGCATCTTCTTTGTGTTCTCATTTAGGATCAGATGGTTTACGCGGTGAGTTAACGATTATGCGTGCTGTAAGAGCATTGGCTGCTTTTGAAAATAAAAAAGTTGCTACAAGAAATCATTTGCGCGTTATTGCGCCTTATGCACTTCGTCATCGCTTAAGAAGAGATCCACTCGATGATACCGGCTCCACTGTTCGCATTGAACGAGCACTACAAGAAGTTTTACCTTAACTTAAGGATATTTCTTGTTGGCGACTAAGACTCAACAAAACAAATGGCTAGATGCGTGTTTGATTGCGCAACTTATTGCAATTAATCCTCGTGGACTCGGTGGTGTTTGGTTTAAATCTAGCGCTGGTCCTGTAAGAGATCAATGGTTTACTTTTCTGCAAAATATGATTGCAGACCAAATTCCCTATAGAAAGATTCCTCCCCAAACAGATGAGCTTGCTTTAATGGGGGGGATAGATATTTTTCAAACGTTACAACTTCAAAAAAAAGTTTATTCGCAAGGAATATTAGAGCAAATTAATGAGGGTATTTTAGTTCTGACCATGGCTGAGCGCCTTGAAAGACATACCGCTGCTTTGATTACACAAGCATTTGATCTGAATCAGTTTGGTTTAATTGCTATAGACGAAAGTATTCATTCAGAAGAAGAGCAATTGTTGCCGCGAATCCAAGATCGATTGGCCTTTATGATTCAGTTAGATGATCTATCCTATAAGGACTGTCAAATTGAGGATATTCAAATTGACGTTCTTAAAATTAGATCTCTTTTAGCAAATATTGAGATTCCAGAAGTTGCTTTAGAGGCAATCATAACTGCTGCTAACGGCCTTGGAATACATTCCATTAGAGCCATATCATTTGCAATTCAGGCTTCTAAGTCATTGGCTGTATTAAGAGGTTCAGATGAATTATCTTCTGAGGATATTCGAACTGCAACTAGACTTGTTTTTAGTCATCGTGTAACAACTTTGCCAAAAGAAAAAAGCGAAGAGGAAAATATACCCAAAGAAGAAGAGCCTCAAAATGATTCTTCTCCAGAATCGCAAGATGACATATCTCAAGATCATGATTCTAGTGATCAGCAGAGTCAAACTACGATTTCTAAAGAGCAATTAGAAGATATGATTATTGAGGCTAGTAAAGCATATTTACCGCAAAATATATTAGAGTTAATCAACAATGGTAAAAGTTCATCTGGCTCAAAGAATCAAGAGCAAGGCAAGGTTGGAGAGCAAAAAAAAGGAGCTCAAAGGGGGCTAAGATTACCTTCTCGTCAAGTCAAATTTGATCGAAGTAAGAAGATTGATTTATTGAAAACAATCCAAGCTGCTATTCCATGGCAAACAATTAGAACTTCACAGCAAAAAGCAATTAACTCTCCAGTTCAATTAAAGATTCAGGCACAAGATATTTACCTCAAGCAGTTTATGCAAAGAAGTACAACGGTTACTTTATTCGTTGTAGATGCTTCGGGCTCTTCTGCTAAGGAGCGCTTAGGAGAGGCTAAGGGCGCTGTCGAGCTACTACTGGCACAGTGCTATATCCGTCGAGACCAGGTTGCCATGATGACCTTTAGAGCTAATAAGGTTGATCTAACATTAGCTCCAACACGATCTCTCGTGAGAGCTAAAAGAATGCTAACAGCAATGCCTGGAGGCGGTGGTACACCATTGGCAAAAGCGATTCAAAGTTCTGTATTATTCGCCAAAGACTTAAGAAAAAAAGGACACACACCGCTTATTATTTTTCTGACAGATGGAAGGGCGAATGTTTCTTTAGCGGGGATTGGCGGCAGGGAACAAGCTTATTTGGATTGTTTACAAGTTGCTAAGAATGTTGCCTCAGAAAATTTACAAATTTTATTTGTGGACACTTCATTCAAAGTACAGGAGTCGAATCAAACGATTGCTCGCCAAATGAATGCTAAATACATCTTATTGCCACAAGGTAAATCTTCTGCTGTAGTGCAGGCTACAAAAACTTTACTGACTTAATTTTCTTCTGTCGTTGGCATCTTTATGTATTTTTTGCATAGACTTATTTCCGAGTAAGTAGGCGCGCAAAAAAACAGCAAGGCCAATCATTAAAATGATGCCACAAATGATGTAAAGACCAAATTGATTCATGGTTTTGTCTCCTTAAGGCTGAATCTTATCAATCACTAATCTTAACTGTTTTGCTCCTAGTTGAACATTATCGATTTGACCAATAAAGTCTCCAGTCTGAGGAAGGGCATTACCACTTTTTGAAACTCTTGCGTAAATACTAAATTCTTTAAATTGAGATAAGGACATTTGTGGCGACATTGCCTGGCTATCATTTAATTCAAAAGAATAAGGTAGATCTTTAGCTTGGACGCGAATAATAGCTAAGGGCATTTTTGGTCCAGTCATTGCTCTGGCATAAATAAAAACCGTATCTTGCGGATTAATTTTTGATTTAAACTCTTGGCTCAATTGGACTGTACCGGATACATTCGCTTTTATGCTTTGTGGAGTGGTCTTAGATGTGGATTTTATTTTAGATTGTGCTTCAGCAATACTATCTTGAAGTCCCGTAATAAATTCTTGATCTTTGGGGTCTAAAGCTGTGATTGCTAGACTCCAATCTTTAATCGCAGCTGAATAATTCTTTTGATCAAATGAGGCAGAGCCTCTAAGTGCTAGGGCTTTAGGATTTTTAGGATTAATTTTTAGCGCCTGATCAACATAATCCAGAGCTTCGGCATTAATACCTTTTTGTTGATAAGAGATTAGATCAGCAAGATCAGCAAGTAAATGATCATTTTTAGGGTCTAGCGCAATCGCTTTTTGATAAGCCATTCTAGCTTCAACGAGTCTGTTCATGGCAGCATAAGATCTTCCTAAGAACATCCAGCCATCCACATTCTTAGGTTCTTTTTTAAGTCTTTCCTCAAGTTGGCTTACCATTTCTTCAATCTGTTTTGCTTGAGGATCTTTTTGTACAAAAATTGCACCAGGGTTTCCTAAAATAAGATAAAGGCTAACTACAAGTAGAGGAATAAAACCTATTAAGGTGTAAGGAATCCATTTACTAGAGTCTTTGGAAACATACTCTTTTTCTGAAGCGTCTTGAAGTTGAATCACTTCTTCAACTGTTCTTTGTTCTAATTCAGTTTTTTGAAATTGGTATTGTTCATTGGTAATAAGGCCTTCATTCAAATCTTTCTCTAAAGATTTTAAATTCTCTTGAAGGATAGACAAGTTACTTTGAGATCGATTAATTTCATTATTTTTAGAATTTTTTAACAAAGCCCAAGCAATAACGAGGATGCTCAATCCAATGATGAGGACTGCAGAGATAATGAAAAGGGTCATTCTAAATTTTTCCTTGAAGAGGATAAAAGTTCTCTAGCTTTTTCAATTTCTGCAGTAGAGTCGGTGTTGATTGGCATTGAGTTCTTTTCTTTTCTTGCGAATCGAAATAGTGCAAAGAGACTACCTATCATTAATATAAAGGGGCCAAACCATAAGACTAGAGTATTTGATTTTACGGGTGGTTTATATAAAACGAAATCACCATAACGCTCTACCATATATTCGATTATTTCTTTTTGCGATTTACCGCCTTGTAATTGTTCTCTAATCTGTTGACGAAGATCTAAAGCAAGATCTGCATGTGAGTCCGCTATCGATTCATTTTGACAAACTAGGCACCTTAATTCAGATGCAACTTGCATAACTTTTAATTCGAGTTCAGGATTTTCGGCTAAAGGTGGTGCTTCTGTTGCAAAAGTTGTTTGCATCATGAATAGCCCAAAGAATATAAACAACACTATATAAAAAGTGTTTTTAATCTTAAGGTTTTGCTTGGATTGCATAGATTAGCGATTTAATTTTGCAAGTAATTGTGGTA